>ERZ887942.284-NODE-284-length-42613-cov-54.016730_pt1 | contig 42613 bp, 28 predicted proteins | sample MGYA00521099_ERZ887942 | MGnify/ENA primary metagenome ERZ887942 (study PRJEB32303, sample SAMEA104408605) | aquatic metagenome | biome: Brackish water; feature: Pelagic; material: water | place: Baltic Sea | collected 2014-06-07T06:48:00 | depth 16,251 m ... | reverse complement strand
TGGGACTGACACCACTGAATCAAACTATCAGCACTTGCCGTGCCGAACACTATTGTCAATGTCCCCTTTTGCGTTTCTTCTCTTGGGCATCTGGTCAGGCACCGAGAGATCAAACAACGAATATCTTGTCGTCACGCACATCGAGTTTTCCATGTAACCGCAGCTTGTCTATCGCCGCCCACACCGCTTCTTGAAACTTTTTGCTGTTTGATATTCCGAGCAGTTTCGCTGCGGCCGATGACGCTTCCGACTTCGTGGGACCGACGTTGCACTCAACGGTGGAGACTACAGCCGTAATGATTTCGCCGGAAAAAATCGTGTCAACTTTTCGCAGGCTGGAATTGTCCAGATCCTTCCGAAATCGCACCGGAAAGTCCTGCTGCCCCTTACGGCAGGCGAAGTCTTCGATCAATTCCACGCGTCCGCCCTTTTCCAGCATGCTCAGCGCACTACCGATTTTCTCTTTCAGACTGGCGACAAGACGTCCCTGCCCAAGGATCGAAATGCATCTCCGCCCGATTTCATCGGCATGGATCGGGGCTTCCTTCTCTACAATGCGCTCGATCAGTTGAGCAAGGGCCTGTTTTTGTAAATCGGCTGGTCCGCCACTGAAGTTGGGAATGGTCAGGCGGCATTCAACGTACGGAGCAGCGATTGAGTCTTCAGCAGGCTCATCGATTTCCATTCTCTCCCATTGAACTTCAGCAGAGCCACCCTCTTCGCGTGGTGATGAGTGACTTCCTTCCGAATCACGAGACTCCCATTCGATTCGCGCTTGGTCAACAGCTTCCAGAACCTTCTGTACCTGTTCATCAGGGCGTTGAAACCAATCTGTGCTCCAGATGCGATAGATAATCCACCCACGAGATTCCAAAATTGCCTGACGTAATCGATCACGATCTCGCACCCATCGTGCGCTGTGATACTGAGCTCCATCACATTCAACGCCAATCAAGTAGCGCCCTGGATTTTCGGGATCCTTAATCCCAAGATCGATTCGAAAACCGCCAACGCCGATCTGAAAGTCGACTTCCAACCCGCAACGTGTTAGTGCCGCAGCGACTTGTTCTTCAAAAATGCTGTCTGCGTCACCGACCGACTGTGCAATCTCCATGTCGCCAGTCTCAGCGAATTGCAGATACGTCTTCAGGGCGGTCACGCCGACGCTTTTGGTGCGTGACAGGTCGATATCCTCTGCCTTAATCGAACTGAACACCTCGCATCGCTGTGAAGCACGGCTTATCAGTACATTCAGGCGCCGTTCCCCACCTTCCCGATTCAACGGCCCGAAGTTCATCGTCATCTTATCGTTCTTGTCTTTGCCATAACCGATCGATATGAAAATCACTTGCCGCTCATCACCCTGAACGTTTTCGAGACTCTTGATGAAGAAGCGGTTGAGGTCGGAACGCGTAAAGAATTCATCGTGCTGTCGCGCGTCGCGACGCAGCAAATCAAGTTGATCCTGAATCTCCCGTGCCTGCGCCTCGCTGAACGCAGCGACTCCCAGTGAAACATCGGGGGTGTTTTTTACGTGCTGCATCACGGCAACCGCGACGGCCCGAGCCTCAGCAGCGTTCGTTGCAGAACCTCCGCGATCAAAGCACCCGTTCTCAGTGAAATGAAACTTCACGCCCAGCGCCCCTGAGGCGAGCGGACTTGGGACCACGAACAGACGACTTTTGTAAAACTCCTTGTTGCTGACGGCGATCAGCGATTCATGTTGACTGCGATAATGCCAGCTTAACATGCGACTGGGAACTCCCTGAGCCTCGCATAGTCCAAGAATGCTCTCAAGGTCACCGGCGTTGGTCGAATCGTCTGTTTCGTCTTCGCCTCCTCCCGATACGCGGCCGAAGAAGTTCGTTGGCGGCAACTGTTTTTGGTCACCGACGACAACAATCTGCTTGCACCGCGAAACAGCCCCGAGCGCATCGACGGGCTGCACCTGGCTGGCCTCGTCAATAATCAGGAGATCGAATTCAACGCCACCCGGTTCAAGATATTGGGAAACCGACAGCGGGCTCATCAAGAATACTGGCTTGATCATCTGAACCGCCTGGCCCGCCTCACGCAACAGCTTCCGCAACGGCATATGCCGCCTTTTCTTATTCATTTCACGACGCAGCAGGCTGACCTGCCCGGAGTTCGCTGCCGACGACGGCATATTCTCGTGGTGCTTCCGCGCGACCTCCAGTTTACTGTGGCTGATCTTAAGCTCGTCGAGTTCTGCGAATCGCTTACGCAGAGCCTCAAAAGAACTCCCTTCAAACGTCGAGAGTTCAGGCCGATTCCTCCACGACCACGACCAGAGTGAATCCGCCAGGCGATAGTCGAGCGCATCGAGCAATCGTCCCTGCGTCTCATTCCCCTGCTTGATGCTGCTCACAAAATTCGACAGGCCGACAGACGTTAATTCAGACAGGTACTTCTGAGCATTCGTGTAGTGGCTTAACTGTTCGGTATTTTCTAGCCACGAGCCGAGATGGTTGCTTAGTTGCAGAAGTGGGACATCTCTTGGCGACGTAGCATTGAGCGCTTCGCCCAGTTCCAATTTCAAATAGGCCACCAATTCTCGCCATTCTTTATCCGTGGCTTTGAAATGAGATTTCACTGCATCCATTGCAGGCGCCAGTGTTTTCAAGCTGGCCCCTTTGGCTGCAAGTCGCCGAGCATGTTGTTGCAGCAGTTCGGATTCTTCGCAGCCGCTAATCCAATCCACGATCCCTAACGCTCGATCCAGTGTTGCTTCATCGGGAAACCCCGATGAATCCTGCTGCCACGCAGCCCCAAACAATTGTCCGCACAGATCACTATCGCGATTAGGATCGTTTTGAAGTTTTTGAGCTGCCTGCATGCGATCAATCAACGCCAACTGCTCATCGATCGCATTTGGAACCCCATTTCGAGCTACCCCGCGAAACGTTGCTGCCGCACGGCGGTAGTCACCAAACAGAAAGCGGAACCAACTTCTTCCCCGTGCCGCGATGGCAATTCGTATTGGAGTCCAGTCAATCCCCCATGCGGCATCAATGAAGTTTTCTTCAACTTCGGCGCGACCATTTCGGGCGACGCGGATCGCCTTTAGAGACTCGGAGACCTGAGTGTTTGAGTGCCAGCGTTTGTCCGTAAGAGTACTACGGTCAGCGGTCGATGGAAGCTTTCCAAGGTGCGTGATAAGCCCGATGAATCCTGGAAAGTCCGTCAATTTTTCCGGCCGTTCCACTTCAAGGATTTCGGAAAACGACTTACCTGCGGCGAGTAGTTGGTTAACTCGTTTTCGCAGTCGGGAAATTGACAGCGCAAGTCGATCCGTATCAGCCGGAGTCAGTGGGGCGCATCGGACGCCACGCCAACTATGGCTCTGCAATGGTCCGGTTTGTGCGAGTGTCTGGTCAAGGGCCAGGACGCACTGCCTGGATCGCTGGTAGTCTCTTTGGGACCAGTTCACCACGCTGTCATCCGTTCGATCCGCAGCAGACAGGCCTGCCAACTTCGACTTAAGCGACTTTGACAAAGCCTGGTGTGGCGTCCAACCAGTTTCCTTAATCTTGCCGTGCAGAGCTGCCCCGTGTTGGCGTAATTGCTGGGTTAACTCACGTAACTCATCTTGCGGCATTTGCTCATCACTGACCGGTTGCCCTTGTTCGAAAGTCTGTCTGAGGTCTTCCAGCACTTCCTGCTTGCGAGCCTTGTGGCTGTGAAGCTGAAGCATCATCGAGCCGAGGCCTGCACTGACAAGTCGCTGCTCGACCACCTGGAGCGCGGCCATCTTTTCAGCAACGAACAACACCTTCCGCCCAGCGTGTACGGCGGCAGCGATGGCATTCGTAATCGTCTGAGATTTTCCCGTTCCCGGAGGCCCCTGCACGACCAAGCTTCGGCCTCGAGCAATTTCCTCGATAACGACAGCTTGCGAGGAATCGGCGTCCGCGATATGAACGACGTCTGCCGGATTCAACACACTGTCTACAACATCGGCCTCACCACAAATTGCCGGCCCAGCGACCTCCGGAGACATGCCGTCACCAAGGAGCGATTCCAGCAACGGGTTTTCTGAGAGAGGGCGATCGTCCGGCCACGCGGCGTCCGACAAGTCCCGAAACATCAGGAATTTGGTAAACGAATAAAACCACAGCAGCATACGATTGCTGTCGATTTTCCAGTCCTCGCGGTCCGAAATCTGTTCGCGTATCTGGTTGAAGTAAGTCTCAGGTGTCCAGTCGTCGTCTTCCGTCAAATCGTCGGGAAGATCCGGTAGAGTGATACCAAAGTCTTCGCGCAGCCGAGCTTGTATAGACAGATTTGTGACAATCTCGTCATCGCGAAAGCGAAGCCGAAATTCCGTCCCCGCTGAGTTTCTCGTAAGTTCCACGGGCAACAGCAACAGAGGAGCGAATCGGCGAGTCGATGATGATTTCGCTTCTGTCCATTGTAGGAAGCCGCAAGCCAAATAGAGGATGCCGACCCCTTGTTCTTCCTCAGCAGTACGAGCGTCGCGAAAAGTTGAAAGAAGGCGTTTACCGAGACTGTCAGCCGCCAGACTGGTCTGCAGAAACAAATCAGTATGCTGATCGAGCACCCCATCATCGCCGTCTGCGACTTCTGTGAAATCGACGGTTTCGGATGCTGGCTTGGCATCGCGATCGACGATTTGAATTTCCTTGGTCGCTTCGTCCGTGGAATCCGGAGGAGCATCCGACGGAAGAAAGGCCATCGACTTGTCGTTGCGAACCAGAATGTCAAAGATCTGGTCGGTGCGTTCGTCGACGATGGGAACCCACGATTTTCGTTTTCCTTCCAGTGGCGTATGGATCAGCCGATTCCGCGCACCGAGTTCGAGTAGTTCTTTTCGACTCACGTCGAGAGCAGCAGACAGATTCATTGTATGGGCAGACAGGTCCTGGGAAACAGCTAGATCATCCTTCTAGGGTGACTCAACCGATTCATTTTGTCCAGCTTCCAGGACGACATTTCGGTCAGTTCATTTCTTGTTACAGCCTGCCTCGGATCAAAATCCCTAAGATTGCTCGCAGTAGGTCCGCCAGTGACAGCGGGAGTGGCGAGCGGCAACTCGAATACCCCTGGTTTGGGGGTGTCACTGGCTCCACGCAACCTTGGTGTCTGGATCGCCACCGCTTTTATTGTGGGCGACGGGACAGGAACACAATTAGGGGAGGGAACGCGATAAGGAACGCGCGTCTGATAAGTTCACGATTCCCACATAGCAGCTTTTGCGATTTCCCCTTCCAAAGACACCGTCCGCACGCGAGCGACTAAACTGTTACATGCACACCTGCTGTCGCATTTGAACGCGCTATCGATAAGCTGACCAGTCGGCGAAAGTGCTGAACACAAAAAGAGACCATGAATGGACAGGAAATTCAGTTTTCTACTGGTACAGCATGAATAAAACAGACACTCTTTCCGTATGATCTGCCATAGCGCAACAGTGAGAAAGCCTTGAGGATTTCAGGTCGTGTTAGCTGATGCAAGTAACATGTACAACATGTGGTATTCGCCTGCGGGCAACGGAGAAGCATTTCCGAAAGCGAGTGCCGTGTCCCAAATGTTGTACCATGGTGGACATTCCGGATTCTGAAACCGTCGTCAATATCGCCTCAGAATCAACGGCTGCCCCTGAACCATCCTTAGAACAAAAACTACTCACAGACAAACCGATCAACCCCTTCGCCTTTGTTCCAATCACGGACGCAAATCGTCCTAGGCAACGCCGCAAGAATCGAAACAACCCAACTTCCAATAAGCCGGATCGTGGGTGGGCAATTCTGCGAGCTGGTTTGCTGTTGCAGGGAATCGCGTTAAGCATCTTTGTAGTGGCGGTTGCGGCTATGACAGCAATATTGATTCCTGTCGTTATCACAGCCGTTGAACAGAGTTTAAGCCCAGACAGTCCAGCTCCAGCAATTAATCCGTCACAGACAATCCCGTTCCTTGACTGGGTTTTTGATGGGTGCATATTTCTGCTGTTTGTGTCTCATGTTCTGTGCTGCCTGGCACCTTCGGAAACTGGAGTCGGTCATATTGCGGGCAAGAACATAATTGTTGATCTGTTAACGCCGATTCTGGGATTGGGACTGATGCTGATTCCTTCACTCAGCGACGCCGGAGTTATGCTGGTCATTGCGGGAGTAATCGTAATCTGGAGGATGGTGCAGCAGGCTATCGGCTGTTGGTTTCTGGTTGGATGTGCCGACTTCATGAAGCATCAGAAACTGCTAAACCGTGCCGTGCTCGCTCATAGTTTGTCAGTGCCCGTGGCTTTTGTGACGGGATTGGGGCTGACAATGCTGTTCTCAAAAAGAGCAATTTCAGGCTGGCTCGGCTGGGTAATGATTATCTCCGTTGTTTTACTGGCGCTCGCCCAGTGCTTTATTCTGCTGCTCTTGATTTCCGTCTCGCTGCAACTGGCCTGGATTATGCCTGGACTGCTCAACGAAGCGCGAGAGGAATAACGGTCGTTCCGGTGGTGATCCAATCGATGTCACGTTGAACTACCGACTTACATGCGTCTTGAATAAGTTGAACAGCAACGGCATTGCCCCTCAGGTTTCACCACGAGGGACAATACCTAACAAGGGCTTCGCCCTTGACCCAGTGGCGTGGTTGGCTGCCAACCATGGAACGCTGGAATCGCCGAGCCGCTCCGTTGTTGCTACGAACAACATGCGCGCACCGTGCGCGCTTCATTTTGAATAAGACTCTAAATGCGGCGCAGCACCGTGAGAAAACAACTCTACAAAACGCACACTCAGCGCAAACATCTTTCCGTAGCGACAACGTCGCGGCTCGGCGATTAGAACGTCCCACGTCTTCCGGCATGCCACGCCACCGGGTCAAGGGCGAAGCCCTTGTTAGTGGGTTCGAGTCGTATAGGTGCGTTGTTTGCCTTTTGGTCCGATTTGGACGGTATAGCTGGCTCCATCGGGCGCGACACTGGCTTTGACCCATTGACCTTTACACGTATCTGTCGTGCCGGAATTGGCGATGAAGTCTGTCGGGGCCTGAAGTTCGGCGGCCAGCTTTACGTTTGTGTGCAACTGATACATGTCTTTTAGAGACTTAACTTCACGCAGCGTTTTCAAAGTTTCTTCAGCGCCACCTTTGGTTGGCCCGTTGCACATCACGGTAACCGTCGGGTCAACTGCCAATACCAAAGCGGGATTGTTGCTGGTCGGCAAGCCGTGATGCGTAACCATAAACAGATCGACAGTCCCCACGGGATTGTTGGGGGTCATTAACTTGCCTTCGATATTCCACGTCAGGTCGCCGCATGTGAAAAATCGAAAGTCTCCAAACTGAAACAACACGCTTAGACTGGCTGCGTTGTCCGAAGCGTCTGAGTCGCGTTGCTGATGACGGTCGGCAAAGGGATTCGGTGTTCCGGTATTCGCAACAACGTCACGACTTGACGTCAGCACTGTGGCAGTCAACTTTGTCTTGCCAGACTTCAACGGAATATGATCGCCGACGTTAAGTGACTTCGATCCATTTTGAGAGGCGGATCGGTAAGCTGCGATGCGTTCTTCAAACGAACGGTCTTCCTGCAGTGTGTCCGGAATGCCTCGATCCCAGAAAGTCCCGATTCCAAATTCTGCAGCAACAACCGCATGATTGCCATAATGATCCATGTGCCAGTGTGAGACCACAGCGTGATCAATTTTCGACAACCCGGCGACGTTTTTCGCCACGCCAATAATGCGATCTTTGTCTCGACCATGATTGTCCGGGTACCCGGAATCGATCAGTACAGATTCACCTTCGCCGGTGACCAGCAACGTCGCCGCGCCACCTTCGACATCGATAAAATAGATATCGAATCGACCGTTACTGCCGTCGGCAAAAGAAGCGGCACACACGATAGAACAACAAAGAAAAGCAAGCTGGCGAAGCATCAAGAAGGTTCCCCAAAAGCGTCAAGGTTTAACGGCTGACCACAACAAGCAGCCTGACGCAGATATGTGACGCTTCTGACGATGCAATTACAAGTGACCATGAAATAACAAAGCCCCGGACTCTTGAAAGTCCGAGGCTTTATGCGTTTTTCTGTTGCAGCAAGACTGTTTAAGCCGAGCCATATTTCCAGAAATTCATCGCGGATCTGAAGGGGCGATTAATTGGACAGCGGCACGTTAAATGAATGGTTAGTATTTCTGTTATACCTTAAACGGTGGAAAATTACGGAATTCATGTTTAACCCGACTCGTAGAGGAGGTCTGCGGCTGATTGCGTGCGGCCTCCTCTTCGAGTCAGGTTAAACGATTCAATTCAGGCTGCGTCGAGAATCACCACATCAGCCGTTTAGGCGTTGAACCCGGTTTGCGCGGATGACGAAAAAACCGCGGCTAACGCCGTGCGGCTGATTGATACATGTCGCTGTCCAGTTAACCAGCCGAAAACGCCGCCGCAACCAAGCGCTGATCACTCAGAAGCAACTCCATCTTTGCTAAGGCACTTGTCGATTTGACGAACCGCCTGACGCAATCGCTGGCTGTTCTCGACGATCGCCAAACGCAGCCAGCCTTCGCCATCATCTCCGAATCCTCGACCGGGACTCACAGCGACGCCGCCTTCGTTAAGCAGCTTCATTGCAAATTCAATCGATCCCATGTGACGCCATTCTTTCGGCATTTGAGACCACACAAACATGCCGGCTTTTGGTGGAGTGACGTCCCAGCCCAATCGAGTCAGGCCTTCGCACAACACGTCACGTCGACTTTGGTATTCTTTGGTGATGCTTTCAACGGCTGCATCGCAATGACGCATGGCCACAATCGCAGCAATCTGGATCGGCTGAAAAATTCCGTAGTCGTAGTAGCCCTTGATTGTCGCCAGAGCTCGAACCATTTCTTTGTTGCCGCAGCAAAAGCCAATTCGCCAGCCAGCCATGCTGTAGCTTTTGCTCATCGAAGTCATTTCCACACCGACATCAATCGCCCCCGGTGTCGCCAGAAAACTGGGAGCTTCATAGCCGTCGTAGCAAATGTCCGCATAAGCAAAGTCGCTGATCACAAGAAAGCCATGCTTTTTGGCCAGCTTAACAAGGTCAACATAGAACTCTTTTTCAATCACGGTTGCTGTGGGGTTGTGAGGAAAATTCACGACCACAACTTTGGGCTTGGGAACAAGGTGTTCGCACGTGTAGGCAATGTTTTGCAGAAACGTTTCCGGTTCGCGCGTGTCCAGAGTAATCACGTTGCCAGACGCCAGCATGACGGCGTAGACGTGAACCGGGAAATAGGGTGACGGCACAATGGCGGTGTCTCCTGGCCCCATCAGCGCCAGGCACATATGACTGAAGCCTTCTTTGGAACCGATACACGCCAGCACCTCGCTGTCCGGATCAAGCCGCACGCCGTAACGTTTCCAATAACGCGACGAGACTTCTTTGCGCAGGTTGCCAATACCGTTGCTGACGGAATAACGATGGTTACGAGAATCCGCCAGGGCTTCTTCAATCTTTTGAACGATCAGCGGATCCGGCGGGTCCGTGGGATTTCCCATGCCAAGGTCAATCACGTCTACGCCATCGACTCTAAGCTGGTATTTTCGTTTGTTGATCGCACCGAACATATACGGTGGCAAACGCTTCACACGTTCTGCGACAGGGATCTTGAACGGCGTGTCTTCAAAAAGTACTTCTGATTCGCTTCTCATCGTTTTCTTCCAGTGTAACGAGCTCTGAACGTGCGATTCTAGCCTGCGAAATCCATTCCGGCGATGCCATTCAGCCCAGGAAATTTCGCGAATTCAGCCACTGACGGTTTCTTCCAGCTTTTGACTTCAACCCGAGTAAGGTAAACGGCTTCAAGGTCGTCTCAAGGTGTACCAACCTGATTCGGTAAATTAATCGGTCGCGAAGAGCGGTATTCAGCAATGGGCGAAGGATTCCGACGGTGTAAATCCGCCTGAATCTGACACGAAGGCCCAACAATTGGTTCAACAACATTGAATCAGCGAAATTCGCTGCAACACGAAATCATGAACGACAATTACTGGTATCTGAAAAAGTGTGACATCTTTCATGACCTGGCAGCGGAGCAGTTACTTTTGCTCGAACAACATTGCCATTGTCGAGAATTCAGTCGCGGACAGATGGTCTATACGCCAAAGCACACAGCCGACACCGTTTTGCTGTTGGGGCGCGGACGCGTGCGAACTTTTCATCCGGCCACCGACGGCAAACAGGCGATTCTGGGATTTGTAGAACCTGCCGAACTGTTTGGTGAGTTGTCAATCTTCAATCAGGGTGACGAACTCCGAAATGAGTTCGCTGAAGCTGTTGAAAGGTCGTCGATTGTTGAAGTACCGCAGAACTTTTTAAAGAAATTGCTAAACGAATCTTCGGCCGTTGCTAACAAGCTGGCAAAACACTTCGCCGCAAAACTTAGCCGAGCGGAAGGTCGCCTGAAGTCGTTGTTATTCCGAACCAGCCGCGAACGCCTGATTCACCTGTTAAGCGAACTTACAAAAACTTACGGACAGCCAACTGCAGATGGAGTCATCATCGCTCAAAAGATTTCTCATCAGGACATGGCCAGCATCATCGGGGCCACCAGAGAAACTGTCACGATAACTTTGGGGGAACTTCAGGCCGAAGGCGTTTTAAAAATCAACCAGCGGCGCATGACCATCAGCAATACAGCGTTCTTTAACACAGCGTTGTTTCCTGCTTGAAGTCGCAGCAAAAAAGCCGAAACCGCGAACGTCAGGAAACAACTGCGTCTGGAATTTCCGACGTAGGTTTCCTGCTTGCAACGTGTGGCTGGCAATACGGACAAAAAGCACCGTAATAAACACGCGAACAGTGGCCACAATGGCGTGGTCCTGTGTTCACCACAATCCTTTCGCGAGTCGTCAGGTAAACAAATCGCGAAAACACAATCGTGGTGAGCGCCGCCAGCACCCACGACAACGGCTGCCTCAGGTATTCCAAAACCACAACAACAATCAAAAATGCACATACCGCCGCAACAGCCGCTGTAAACCAATCGCGAGCCGTCAGGTTGGACTCCACCAGTTCGTCGTCGTACAGCAACTTCAAAGTTTCGCGACGAAGCTGACTGGCCTGCTCAACAGACGTGCTGTGAACAGCCTGCAACAGCCGTTCAATTCCGTCAATGCAGCGATAGGTATCTCGCAAACTCACCTGCTGCTGGTGAGCCCAACGGTTTCGGAATTCGCGAAGCTCGCTAATCAGGCTGCGCTCTACAAAACTAAGTTCGTGGCGAAAAACGGCATTCCAGTTTTCCCACATCAACACCAGCACCACCTGAGCGTCCCACTTAGTTCGATCAACGGAGTTTATCACGTGAGCCACACTGCCAGCGGTTGTCCAGTTGTCACCCAGGCGTTCGCGCAGGCGAGTTTCGACATACGGACCAAGTCCGGTCGCAAGAATTTCAAGCCCGTTTGTGATAGTGCCCTTCATGCCCGAATCTCAACAGGAACAGTTGATGATTTATTCGGTGAATTATGACACCCCAACGTCGAAGCAATTGCGGAATGATCTTACGCGGACAAGTTGACGAAAGATCTCCGTTCAATCTTCTGACAGAGCGGCCTTGCTGGAAAAATAAGACACGTTGCCAAAATGCAACAATCGACGCTTCATCAAACAACGTGTCAGCAATTCCCGCTAACTGAACTTCAATCCAAATGCTTCACAAAGCTCGTCGATTGCGCTGTCGGGCATTGTGGCAACAGTACCAATGGCACCTGCGTTGATTACAGCTTCTGCCGTTGATTCCAGAACTTCCAGACGATCAAAAGTGTCGAGCACGCTGGAACCCGTAATCAACACGCCATCGTTTTCCAGCAGTGCCGCAGGAGACGCTGCAGACACAGCCGACGCCATGCTGCCATCATTCAAATACTGAACACCATACGGTACTCGACCAACATCCCGCAGAAACACATAGCTTTCAGGAATCGTGCGCACGTCCAACCTGGTTGTCGTCACACTAAATGCTGTGGCGTTGACCGGATGAGCGAACGCAATCGCCTGAACGTGCGGGTGCTTCTGATAAATCGCCTGATGAGCAAACACGGCTCGACTGGCCTTCTTGCCAACCTCGCGACGTCCGCCATTCACCAGCACCAGATCAGACACGTCCAGAGTTTCGCGATCCTGCTGAGTTGGACTAATCACGAATGAATCGCCGCTTAGCCGCGCCGAAAAACTTCCTTCGGTGCTGATTAACAAACGTTGCCGGCACCCTCGACGAATAAACGCACACAACTGCCGACGCAGTTCCATTTCTTCAGACGTCGCTGCTGGCGGTTCAAATGTCTCCAGCGCCACACTGCGGTTGTGAGCCTGCTGCAGCTGTGCGTCCGTCAGATAGCGTACATCACCAACCTGCTTCGCTTTGACAATTGTCTTGGCAGCAAATTCAAACGCTTCAAATCGTTGAAACGCATGCGACAACGAATCGCCTCCCACTACCACTCCGTGATTTTCCAATATCACGCTATCACAGCCAGCCGCAAAACTTTCCGCGATGTTGGTGCCTAACTGCTTGCTGCCCGGCAGCGCATACGGCGCGAAGCCGGTTTTGCCGCAAACCGAATGAGCCTGATGAAACAGCTTCGTATCCGGAACCTGACGACAAATACTGAAAGCCACCAACGCCACCGGATGAGCGTGCACGATTGCGCGAATATCAGGGCGAGCATCGTAGATCGCTTTGTGAAACGGGAATTCAGACGAAGGAGGGTGTAAACCTTCTACGGAGCCATCCGGCTTGACGCAAACAATGTCATTGCGAGTCAGGTTACCCTTATCGACTCGAGCAGGCGAAATCCAGATGTCTCCTGCATCATCACGCACGGACAAATTTCCGCCGGACGTTGTCGTCATACGATAACGATAGATGCGATCCATCGTTTGCATGATTTCATCACGAGGATGAATAAGTTGGCGTGCGTTGTTCATGGTTATGCTACTTAGCGAATATTGCAAAAAGACGAATCAAAGCATGATATCACAATGACAGAAGTTACACCCAGCAGTTGAAAGTCGCGTTAAACGTATTCGACGTGACTTACAGTGCGCCGCCACTGACAAGCCATCACTTACTTAACAGACGCTGCCTGTGGCATCAGTTTCATCACAGCGTCGGTCCAGATCTGGTAGCCTTTGTCACTAAGATGCAATCCGTCTTTGACAAACAGGTCGGGCGTTGGAGTGCCATCGTCGCCCAGCATGGGAGTCCAGACATCGACGTATTCCAGAGTTGCATCGGCTTCGCAATCTTTGGCAATCAGGCTGTTGGCTTTGACAATCTCTTCACGCAGATTCCAACGTTTAATGCTGGGTTTGATCGCAATGAAAGCGACGGTTGTTTGAGGTGGCAACTTTTCACGCACAAGCTTCACGAACTTCCGAAAGTCTTGATGCACAATTTCTGCCGTCTTGCCTTTTCCAATGTCGTTGTCACCGGCATACAACAAAATCAAGCTGGGCTTAACAGAAGTTACCGCACGATCAAAGAAATACAGTGAATCGGAAATTTCTGAACCGCCAAATCCGTGATTGATCGACTGGTGATCCGGAAACCACTTCGGCAGATCCCATTTGCGAATGCTGGAACTTCCGATGAACAACACGCTGCCCGGCTTCGACGTTCCGCCAATGATCTTTTTTTCGAATGCCTGAATGTCCGTTTCCCACTTTTCCGGGCTGGTCGCAGCCGCCACAGTTGGCCCCTGAGCAACAAGCTGCGGCAAACCAGAACGAGACAATGCCATCAGGCAAACAACAGACAAACAACGCGAAATCGACATATTCAGCACCCGTTCAATCAGTGTGGATTGGTTACGTAAAACAGAATCCACGATGGTAAATGGCGGCGGTACTGAAGTCCATTCACGCAAACACAATCAAATGCAGGGTTAAGCCCTGTTTAACACAGTAAACTCCTCCAAATTGAAGCAACGGTGAATTGTGAATCGGTGTGTTTTTTGCTAAACTCAGGGGGTGTTCAGCAATGGTCGTAAATCATTATTGAACAAAGATTTAGGAGGTTTTACAGCCTCCGTTTTTCGTGCCAAATCTGCTTCGTTGTCGCAACAGCTCTTGCTGATCGCAACTCGGGTGGATGTGCTGCAAATGACCAGGGCTGACGAGCCCATAAGGAGTTTTCAGGTTGTCCACAGACGATCCTTCAGGCGAATTGTCCGTTCCCGGTGATGGTGCTCTTTCAGGCGGCGGTGGCTTCGACCCACGCGTGATGAGAACCGATATTCAGGACGAAATGCGAACCAGCTATTTGACGTACGCGATGAGCGTCATCATTAGCCGTGCATTGCCCGACGTACGAGACGGACTTAAACCATCGCAACGCCGCATTCTGGTCGCGATGAACGACCTGAATCTTTCACCCGGCGGATCGCGCACCAAGTGTTCGAAAATCGCCGGCGAAACCATGGGTAACTATCACCCGCACGGCGACGGTGCAATTTATCCAACGCTGGTACGTATGGCTCAGGAATGGGCCATGAGAGAAACCCTGATCGACAAGCAGGGCAACTTCGGTTCGCTGGCAGGTCTGCCTCCCGCTGCGATGCGATATACAGAGGCTCGGCTGGGCGGAGCCGCTGCTGAACTTCTGCGAGACCTTGATCGCCAAACCGTCGACTTCGTTGCCACGTACGACCAACAGCGGCTGGAACCTGTTGTTCTTCCCGCGCGGTTCCCCAACCTGGTTGTGAACGGATCAACGGGTATCGCCGTCGGCATGGCAACCAGCATTCCGCCGCACAACATGACGGAAGTTTGCGAAGCCGTTATCCGCATTATCGACAACCCGGACCTGACGCTCGACGAACTCATCGACGCCATGCCGGGACCGGACTTCCCCACCGGCGGCATCATCTGCGGACGCAGCGGAATTCGTCAGGCCTACATGACGGGCCGCTCCACCATTGCCCTGCGAGCTCGCACGCACTTTGAAACGGAAAAACAAAGCGACGTGATTGTCGTCACTGAGATTCCGTACATGGAAACTCGCGACCGCATCCGCGAAAAGCTGGAAGTCCTGGTCCGCGACGAACGCATCAAGGGCATCTCCCGAATTGTCGACTTAACAGACCGCACCATTCCTGCATGGCAGGTGCGGCTGCACATCGTTCTGAAACGAGACGCCGACAAAGAAGTCGTGTTGAATCAGCTATACCAGTTCTCGCCGCTGCAAAGCACTGTCAGCATGATCCTGTTGGCTCTGGACGGTAACCGTCCTCAGCTGATGACGATGCGCAGCATGCTGGACGCCTTCATTCGTCACCGCGTTGAAGTCATCCGCCGCCGCACTGAATTTATGCTGCGAGAAGCTCGCAAACGCAAGCACACAGTCGAAGGCCTGCTGCTGGCTCAAATCGACATTGACCGCATCATCAAAACGATTCGCGATTCCGCCAGTCGAGCGGCCGCGAAAGACGCTCTACAGCGAATTCCGATTCCCGCCGAAATGGTCGCGCGAGCACTCGGCGAAAACGGCTTTGCCGAATTTCAGGACGAACAGGGCACAAAGGAAGAATACTTCCTGTCGACCAACCAGTCCGAAGCCATCGTTTCCATGCAACTGGGTTCGCTGGCGAACCTGGAACGCGAAAAACTGCAGGGCGAACACGCTCAACTGCTGGAAAACATCGGCGAATACCTGCACCTGCTTAGCGACGAAGCCCATATCCGAGCTGTCATTCGCGAAGATATGGAAGAGCTGCAAGCCAAGTATGGCGACAAACGTCGTACCGATATCTCCGGGGAAGAACTTGGCAACTACGACAAAGAAGCGCTCATCACCGAAGAATCCATGGTGGTTACGCTGTCTCGTCGAGGCTACATCAAGCGAACTCCGCTGGATACTTATGAAGCTCAAAACCGAGGCGGCAAGGGCATCAAAGGGGCCACCTCAGACGAAGAAGATGCGATCGAGCATCTGTTCGTTTCCAGCACTCACAACTTCCTGCTGTTCTTCACAGACCGAGGCAAGGTTCATTGGCTTAAAGTTTACGACCTGCCATTGCAGGCCCGAACTGCCAAAGGGCGAGCACTCGTTAACGTCATCACTCTGGAAGAAGGCGAACGAATCTCAAACTGCTTCAGCGTACGCACGTTCCCTGAAGACAAGTTCCTGATGATCGCGACTCGCAAAGGTATCGTCAAAAAGACAGCACTGGCCGCCTATGGGCGTCCGCAAAAGGGAGGCATCATCGCCATTCGACTGGACGACGACGACTCTCTGGTTGACGTACGAATTCTGGAAGGCGATCAGGATGTCGTTATAAGCACCTCCGGCGGAATGGCCATTCGCTTCAATCACGACGACGCTCGACCAATGGGCCGAGCAACTCGCGGGGTCAAGGGAATTAACCTGATTGGCGACGAAGAAGTTGTCGGCATGGTTGTGGCTGAATCCGATCGCACGCTGCTGACAGTCTGCGAAAAGGGCTACGGCAAACGCACACCATTCGGCTCCGGCACTTTGGATGGCCCTGAAGACGAGGACGGAGAAGGTTCAACCAGCAGCAGTGCTCAATACCGTCGTCAGCGTCGCGGAGGCAAAGGCCTTCGAGACATCAAGACCTCAGAACGCAACGGCAAAGTCGTGGATGCATTGGCTGTGCGTGACGACGACGAAGTTCTGATTGTTACGGCCAAGGGCAAGATTCAGCGTCTTCGAGCGTCCGACATCAGCACGATTGGTCGCAACACTCAGGGCGTTCGCATCATGAAACTGGACGACGGCGATACACTGTCATCCTGTGCGACAATCGCCAGCGAAGACATCGAAGAAGCAGCAGTGAAGGCCGCCGAAAAAGTAGCCGCCGAAGCAGCTCAGGATGCCGCCAATGCCAAAAAGGCAATCGCTGGCGACGCTGCAAGAGCCGCTAAAGCACTTCTGGACGAAGAAGATGAAGACGACGACGTTGAAGCTGACGAGGAATCCGACAACGAAGAGTAGGCATCTGACCGAAACCAGTCAGTCAGTAACCAACAGAAAGCAGGCTCCGGCCTGCTTTCTTCATGCGCCGTAGCGCCGTAGGGTGGGCACCGCCCACCAATCACCAACACACAAAACCTCGCAGAGATATTCACCAACCCTACTCGCCAACAGTTCCTCAACGCTTTGAAAGTTCATATTCACAGTACGACCGTTGCACGAACATCCCCATCGTTGATCAACAACGCGGCGTTCCACCCATTTGATAAAGCTACTTGCCTTCCAGTCATGCGGACAAACGGCGTATCCGTGTTTGACAGGGTTAAAATGAATGTAATCAAACAGCCGCTGAAATTCGTCTTCATCGGTAATGGTGTGTTCCCAAAACCGGCGTTGCCAAACATCGCTTTCCCGATGCTTCGCTCTGGATGCTGACACCACTGATTTTTGTTTGCTGTCTTCATGAAACGTTTTGGTGAACTGCGCTTTAAATTTCCCGATACGCTTTGAGTAGTCCGAATCACCCGGCGGGAGCGACCAAATGAAGTGCATATGATCTGGAAGCACAACCGCCGCAACAATATCGAACGGCATTTCGCGGCGTACGATTGTGATTGCGGATCGCAGTAATTCGACGTTGCCTTCATCCTGACACAAATGTCAACGATGATGTGTCACCACAGTGAAAAAGCAGGCTCCACCCGCAACAAAGTAACGTAGATAGTCCGACATATCAGCATCCCAGATAGGGTCGGAATCGCCCACCAGACGATCAAAGCAAACAATCGATTGGTCAACACTCCCGTTCACCCAACAACATGTTTTTCTCGACACGAGCCAAACACGCAGACCTGAACAACCAATTGGTGGGCGACGCCCACCCTACATTAACGTGCCCAAGATGCCAGGGCAATGTCAACATAGAACGCTCCAATCTGTAGGGTGGGCATCGCCCACCAAAGGGACAAAGCAAACAATTCCAATCGAGATCTACCTCAAACAAACAATCGATCGGTCAAAACTCCGGTTCACCCGACAACATGTTTTTCTCGATACGAGCCAAACACGTAGACCTAAACAACCGAATGGTGGGTAATGCCCAGCCTGCATTGACTATGCACTTTGGAATATGACCAAGCCTACGTTATGGGTAACGTTAGCAGAATGACTCCGACCAACATGTCTGGAAACAATTTCATTTCGGACTGACCATATGGCGACAGCTATAAGTGACTCGTATCCACATCGGAACTCTTCCAGGTCATTCCCGTCTCAGCGTCGTGGAATTCCCACGATGCAAACGAACAGCCGAAGGCGCTTGCGACGTCAGCAATATATTTCACCCACTCAGTCAGTTCATCGAAAGTAATGCAGAATCCCTCATCCTCCGTCGCACCAATTACGTTCCATCCTTCATTCGGTGTGGCAGTTTTTTGAATGGTGACTTCATCATCTTCAGATAGTTTCCTGCTGAGCGACTGTGCGTCATCCGCGTTGGTTGTGACACAGCAATACCGAAGCACAATCAGGGAATCCTCCGTAACACCAGCTGCCTGGCTTAGCCGAATAATCGTTTCGGCCTCGTGCAATCGACGCTGCCTCACCCTCGCAAAATGAGCCCGCCACATTTCCTTCGCTTCTTCAATTGTTACGGCACTTTCGCGATTTGAATCAAGCGCTGCAGAGTCTGTCGGGCATGTGGCCTTCGATGTGCCGTCCTGCTTGCAGAGCTTTTCAAGTTCTGCGTTAAACACTCGCTGAACCACATTCAAGACCTGACTTCTATTCTGCTCGGCCTCGACTGCAACAGCCTTGGCATAGTGCTGAGCAATCTCAACAAGAACAAGCCCCCAGAGCTCAGGCCTCATCGACGAGTCAGGATCGAGAGTCAACGTAAGATCGCCATCAGCAATCCAGACTCTCAATATTTCACTGACGGATCGCTTGTTTTTCAGCAAATCGGGCACCGGAAGATCGCTCATTGTTTCAGCCTATGACTCTCACAAGAATTCACCATTGTCCCAGCGACATGGCAGACAGAAGAAAGGGAGGCCGCAGTCGCTGAACCGCTTCGTTAGAATTCCCTTCAAACAGTGCACACCCGTTTACCGTAGCGACGTAGTCGCGGCTCGGCCATTCGAGCGTTCCACGTCTTCCCGCGTTCCACGTCTTCCCGCGTGCCACGCCACCAAGTCAACGACGAAGGCCTTGTTTCGTAGGAACAGAAACAATCATGACGGATCGAAGACGCCTCGATACCAGTCGAAGTAGGCGTAAATCAGAAACACGTTCAATAGTAGATCAGGAACACCAATCGGCAGGTATTGAGGAGCCACAAAGAAACAATACAAGATTATGTTAACGGTGTACGGCAGCGCCATCACGATCGCAAGTGGAGTCGTCCGTTTCGCGAACATCAGAGTTCCGGTCACAAACTTGAACAGCCCCACCCAGAAAATCAGATAGCCCGTTTCCTGCAGCGCCTGCATCAGATGATCAACTGGCCGAGGTGGATCTCCGATCGGATAACCTCTAAACCCAAACCCCATTGTCATGATTCCTGTACCGAACAAGAACACAGCAAACAGAAGTCGTAAAATCAACGTCACTTTGGGCAGACGAACCTGCTTTCCAGTCGCCTGCTGTATATTCAATAGACTCTCGGCGTCTGTCGCAGCCATGGATCGGGTAACCTTTCATCGTGCCTTCGAAATTCCAACCGCTTGATCGCAGACTGACGTGCATCCGCGTATCAAAATAATTCCCATCCGGTGGGCAATGCGCACCTCACGTCAACTAGTCTGCCGTTTTTTCAGGTAGCGTCAATCACGACAACGCGTGATTGAGAACGAGACCAGGCAATTGATCGTGCGTTTGCCACTCATCCACCGTTTCTGCTTATCAACTTTCGGGACTGCGCGTGTTTCGCCCCCCTTGAGCTTGCCCCAGAGGCTTGCAGGGCCTTTACACCAGCACGATCAGACCGCCCAAAAAACGGCGCGGCCAAACATTGCAGGCCGATCGCGTTCTGCCCTTGACACAATGTGCTACCTGAGCAGCATGTGCTAATCAGGTAGCACATCCGACTGGAGCGTCAACATGACTTCGATGGAACTGGGAAAACGCGAGCGGCAGATTGTGGAGGCCGTCTTTCGGCTGAAGGAAGCTTCTGTGGCCGACGTTCTTAAAGAACTGGACAGCCCGCCAAGCTATTCCACCGTGCGAGCTATGCTGGGAATGCTGGTCCAGAAAAAACTTCTGAAGCAGCGTCAGGACGGTAAACGATACCTCTATCGCCCCGCCTCAAAGGTGGAAAAAACCAGCCGCTCTGCCTTGAAGAACGTGCTGGCGACATTCTTCAGCGGCCAGCCAGACAGCGTGGTGGCCGCGTTGCTGGATGTGTCTGATGACGTCACACCCGAAACGCTCGATCGCATGCAGAAACTAATCGACGCAGCTCGCAAGGAGACTCAGCAATGATGCCATCCTTCTTCGTTTCCGCCTGGCTTCCTACAGTCAATGCACTGATCAACCTGACACTGTCGTCCACCGTTATTCTGATGTTAACAGTGTTCTTCATTCGCCTGGCGAATCCTTTGTCGGCCACGCTGAAGTGTCGACTGCTGCGAGCGTCACTGGTGATTTCCATCGCGCCGTTGCTGATACTTGCCTTTGGCTTGCTGAGAGCAATTCCGGCTTCAGAACTGGATGAATCCGTCACAGAAAACATTGTTGATGTGGCAGACGCCGATGCCGCAGGGCGCGCCACGGTCTCCGTTATCGATAGCGAATTGGTGATAACCAGCAGCAGTATCCAAAGCCACGTCTTCGCCCTGAAGGACAAATTCGCACTTGAGTTTGCCGATCTTTCGCGGGTGGATAACGTAGAAGCGACAACATCGACGCTGGCTCCGACTTTGCCCCTTGTCGTTCGCGTACAGACCCCCAAGCCAATTGACTTATCGGAACTGCAAGGTGTGAGGTTTGCGGACTTCGAGTCAGTCATCCCTCTTGAACCTGTGGCCGGAGTTGTCGTTGCACCGCACTTTCAGTACGCCCATGACTTTTCCACCCTGGCGTTCGTGAATTCCACACTGGCATCCCGTTTTTATCCCACTACCGACGAACACGGTGAAGCGACAATCGGCTGGGTTCCTGATGATTGCCTCAGGCAGAAATATACCATCGTGGAATTTGCAAACTCTGGATTTCCACCACTCTCACTGGGCAATACATTTACCACGCCTCACACAACCAGTCAGAGAGTAGACTTGACCGTAGACAAAATGAGGAACGTCACCGGGACCGTTTTAAGTGAAGCGGGCGAGCCAATGCCGGACACAAGAGTACAATTCAGTTTTTTTCTTTAACGAGACATCGGCATTCAATTGCAAACTCCGGCGAAGCGTTCACGAATTCGCAAGGTCGATTTTCATTTCGCGTTCCGGGCAGATGTTGTGTGGGAATGCATGCTCAAAATAGAAACCAATTCAGCACGGCAACTCTACGTACAACGCTTGACGATTCACGCTGCACAAACATCGTTCTAAACTTTACAAATTCAAATCAAATCAGCGGCCTGGTTACCGGCGGCCCAGACAAACATGCACTGACCGGAGTTAGCGTGCGACTTACACGGCATTTCACGCTCGAAAAATCCCATTTGTGGCCTCTGAGTGCGCCTCTTCACCTCGAATACACTCGAAGAGGTAGCATTCAGGCAACCGTCACTACGAACGAAACCGGCCTTTATGAGATACAGTCTGCAGATGGTGACTGGACGATCGCGAATCCGGTCCCGGATCGCACCCGCCGCAACACATCCGTAATGTTCGCTCACCAACCAGAAAATCGCGTCCAATTGTCTGGGGGCATCGATGCCAGAAAGGATTTTCACTCCGACACGCTGACTCAGCTGACCATTCATGAAATCCGCAAACTCTCGGCTCCCCCACAACCCCTACCCTTTCAATCACTATCTCTATCTCGTGGTCCCGAAACGATCTACATGATGCAGGCGTCGAAGGATGACCTGAATCGACGCAAAGAGCCGCTAACGCGACTTCTGCCCGCAAAGCCTTCCGCATTCGACTACGGCGGCGCGTATGTCGCATGGGACGGCCGGGCCAAAGAGATCACAGTTGAGAGTAAACCCCGATCAAGTGTGAACGGCCAACTTGTAAATGCAAATGGAAAAGCGGCGGCTGGTCGCAGTGTTCGATACGTGATTTATCCTCGCAATGCAGACGGTAACATTGTGGAAGCTTCCGTACCCGACACGATCAGCGGACAGATTGATTCCGACGAACACGGAAAGTTTGCTTTCGACAATTTTTCCCAGGACTGCGTTTGCGAAGTGCAGGTGACCGCTGACGAGGGAATCGAATGGGCCAAACAGCGCTGGACGGCTGTCGCCAAAGTCACGCCAACTTCCGCGGACCCGATCGACTTTGGCAAGCTGGTTGTGCCTGAGAAAATCGCCACCGCAAAATAGACTTCAACAAACCAGACTGTGCACAGCAAACGAATTGTCGCACAGACGCTGTGAGCCCTCGATGTCAGCTCGGGGGCGGCAGGTGCTTATGTTTCGTTTGGAGTTCACAGCCGCTTGGTCGCTGCTTCGACAATTCTGCCTAGTTTGCCCAAGCGGTAAGTTCCGTAGCTTCGGCAGAAATCGCTGGTTGTTGCAGACGGATTCCGGGCAAACAGATGCCGACTTACGTTCAGTGTGTCAAAATTACAATGCGGCAACTCATTGTGTTTCAACGGGTTGTGGCAGGCTTGGGAAATGTCCGTATAACCGGGCGATTCCAATCAGACCGCAACGCCAATTGCCGAAATTTATAGTGTTGACCTGCTCGAATCGGACGCAATTCTTGCTTCCGTTCTCCCATCCCAAGGGCAGTGCAACCGGATTGACATCGACGAACAAATGGCCAGAGGAACGACCACACGTAAGAAACCAGTGAAGTCTCTCACACCAACCCAACGGCTGGTGCGGTGGATGTTTCGACCAATGCGCCTGGTGATCGCGGCAGCTCTGGCATTTGCCTGGTTGTGCTGGCCTCAGTTTGAACGCCAATTGCCAAGCCTGGAAAATCGCGAAGAATATCGAATCGGCGTATCTGAACTTAGCATCACGCCGCCGCCTCACTGGGTGCCCGTTGATCTTGTTGAACGTGTTTTCGAACGAGCTGGCTTTGATGAATCTTTGTCGCTGCTGGATCCGGCTCTTAGCGAAAAGATCGCTCTGGCCTTTCACACTCACCCATGGATCGAACGTCTTCAACAGGTGAAGAAGTCGTTTCCAGCGCGAGTTCACGTGGAAGTTGTGTATCGCGAACCTGTCGCGATGGTGGAAGTTCCGGGCGGCGGCTATCTGCCCATCGACAAACATGGCTATCTGCTGCCCGAGAAAGACTTTAGCACCGCCGACATCGATCGGTATCCGGTCATTCGCGAAGTGGCCAGCGTGCCGATTGGTCGAGGCGAATCGTGGGGCGATCCGGCTGTCATCGGTGCCGCTCAACTGGCCGCCGTGTTGACTCGCGAAAACGAGGCAGGGCAGTCGTGGTGGAAGATGCTGGGCTTTAAAGCGATTGTGGCTCCACGACAGGTTGCTCTGGCAGACCAAACAGACGACCTGCAGTATCGCCTGGTCTCCAAAGGCAATTCTGAAATCCTGTGGGGCCGAGCACCAACAACCGCTCATCCAGCAGAACTAACGGTCGCTCAAAAACTGGAACGCATGGCCGAATACCACCGCAGCTATAACGGCTTCGACGACGCTCCCGCTCCGTTTCAAATCGACATTCGCCACTGGCAGGGAACCAAGCGAAGCCTGCTGGCCACAGAATCGCCAGCGACCTCGCGTCAGTAGCCGTGTGCTGTTGTGCTTGGTTTTTTCATCTATGTTCGCAGCAAGTCGGCCGGACAAGCAAACCAAAAATCTGCCGGAGCAGCGCGTGCGGCCGCCATTGCATCGAAGCCTTCAGCGACTAAGGTAATTTAGCCAGGGTTCGCGCTGTTCCGGCACGCGGCACACGCTCGATCCGACCTACGGCAGACCGACATAGCGACAACGTCGCGGTTCGGCGATTCAAACAACCCACGTCTTCCCGCACACCACGCCACCGGGTCAAGGGCGAAGCCCTTGCTAAGCGATGACCTTCCAGATTGGCTGTGCTCCTTCAACGCCGACCAGTTTATTATCAAGGCCGCCGAAGAAGTAGCTAAGCTTGTTGGGGTCGAGCCCCATCTGATGCAGAATCGTGGCATGCAGGTGCTTCACGTGGAATTTGTCATCGACAGCCTGGGCGCCGATTTCGTCTGTGGTGCCAACGCTGACGCCGCCTTTAATTCCGCCGCCCGCCATCCACATGGTGAATCCGTAGCTGTTGTGATCTCGCCCGCTGCCCTTGGCGTATTCGGCTGTTGGTTGACGACCGAATTCGCCACCCCAAACGATCAGTGTGTCTTTCAGCATATCGCGTTGCTTCAGATCCTTGATTAATGCGGCCAGTGGTTTGTCGGTTTCACCTGCATGCAGATTGTGGTTTGTTTCCAGATCTCCGTGAGCATCCCAGTTGTCGTCGTTGTGAGCTCCACCGGAATAAATCTGAATCATGCGGACACCGCGTTCAACCAATCGGCGAGCCAGCAAGCACTGACGCCCAACGGTCGAACATTTCGGATCGTTCAAGCCATACATTTCCTGAGTCGCCTGACTTTCCTGACTGAGATCAACAGCTTCGGGTGCTTCAGACTGCATGCGGTAAGCGAGTTCGTAACTGGCAATTCGAGCCGCCAGGTTACTGTTATCGCTGCGCAACGCGGCGTGATCGCCATTGTACTGGCGCAATGTATCCAATAACCGGCGCTGACCGCCGTCGGCAAGTTCAGACGGCGGAGACAAGTCCAGAATCGGGTCGCCCTGCGAACGCATCACGGTCGCCTGATACGTGGCGGGCATATAACCGCTGCTCCAGTTTTTAGAACCACTGATCGGGCCGCCACGAGGATCCAGCATCACCACGAATCCAGGCAGATCCTGATTCACACTTCCCAGACCGTAGTTCACCCACGAACCAAGACACGGATTGCCGCTGAGAACTCGCCCGGAATTCATCATCAGCATGGCCGAGCCGTGAATCGGCGAATCGGCCGTCATCGAATGCAGAAACGCAATATCGTCAACACATGTGGCGACGTTGGGGAACAGGTCACTGACCCACTTACCGCATTCACCGTATTGATTGAACTTCCAGCGAGGCTCAACAATGCGGCCCTGGTTTTTGTGACCACCGCGACCAAAGGTCTTCACCTCGATTGTCTTACCATCCATGCCGTACATGTCAGGCTTGTAATCGAAAGTATCGATATGGCTGGGGCCACCGTAGCAATAAAAGAAAATGACGTTCTTCGCCTTGGGAGCAAAGTGTGGCTGCTTGGGAGCCAGCGGATTATCCCACTGAGTTTCGCCGTCAGCAGCAACGGTCTGGTTATTCAGAAACCCGTCCTGATCAAGCAAAGCCGTCATACCAAGGCCAGTAAAACCGGCACCTGTCTGCCAAAGAAATTCTCGACGAGTTCGTCCGCAGAAGTTTGGTGTAGTCATAATATGTTGCGTCCAAAAGAAGCTGTCGAAACGACCAGCTGTTGTCTGAAATGAAACGAAGCTTGCACCGAAAATGTCACCGTTTACAGGAAGCGATCAATCCAGATACATCAATTCATTCAGATTCAAGGCGACCAGACAGAAGTACTTTCGGGCCTGTTCGTCGTTCATGTTGTTATGTTGTTTCAGCGATTCAATCAGCTCAAGCCCGCGTTCAATTTCAACCTGAGTCGGCTTGCGCTGCATGGCTCTTGTTAACGCGGCTGTCACCTGTGACTCCGCAGAATCGCCGCTTGTCTCACGAATAAATTCGGCAAAGACGCTGGCCTGCTGCAGAATAAACTCGCTGTTTAACATTCCCAATGCCTGAGTTGGCTGAGTTGTCACAAAGCGAACCGGACATGTTTGATCGGTGTCTGCAAAGTCGAACGATTCGATGAACGGATCCAGCAGCGACCGCTTGACGTGAATGTAAATACTGCGGCGCACTTTGTCATCCGGCGTGGAATTGCCCCAGCCAGAACCAGGTTGAGACTGGCCCGCTTTAACGGCTGCCGGAATGTCGGTGTAAATGCTGGGACCAAACATGCGGTCCTTATTCAGGCTGCCGTTGACCCACAATATGGTGTCTCGAATTTCTTCGGAAGACAACCGCCGCATGTCAAAACGCCACAGCAAATCGTTAACAGGATCAACGGCAAACGATTGTTCGCTCGGTCGAGACGACATTTGATAAGCCGACGAACTCATGATCAGCTTGTGCATCGCCTTAACGGACCATCCACTTTCGACAAATTTTACAGCCAACCAATCCAGCAGTTCCGGATGGGTAGGTTTGGTGCCCTGAAAACCGAAATCACTGGATGACCGAACGATGCCTCGCCCAAAGTGGTATTGCCAGATGCGATTCACCATCACTCGAGCTGTCAATGGATTGTCGGCGCTGGTGATCCACTGTGCCAGAACTTTGCGACGCCCGGAAGTCTGGGCCCCTTCAGGCATTGGCGGAATAACGGCGTCCGGAGGAGACAGAATTGAAGGAAATCCGGGCGTGACTTCATCGGCTTCGGCGTGAGGACTTCCACGAGTCAACAGATACGTTGGCTTGATATTTGTGACGTCTTCTTTAACGCACAGTGCAGAAGCGAGTCCTGTTGGTTTATTGGCTTTAAGGTGCTGAAGCTTTTCAAACTGTTTCTTGTAGTTCTTAACCTGCCGGTCATCCAGAATCCCGCCCTGGCGTTTTTCAACGATCCGAACACGATTCGCTTCGTACTGGAAGTCTTCTTTTTCAACGTCCTGCAGATCATTCAAAATCAGTTTTTCGATCTTGCTAACCTGCTTTTCAGCATCCTTCAAACTCTTGTCGTAATTGGCAATCGCCTGTTGATACGATCGAGCGTCTGCCGGGCGATCAATCTGCATGACAGATGCACTAAGAACCGATTCCTGACTGCGCTGTCCATAACGCTGAATGTTGCGAAAGAACGCCACCATTCGGTAGTAGTCTTTCTGTGGAATCGGATCGATCTTGTGATCGTGGCAGCGAGCACAGTTGACTGTCAGCCCCAGAAACGTCTGACTTGTTGTGGTCACAATGTCATCGAATTCATCATAGATCGCCAACTTCGGATCGGCTGGTTCGTCGTCCCAGCGTCCCAAACGATAGTAGCCCGTGGCAACAAAAGAATCAGCCGTGGGTTCCGAAAGTTCGTCACCCGCAAGTTGTTCCGTCACAAATTGATCGTACGGTTTGTCATCATTAAATGCCTGAATGACATAGTCCCGGTATCGCCACACATGCGGCTTGGCAGAATCTCTTTCGTAGCTGTTGGTTTCTGCGTACCGAACAAGGTCCAGCCAATGCCGGCCCCATTGTTCGCCGTAGTGAGGCGATTCCAGAAGATGATCAATCAGTTCTGCGATGGCAGATTGATTTAGCTCACCAGCATTCGCTGTCGAAATCTTTGCCGTCCAGCGATCAAGTTCCATTGGTTCTGCAGGCAACCCCAACAGGTCGTAGTGCATTCGTCGAACAAGTTCACGAGCATCAGCGGCGGGCGATTGAGTAAGTCCGGCGGCTTCCAGTTTGTGTCGAATGAACGCATCAACCGCGTTATTGCCAGGTTGTTTTACGGCAGGAACTTCTGGCAACCTGACCGGCTGAAACGACCAGAACTTCTTGTTCTCTTCGTTGACCGGTGGCGGTCCAGCGTGAACTTCGAATTCAATTTCGTGAAGGTCCTTCGGCCACGGCAAACCCATTTCCACCCACTTGGTCAGCACACCAATTTGCTGAGGCGACATTTGGCCAGACGGAGGCATCTCGTACCCCTCGTAATTGATCGCCTGAATCAGGTAACTTTCTGCATGATCCTTGAGGTCAACCGCTGGTCCGGAATCGCCGCCCTGCAAAATTCCAGCGCGCGTCGTCAGGTTCAACGCACCTTTGGGAGACTTTCCGGAATGGCAGCTCAGACAGTTGGACTTCAACAGGTCAACAACCTGTGAATCAAAGAACTCAACCTGATCCTGCGTGAACTCAGCATTCTCGTCGGCCAAAACCGAAGCGGTACACACAAGAATTGCCGAAAAAATATGAACGGCGCGACGCTGCATGGTGGGAACTTTTGCAGAAAAAGGCGGGAAGAATCGACGCTCGAATTAATTATGTTTGTAAAGAAAGTACCATTCACTCGGCTTCGGGTCAAGATATATCCCGGTGGATCGGACGTTCGGTCCTGCATTCGAGCGACAGGAACCCTACTATTATTGAAGTTCGCCGTCCGTTTGCAATTCTGTTCAACAATGAATCAGACATGCTGGCTGTTGCGACAGCTTTTGACCGTTTTGCTATTTGCTTCATCTCAACACGTCTGCCAAAACCGTGACGCTTGATGCCCTGACTTTCGACAATCGATTTACAAATCAACTGCCGGCCGATCCAATCGCCGTGAATAGTCGGCGACAGGTTCAAAAGGCCTGTTACTCCAGAGTGTTGCCGACGGAAGTCGCCGCTCCGGAATTAGTCGCCTATTCCCGCGAAGTGGCTGCAATGCTGGGCCTGGATGAAGCGACCTGCCGCAGCTCTGAATTTGCAGACATCTTTGCCGGCAACAAGGTACTGCCGGGCATGGACCCGTTCGCTATGTGCTATGGCGGACATCAGTTTGGCAACTGGGCGGGACAACTGGGTGATGGTCGAGCGATCAATCTTGGCGAGGCCCGGAACGCCGGCAATGAACACTGGACTCTGCAACTGAAAGGCGCTGGTCCCACACCGTATTCACGAACCGCCGACGGGCTGGCCGTGTTGCGATCCAGCGTGCGAGAATTCCTGTGCAGCGAAGCCATGCATCACCTGGGAGTACCAACCACCAGAGCGTTAAGCCTGATTCTTAGCGGAGAAAAAGTTCGACGCGACATGTTCTACGACGGCAACCCACAACTGGAACCGGGAGCAATCGTGTGTCGAGTTGCAAAGTCGTTTACCCGATTCGGCAACTTCCAGATTTTTGCCGCTCGACAGGATATTGAAACCCTCCGCACACTGGTCGACTTCACAATTCGCAATGACTTCCCGCACCTGATTGACAACAACACACACGCTAACGACGAACCTGTTGCCAACGAAATCGTCTTCCATTGGTTTCGCGAAGTCTGCACGAAAACGGCGGAGATGATTGTCCACTGGCAGCGAGTTGGCTTTGTTCACGGAGTTATGAACACCGACAACATGTCGATCCTGGGGCTGACAATCGACTACGGGCCATATGGCTGGCTGGAAGATTACAATCCGGATTGGACACCCAACACCACAGACGCCAGCGGTCGTCGCTATCGCTTCGGAAACCAGCCAACAGTTGCACACTGGAATCTGTATCAGCTGGCCAACGCAATCGTGCAGTTAACTGAAGAACCTGGTCCTCTGGAAGACTCGCTGCAACTGTATGCAGACACGTTCAACAAAGGCTACTTCAGCATGATGGCTGCTAAACTGGGACTATCCGGTTTTGTTCCGGAAACGGATGAGCCACTGATTAACGATCTTTTGAAGACGCTTCAGCTGACCGAAACGGACATGACCATTTTCTTCCGCAATCTCAAAAACGTCCCAGCAAACGCCAGCGACGCGGACGGAGAAACGCTGCTGGAACCACTGAAGGAAGCGTATTACAAGCCCGGCGAATTGGCAGGCGACACCCTGAAAGCCACCATCGATTGGCTAAAGCGTTACAGCCAGAGACTGGCGAGTAATGAACTCTCCGACCAGCAACGTGGCACCTTGATGGATTCCGTCAACCCGAAATACGTGTTGCGAAACTACATGGCGCAACTGGCGATCGACAAGGCGGAGCAGGGCGACCATTCAATGGTCAACGCACTGCTGGATTTGCTTAGACATCCTTACGACGAACAGCCGGAACACGAAGAAACATTTTTTGCAAAGCGTCCTGAATGGGCTCGCGAACGTGCCGGATGCTCGATGCTAAGCTGCAGTTCATAACAAGGGCTTCGCCCTTGACCCATTGGCGTGGTTGACTGGAAGACATAGGACGTTCGAACCGCCGAGACGCTCCGTTGTCGCTACGAGAATGATGCGTGCTTCCTCGCGACTCTAAAGCAACATCAAACCTTGTTGTGTAAACCGCAACGACAACCACAAACCCATCAATAGAAAATGGCGATGCTGAAGACAGCATCGCCATTCGTTTTTCAAGCCAGGCACTTAATCGGAATCCATTTCAAAATCGTTTCCCAACAAGGGCTTCGCCCTTGCCCCAATGGCGTAGATCGTTCCAATCGCCCAGCCGCTCCGTTGTCGCTCCGACCAACATACACGACGCACGGTTCGCGCTTGAGTAAGACTCTAAAATGTGATCCAACCGGTTAACCCAAAGTCGGCCTTAGATTGCTTCATCAGTCGATGGTCGACGTCGGTTTCCGCCTTGACCGCCATCACCACCTGGACGTTGGCCGCCTGGGCCACCAGGTCCGCCAAACCCACCACGGCCGCCGCCACCGCCACGCATTAGAGATCGCATGTCGAGGTTGAATTCTTCGCCTTTCAGCTCAGCAATCTTTGCCTGCTGCGCGTCGGTCAGCACGGCCATAACTTTGGCTTCGCCTTCTTTGCGAGCTGTTTCCATTTTCTTTTGCATCTCTGTGAAGTCCGGACGTTCTCCACCCTGACCCGGCTGGAATGCTCCACGCATTTCTTCTCGCATTTTGGCTGAAGCTTCCTGAGCTTCTTTTTCGGCGGCGTCCAGCTTCACAAGTTGCTCATCGGTGATGCTTAGAGTCTTTTTCATTTCGTCAGTTTTGATCATCGCGATCAGGCCAGTTCGAGCCTTAATCTGGAACACAATCTGGTCCAGGCGAGTCACCTGTTCTGGCATCAACAACGTGTTCAACACGGTGTCCGTTTTTGAACTTAGAGCTTCGCGATCTTTCTGCATCTTGGCAAAAAATTCTGTGCGGTCTTCTTCAGACATTTCGCGAACCTTGGAAAAGTCAGGAGCCGATTCGCGGCGTTCAGCCTGGTACGCTTCCAAAGCTGCAGCAATCACAGATGACTGGCCGTCATCAATGTTCAGCTCGTCCTTAACCTGTTCAACTCCCAGCAACGTGGCTCGATCAATTCCCGGACCGCCACCGCCTGGGCCACCGCCACCGAATCCGCCAAAACCACCGCGTTGACGATTACCACCCTGACCGGGCTGTCCGCCTCGTTGACCGCGACCACCACCGGCTGGCGGTTGAGCGTCGGCCGAAGCTGTCACAAGAATCGCCAATGCACATGCGGCGAAAGATAGTTTTAGAAAACGAGACGATTTCATTGACCGCTCCTGAAAGGAAAAACAGGGCTTTGAAGGCCCGACTTGGAAAGGACGTTAAAACATTCAACCAAAATCTCCCCGAGTAGTGCCGGGGAAAAAAAGATTCTAAACACTTTTCGCGGATAAATTAGCAACGGAAGCTTCAAACCAAACAAAATGACGCTCCGAATCAACCGCCAAATCGCGTGCTTTTGACTAAATTCGCAGCCACCTGCGCCAACCACAAAGCAGCCGCTCAGTCAGCCTGCCAGTTGATTCACAACGAACAGCAAACACGCTGAAATTTAGCGAGATTGTGGTGAATTTGGTGCCGATCTATAATCTCACAACCGGAATGATTGCGGGATTTGATAAACCAGAAGCTTTATGACGGCAAGGATCGCCACAAATCTGCTCTTTGGGCTGCTAATTTCAACAATAGCGACGGGCTGCGTCCACCAACAACGATCAAAGCAATCTGTTGTTGCGGCGGCATTTTCTGCCGACGAGGCGCCGAAGGTCGATCTTGTGGTGGAAGGTGCGCCAATAATTTCAACGGTTTCCAACCGGCTTGAACCGACGGTCATCTTTAGCGACGATCGCCCGCCACTGGAAAAGCAGTTCTATCCGGGCGAAACAAACCCCAACCGCTGGCGAGATGCCGTCACTATTTTGCCACTGGAAAGTTTCCAACCTGGCTTCGAAAAGACGGCTCGGAAAGCCATTCTTGACAGCCTGCAGGACGCCCTGCGATACGAAACCGTCAGCATTCACATCCAGTCTTTCCAAGTCGCTTTGGATGAACGAGATCGCGGCGAAGAAGAACTGCTTTACGACTACAAAAACTGGGACGACGACCGTCAAGAAAAAGAGCGACTGGACGCAGAACGCAAAGCTCAAATTGAACGTTCGGAGCGGGAAATAAAAAGGACTCAACGCGAACTCGGCCTTCCAACGTCTGCCCACAATCAAGGGAACGATGATTCTTTCGGAGACAAAGTCATCAAGGGAATCTGGAACGCCACAGTCGTCACCCCGATCAAAAAACGCAACCAGAAAATCGAACGTGACAGGCAGCTGGCCGTTGCACCTCAAACACTGCCCACGGAACTCACAGACAACAAGCGTTCGGGCTGGAATTGCCAACTGCAACTGGAAGTTAGTCTGAAACCAAAAGACAAACCTGCCAGGACAGTTTCAATGACCGCGACAAGTTATGCGAAGAAAACAGACAGCACTTCCGTTGAATCACAGATGCAGCAGGTTGTCATAGCCGCCATCAAAGATGTCGCCGCACAACTGAAGTCTGAAGCCCTGTAACGGCACCCCACACCGACACCTCCATCGCAACGCGCACCAGTCAACTCAGAAATCGACTTGCGCCGCATCAACCACCAACCGCTGCTCAGGTGGCGTGATTGGCTGCACATGCGATCGCAACACCTCAAACACCACGCGAATCTCCAGCAAAGACACGGCTAACCAAAACAAGACTAATAGCAATCGCACTAAAGGCAAATGAAAAACCTGCTCAGAGAGAAAACCTGGAACGTGAAAATGATCTGACCTGCGAAAGATGTTCAACAGAAATAAAGCAAGCCTTCCAAGCATTGCAATCCGGGCTCGTTGTACCGTTACCTGATCTCGGGCAAGACGACTGAACAAAATGAAACTCATGAACATTGCGAAAATGAATAGAGCCAAAAATGACAGGTCGAGCCACAAAGAACCGCCAAGTTTCGGTTTCCAGATGTTCCGCAAAATTAAAATCAGCAAAAGGCTGGCCGACCAAACACACGCCAATACCCTAAAAGCCGACGTACCAGCAACCAGGAAAATCGAAGCAAGAATCGAAAAAACCAAGATGACAGTGTTCAGGTAGTAGCTCGCCCGCAGATACGCAAAGTGGCTGGCCGTTGGCGCAAACTGGAAAAGACCAGCGACGTAAAAGAACAAGCAAACGCAAATGTAAGAAACCATGCACACCAATAGCAGACGCAGTCCACTGCGAAGCCATCCTTCAGGTCGGTCAGTCAGATCGGTGAGTGAACCTGAAAAGCAGGCACGCAGAGAAGGCTCCGCACCAGAGCGATTCAGCACCTCAACTGATGACGGAGCGTATGGGTTATGTTCTGCGGCAGCCAATTCAACGCACCTTTCCTTTGTACACTCACCACATCGGCCCGGCCCGAAAACTATGGATTTGACGACTTATCAATATCATCAAGCAAGCCGCAGCTATTTAACGGCATAGATTTCAAACGTCTTTTCGGCAATTGCGTGGTCGTCCAGATTCACGGACAGATGCCACTTACCAAGCTTGTCGCTGATCGGAGCCCAAATGGTGTCTCCCAAATAGAAATCCCAATCGTTGGTCTTAACGTATTCAACCCCATCAAACGGCCGACGGCGATTGCCATCCGCGTCCAGAATTCCGGGATGGTCAATACAAAACGACAGCCGCTGATTCTTAGCCGCTTTCACATTGACCACAAAGCCAAATTCGATATCAATCAGCGCAGGAACGCGAGTCGTCACTTCAGTAATTCGGGGCAGCAGCTTGTCACTGCTGTCCCATTTTGAATAGATGCCGAATGTACGAATCCGGATTTCCGGTTTGCGTTTTGCCATTTGTCACTGTCAACGCCTGGTGAAATCCAGGGGTCGTCTTTAATCGCCGCCAAGTTCCCGATTCAGCACGTCCACCATTTCTCTCAACCGACCAACAGCGCGGCGATTGAATGCGAAGGCAATTCTGGGAAGCTCGCACAGGTGTTCGTCATCGGCTTCAATCTTGTGCATCTCAGCCTTTTCAATCCGACCCGATTCAACAACATCCTGAAATTCATCGTTCAGCCGTTCCATCAATTGGTCGGTCGGTTCGCGATGCAGTCGCAGCACCAATCGATCGCGAACAAAACGCATGCTGTTATAGACGCTGTAGAAATCCAGCACTTCATCCACGGCTTCTTCAACGTCATCAGTCACCTTGAACAGGCTTAAGTCGCTGGGCGAAATCATGCCCTTTTCCAGCAACTCGGCTTTGATGTACTCCAGCCAGCCAGACCAGTATGTTCCGCCTGGCTTGTCCAGAAAGACCATTGGCATCAGGTCGCGTTTGCCGGTCTGCACAAGCGTCAATGTTTCGAATGCTTCGTCCTGTGTTCCGAAACCACCCGGACACGAAACAACGGCATGAACTTCCTTTACAAACAACAGCTTGCGTGTAAAGAAATACTTCAAGTTGACCAGCTTTTCGTCGCCATTGATGACCGGGTTGGCTTCCTGTTCAAAGGGCAACAGAATGTTCAGCCCCATGGCCATTTCGCGGCCGGAACCCGCGTGAGCTGCTTCCATGATGCCGCCGCCGGCACCCGTCACAACCATCCAGCCTTCTTCGGCAATTCGTTTGCCGAAATGTTCTGCCTGCTTCCATTCCGCATCTTCGGGCTTTGTTCTGGCAGATCCAAAAACAGTCACCTTGCGATTTCGCCGATAAGGCGTGAACACCTTAAACGCATACCGCAGTTCTCTTAAAGCACGGCTAAGAATCTTCAGATCGCCACGAGTTGCACCGTCAGCAGCCAACTTGTCGGCCGTGTCTTTGATTTCCTGAATCAGCTCCGAATGGTGCCGCAACTCTGCAAGATGTTCAATCACGTCGCCTTCGGATTCCCGTGGGTGCGTGATGTGACGTTTCCTGGACATTGATTAACGCCTCCAAGCGTACTGTATTATTTCCAACACCGCATGAATCATCACGCAGTACAACTTAGCGTTGTTTGCAATCACAAAAGGCCGCATTCAAAACCCGACAGGCGACTTACAGAACAATGTTTTGAATGCCAGCGTAAAACACGAACACACACCCTGCTCACAACCGCTTTGGCGATCGCAATTGGCGACAATCCTGCAGCACACCAGCGTGCCTGTTCAATGGCTGCTTTCAGGCCTCTGCTGTGCTATCCGTCGATCGCCTGCATCGCTTCTTTGCGAGTTTCATAGATAGCCCAGATCGTGTCGAGCGCCGTTATCTTCAGCAACTCTCTGGCCGTTTCATTTGTTCCGCACAGCACAAGTTCACCGCCTCGGCGTTTTAGAAACTTATGACATCGCAATAGCAGTGCCAGAAACACGGAACCAAAGTAGCCAACATCTTTCAGGTCCACAACAACAAGTGGCACCTCTTGAGTGGCCAGGGGCTCCATAATTACATCAGCCGCCTGCTCAACAAGATCCCAGTTCAGAGATTCGACACTCTTCGCTGGAACCACAACGACAACGTTTCCGTGCCATTCGATTTCAAAGCTATCAAGAACTTCAGACACCGAATTTTCTCCTGAAATGAAGACTCGTCAAACTCTGCACCCGACTGAATCGCTTGCAAATTGAACGAATTCAAGAACATCACACCGCATTCTTCCTCCGCAGGACACGCTGTGCCGCTGCTTCAAAAGAAGTCGTCATCCAATCGACGCAGGTTACGAAACCCACAAACAACACTGACTTTCGGAAAACACGTCGTCCAAAGCAGAACCTACTGTGCGTTAGCAGGATGTTAGCACAGCGAATATTGATCAACCAGTCAGCGAAAATCCCGTCAGTTGTGGGGGTGAGAAAACACAAGGCAGGCCACAGCAGTCGAATTCCGGGAATCCGGCGATGCAGATAAAAAAAGGCAGTCCCGATGCATCGAGACTGCCTTCACGTTTTTCTTACACCAGAAGCGTCACGACTAAAACTGGTCCCGATAAATCGTGACCGATTCAGACACAATCAGTTCTTCCTGCATCTGCTTGTAGTTGACTTTCGCTTTCACAAGACCATTCTGGACAGGCTCTTTGCCTTCCATCTTAATTTCAAAGCTTTGCTGCTCGTTGGGAGCGATCCGTACAATTGTGCTGTACTGAACAACATTGCCCGGTTGCAACTTTGCTTGATTGTCTTTACTGCCGGCACCAATCACGTTAATGCCTGATGGAACCTCAACCATCAACTGAACGTCGGTTGCATCTGCCGTTCCACGGTTGTCGATCGTAATTGTGAAGCCAAACGTTTCACCAACGGCCATCGGCTGGTCCAGCCGAGTCATCTTGGCACCAACGTTGTGCAAATCTTCAACAACTGTTGTTGAAACGTAATCGTCACTTTGCAGACCTGCGTTTTCGAAGATCTTAACGATACTTTCTCTGGCACCCGCGTCTTCCGGCATCAATTCAATCTGCAGTTGTTCCTGACGTCCAGGTCCAAGACGATTGATTCGCCACGTAACAGTTCTTGACGCGGCGTCGTACTGTCCACCCGAAGAAGCGTTCATAAATCGCATACCAGTTGGTACGGATTCAACCACCTGAGCGTCAACAGCATCGAAGTTGGTTTCGTTGCTGACGATGTTTTCATAAGTTGCCGGACGTCCAACAAAACGACGCTTGGGACCTCGACGAACAATCTGCAGCTGAGCCCCGATAACGTTTGTCCGATAGGCGGCCTGGTCTTTCGCTCCACCTGTTGCGGAAACTTCAGCCTCAGTCTTAAATTCACCTGGTTCAGCGGCAACAACAGCCAGCACAAGCTCACGCTGTTGACCGGGTGTCATGTTTCCGATTTCGTATTCCAGGTCTCGCCCCTGAGGATGTTTCAAACCACCGCTGGCTGGAAGAACAGTTCGCACGAATACGTCACGCGCTTCTCCACTGCCTTCATTGGTGATGATATAGCGGTAAGGAACTTCTTCACCAAGCTTCACTTCGTCCGGACCAACCATTTCCAAACGCAGTTTGGGAGCAGTAATCACGGTAGTCGCCTTTACTCGCGACTTAAACTTCACTGATGCCACGGTGTCCAATGTGCCTTCGCCAGTTGGCGTAACTCGGACCACAATTCGCTTTGTTTCGCCGGGAGCGACTTCAGCAAACTTCCAGACCATTCGTCGAGTCGTACGGTCAACTTCAGGTTGTGGATTCGCTCCATCAACTGTTGCTCCGGTAGGCATTTCGTCTTCAACCAACACTTCGAAAGCTGTGGCATCGCCTTCGTTGCTGACAGAAATTGTGTATTCCAGTGGTGATCCAACGGTCGCGTTTTCAGGTGCATCTTTCTGAAGCACAAGATTAGGCCGCATCACACCAGAAACCTGGCGAATCTGAGTATCGCGATTTGTGCGAGTGGCTGGCTGCGGAAAGCTGGAACCGCCACTGAACTCACGCGAGCCACCGCTGCCATTGGAATTTCGTGGGACAATGTTCAGTTCCGACCCGAACTCACGCGATCCGTTGTTATCGAATTCTCTAACATCGCTGCCACCATTTACTCCGCCACCGTTGAATTCACGTGTGCCATTGGAAAGCGGACGACTTGGCTCTGGAAAATTCAGCGTAGGCGTAGAATTGGGCTTATTCGGAAACGGTCGAATGTCTGGTGAATTCGTATTGAAGTCGGTCCGATCCTCATAACGAGGGCTATTGGGTATCTCTGGACGAGTTTCCGGAATGCTTAGCCGACCGGGAGCTTCCAACGCTGGCACATCAAGCACTCGCGGCGCAATATCGGTCTCCGCATCTTCTGCGAACGGCAAAGAGTTATTCAATTCCGGAGCTGCTCGCACAGGTTCTGGACGAGGCTGTGGTTGAAAGATCTCACGATTGGGTTCTGGCTGGTTGAAATCTGGAGTAGCTGAATTCGGTTCCACTGGAGTTGGAACCAGATCTTCATCTTCGGTGAAAAGTCCACCTGCCGCACCAAAGCCGTCTTCTTCCATAGATTCCGGCTGCGGAGTCGGCAAAGTACTGCGTCCAGAACCAGGATCGCCAAAAGCGGGAACTTCCAACGTGGGGGCTGCGTCGGAACCGCGACCTGAAGGACCAAATTCCTGAAACGGAACAGGATCAGCAGGTGGAGTCGGACGCAGGGGAGCAGCATCTTCTTGATAAAATGGCGAACCGCTGGTCTGGCCTGAATTTGCATTCGTGGCAGCGCTGCTCGTTGATGTTCCGTTAGACGAGGCAGCACCATTAATGAACTGCATGGAACCAGCGCGATTGTTAGCGGCTGGCGGAAACGGATTGTTGCTTAGCGGTAGTTCAGGCTGACGTGTATCTGCGGCAGGCTTAGCGGGCTCAGTATCTGAGTCTGCACCAAACAATGAAAATGGAGAAGCCGCTTCCGGCTCAGCCGCAGGAGCCACATCATCGCGGCGAAACGGCTGCGTTGTGCTCGGAGTTTCATCTTCGCCAAACGTTTCATCCTGAAACCCGACCGGCTCAACAGGCTGAGGCTGGCCCTGATAGTTAGCGGCAACTGCGGTAACAGCTCCGGCATCATCCAAACCGGCATCGCTGAACGCAGTTTGCGCACCAAAAGGATTGCCGCCCTGAACCAATTGCTCAGCTCGAACATTGGTATTCACAGGCGGAGTCACCTGTTGCGGGGCAACGGGCTCGCTGCTGAAAAACTGTTGATCTGCCTGTGCAACTGGCGTCGGCTTTAGCTGAGTTTCCTGCAGCTGAGGCTCCGGTTCTGTCATGTCGAACTGCGGCTGACCAGAATCGGTGGTCACCATCATTTGTTCGAACTGCGACTTAGTCAGCAATGCCTCGACGGATTGATCACCCGTTTCAGCAATTTGCTTTGCCAAAGCATCGGTCTCTTCCGTCGATTCAGAAACCGCAGTATTCGGTAACTTCAGACGGTTTTGGACTTCAAGAATTGCGAGGCTGCCGATGCCAATCACACCAACAACGGCAACGGTTTTCCAGAATGAACTTTGCATGGGAATCCTTCCCCAGCGAATGAATTAAATGCGTGGCTCTTCCCCCGAGCCAGCGCGAAACGTCCGTGTCTGGCGCAAGTAATACCAAATCACGCAAATTACCGAAAGACGTGTTTCGGCAACGTTTTTGGCTTTTTCGGCATTTTCTGCCGCGGCGCGACCTGTAAGTCGCCAATTTGGCGTGAAATTCACGGCCCAAAACACCAACCGGACATAACAGCGGCGGCACCAGAACGTCAACAGCCGTCCACCTATTCCCACTCAATTGTCGACGGCGGCTTGGAGCTCACGTCATAGACCACTCGATTGATGCCACGCACCGAGTTGATAATTCGCGTGGAAATTTTCTGCAACACTTCATGCGGAAACGGAAACCAGTCAGCCGTCATAAAGTCTTCCGACTCCACAGCTCGAATTGCAGCGACGTTTTCATACGTGCGATCATCGCCCATCACACCGACAGACTGCACGGGCAGCAACACCACAAAAGCCTGTTGAATATCGCGATACAAACCCGCCGCGTAAAGCTCTTCAATTAAAATCGCGTCTGCTTCGCGAATGATGGCCAAACGCTCTTCAGTAACTTCGCCCAAACAGCGAACCGCCAGGCCGGGCCCCGGAAATGGATGTCGCCACACCATTTCTTCGGGAAGTCCCAGTTCGACACCCATTCGGCGAACTTCATCCTTGAACAAATCTCGCAAGGGCTCAATCAGCTCAAAGCCCAGTTCCTTTGGCAATCCGCCAACATTGTGGTGAGACTTGATCGTGGCCGCAGGACCGTCCGGGTTCGCTCCGCTTTCAATTACGTCGGGATACAAAGTTCCCTGAGCCAGAAATTTTGCGTTCGGTATCGACTTGGCTTCGTCTTTGAAACAATCGATAAACACTTTGCCAATAATCTTCCGTTTTTTCTGAGGATCTGACACACCAGCCAGCTCACCCAGAAAACGCTCGCGAGCATCTACGACATGCAGGTCGGTTTTGAAATGGTCGATAAAATGCTTTTCAACCTGATCGCGTTCACCGTTTCGCAGCAAACCGTTATCGACGAAAATGCAAGATAGCTGATCGCCGATCGCTTCTGAAATCAACGCGGCAACCACGGAAGAATCGACGCCTCCAGAAAGCCCGCAAATCACCTGATTTGAGCCAACGCGGTCGATAATCAGCTGCTTCTGTTCTTCGATCAGCGAACTGATTTTCCATGTGCCTTTGCAGCCGCAAATTTCGCGAACAAAGTTGCCCAGCAACTTTCCGCCGTGCTGCGTGTGAGTCACCTCAGGATGAAACTGAATTCCGTAGACCGGAAGATCCTGGTGCTTGATCGCAGCATTCGGACACGTCGATGTCGAAGCAATCGAATCAAAACTGCCGGACAAGGTGTCAACCTGATCACCATGACTCATCCATGCGGTGAACGTTTCCGGAATCCCATTGAACAACGGATTGGCAGACGCGACAGTACAAGGCGCTCGCCCAAATTCTCGCGACTTGGCCGGCAGGATTTTCCCACCCAGCGTGTGACAGGTAATCTGCATTCCATAGCAAATGCCCAGGATCGGAATTCCCAATTCAAAAATTGCCGGATCCACTTTGGGCGCGCCGTCGCCGTAAACACTGGCAGGACCGCCGGAAAGAATTAACCCCTTAGGATTTAGTTCTCGTATGCGTTCCGCCGTTAGATCATGACGCACGATCTGGCAAAACACGTTTTGATCTCGCACGCGGCGCGAAATCAATTGAGCCGTCTGTGAGCCAAAATCCATTACCAGAACGACTTCGTCCTGACCAAGTGCATTGTTCGCAGACTTCGCCAAATCGTTGGCGGAAGGTGATCCTGTCATCAGTTTGTTCGCTTAATCTGGCAACGGCTTGTAAAGTGGCCGCCAAATTGGTTTCGTAAACCTAAAGGGGAAACGTCGCAGGATAACAAGTATGCAGCGTTTCTCAATGTTCCTGGCCGTGTCATAGCGGACTCGGCAAAATCCCTTGAAACTCGTCATCCACCGACACCACGACGCCTGCCTTGGGCGGAAATCAGATAAAAATGTACCTTTTTCAGCTGGCTGACCGAGTCGCTCAGGGACTCACACAACTGGATGCATCTCGCGTTCAACGCCACCGCGACTTTCTTTTCACTCAACAAATGCCAGATGGTGGCTTCCGAGGACGCGAGGGAGAATCGGACCTGTACTACACCGGATTTGCCGTTCGAGCACTCGCGGTCACCGGCGGACTGGAACAGGAAGCGAATTCCAGGGTCAGCAACTTCCTGTCAAAGTTTGCTCCGCTGGATCTGGGAGTCATCGACCTTCTTAGCTGGCTGTATAGCGCTTTGGTCGTTCAGGCAGCCGGAGGCCCCGATTTGCTGGAAAATTCACCAGCCGACTTCACCGACCAGGTCGCCCAAAAGCTGGAAGCCACGCGAGTCGCCGATGGCGGCTACGCCAAAAGTACAGAAGGATCGGCGGGCAGCACCTATCATTCATTCATGGTCAGCCTCACCTACGAACTTATCGGGCAACAGGTGCCGCGACCAAATCGCCTGATTCAGTTTCTTTACGACCGACAACGCGACGACGGCGGCTTTGTGGAAATCGCGCCCATGAAACGCAGCGGGACAAACCCGACCGCTGCTGCCGTAGCTTTGTTGAACAGCCTGAACGCCATGGAATCCGACATCGCCGACGATGTGCAGGGCTTTCTGACCGACGTTGTTAGTTCAGAAGGCGGCTTTCAGGCGAACACTCGCATTCCCTTTGCCGACGGACTATCCACGTTTACCGGCCTGTTAACCGGACACGACCTCGGTCGCCGCGACATCATCAAACCGCCTCGAATTTTAGAGTGGCTGGAAACTCAAATCGAATTTCCGACCGGCGGTTTTCGAGGTGCCAGTTGGGATCAACAAGCCGACGCGGAATACACGTTCTATGGCCTCGGTATACTTGGACTGCTGCACGCGAAAACTGAGACGTCGATCATTTAGTGAAGGGCGATGAGGAGCAGGGGAGCGGCGGAGATGCTCGTCTGGAATTCGGTCGCAAAATCTTTAGGCCACAGATATTCACGGATGTCCACAGATAAGTCAGGTCTTCATCTATGAAGATCTGTGTGAATCTGTGGCTGAAGAACATGACTCTGCAACCGCACAGAACTCTTTGGCAAAGCGCCTGGAATTGCCGTAGGCGCGAACTGTGGCTGCAACAAATTATTTGCTGAATGCTTCGATGCAATAGCGGCCGCACGCGCTGCTCGGGCAGATTGGCGGTCGCATGGTCCGGCCTACCTGCTGCTTGCGGAGCGACAACGGTGCGGCTCGGCGATTCGGACGTCCCATGTCTTGTCGCCATCCACGCCACCGGGTCAAGGACAAAGCCCTTGTCAGGGAGTTACTGTCAAATGTTGTGTTCAGAGAAGTTGTTTCAGGCGACGATTT
>ERZ887942.283-NODE-283-length-42709-cov-7.261945_pt1 | contig 42709 bp, 41 predicted proteins | sample MGYA00521099_ERZ887942 | MGnify/ENA primary metagenome ERZ887942 (study PRJEB32303, sample SAMEA104408605) | aquatic metagenome | biome: Brackish water; feature: Pelagic; material: water | place: Baltic Sea | collected 2014-06-07T06:48:00 | depth 16,251 m ... | reverse complement strand
CCTGATGATATTTGGTTGATAATATCGCAATTCAATTCTAGTTTATGATTACTCTAAAAGTTGATGCATTTTTATACAAGCAACTTTGTAGTTGGTACGATTGGATAACTAGTATGCTTACCCGCAGTATGTGTTGATGAACTTGATTCCATTGTTCACCTCATGCCAATTAACTATTAGAAGCGTCTATGATGAAAACCAAACATACTTTGTATAGATATTTTGCTCTGACAATTACGTTAATAATGCTGATGGGGTGTGGTGAAAGTCCCCCTGCATTAACCTCATTGCCCCAAGATTCGGTGATCCTTGCATTTGGCGATAGCTTGACCCAAGGCGTAGGTGCCCAGCCTCAGCATAGTTATCCGACTGAACTGGCACGGTTGACCGGACGAAATATTATAAATGCAGGAATTTCCGGTGAAACCACATCTGAAGGCTTGCAACGATTAGAGAGTGTATTGTTCCAGGAGCGACCTGACTTGATGGTGTTGCTAGAGGGCGGTAATGACATTTTACGCAACCAACGTTCTAGCCGTACTAAAGAGAACCTTGCGCAAATGATAGATGTTGCCAAGCAACAGAATGTACAAATAGTGATGTTGGGCGTGCCATCGAAGAATTTATTCAGTGGTTCGGCCAGCTTTTATACGGAGCTAGCTGAGGAATATAATTTGGTGTTCGATGGAAGCCTGATTCGAGAACTTTTGTTAAGCCCATCATATAAATCGGATTCAGTGCATTTAAACGCGGCCGGATACCGGGCCCTAGCCGAGGGAGTCTACAAGCTGCTAGAGGATAATGGTGCTTTGTAGGGGCTCATGTAGGCAAGGCTAGCCGAGGTATATGATCTTAGGCTGTGGCGATACAACACGTTATTGAGCCATCATATAGGTTTAGCGCCTCAATATAAGGAACCAACGACCGATGTGTACCACATTCACCAAAGCACTCGCCAGATAAGTAAGTGCTGCGGCTTTTAGTACCTGTTTTGCTGCCTGTAATTGAGCTGCATTCAGGTATTCCCCATCTTCGAGAATCGGGAGCGCCTTGTTAAAGCTAGCATCCCACTCTTCAGGCAAAACGATCAAATACATTAACGCTCCAGCTAATTGAACTAATAGGCTGATTCCAATGTATACAGCTATTGCGGGCGGTGACTTTAATAGCACAGCCACTAAAGGCATGGCCATCAGCATGCCTGAGCCTATTTTGCTGAGAATGATGGACCTTGGAATATAGGTGCCTCGTAATTGTGAGATTTTCTCATTACGATGAAATTGAATTGCATGGCCAACTTCATGAGCAGCTACTGCGACAGCGGTTAATGATTTACCGTCGAAGTTCGCTGGACTCAACCGGACGGTGCTCGATACCGGGTCGTAGTGATCACCACCTTTTTCAGTGGTTTGCTCAAGCTTTATTCCGCTAAGTTCAAACCTGTCAATCAGGTGTTGCGCTAGCTCTCCTCCAGTTCCTTGTAAGTCGTCAATTTCGCTTGAGTATTTTCGCATGACGTACCGCACCCAATACTGAGGAATCACAGCGCAGATTACGATTAGCAGAGTTAGTATTAGCAGGAGCATTTATACGATATTTTTTACTTGCGTAGGTGTTCGGGTTAATAATTTGCGCTTGAGCTTGGTTCTCGCCCGATAATGTGGTTAAACCCTTGGATGAATTTATTATTACGTATAAAGGGCTTAAATAAAACTTACCACGCGAGCGGTGCTACACAAGCGGTGCTGAACGATCTGGAGCTTGAGCTAACTAAATGTTCCAGTTTGGCTATCAAAGGCGACAGCGGTTGTGGGAAATCGACGTTGCTGCATTTGATTGGTGGGTTAGATATACCTGATAGTGGTGAGATTTGGTTTGATGGGGATCCAGTGCATCAAATGGGAGAATTATCACTTTCTCGATTGAGGCGCACCAGAGTTAGTTACATTTTTCAGGACTATCAACTAATTCCAACTTTAAGCGTTAATGACAATATCCGCTTTCAGGCCATACTTGCAAAGAATTTGGATTTTGAGTTTATTGAAAGCATTGTTCGTCAATTAGATTTAGGGGATTGTCTTTCTAAGCTGCCGACCCAGCTATCTGGCGGCCAACAACAGCGTGTGGCTATAGCCAGAGCAATAGCTCACAAGCCGCAATTGATTCTTGCTGATGAACCAACCGGAAATCTGGATAGCCGAAACAGTAGCACTGCTATTGAGTTATTGCTGAGTGCTATAGCGGTGGCTGGTAGTGCATTAGTCATGGTTACACACAGCGATGAAATGGCTAGTGCATTGGATCGAACGTTGACTCTGGAATCTGGTCAATTACACGAGCCGGTAATGACCGCGGCATAATTAACTGACATGCCGCTTGTTCTGAAATCCCTGCTTAGCTATCACTGGCGAAATTGGGGGCAGTCACTATTTCTATTAGCCGGTCTGGTGGCAGGCTTGACCTTGTGGGTAGCGGTACAGGTAATTAATGACACCGCTAAAACGAGCTACCGGCAGGCGAATAAACTACTCGACTATCAGGTTACGCACTTGATCATTTCCAGCGATGCATCCCAGGCTGTTCCACAAGAAGAGTATGTGCGATTACGTAGGGCCGGCTATGGCAATCTAGTGCCAGTAATAGAACGTCGCCTTAGGGATGATCAGGGTAGGTTGTTAGACGTTTTAGCCACTGACTTGTTTGCTATTAGCGGTGGTGATTCAGAAAGTAATGAAGATAGATCGAATTCCTTTGATCCTGCCAATATTGGTGAATCCTTTTCAGGCAAAGCGTGGTTGCAGTTTATACAGCCACCGTTTGCAACTTATATACCGTCAGTGTTGGCGAATAGTCTTAGCATCGGTGACGGGGATCAGCTGGTAACACGAGAAGGGCTTTTGCTTCCACCGAGCAAAATTATTATCGGTCAGCAAGGCAGTAGTAAGCTGCTATTGGATATCGGCGCTGCTATGGCTATGTTTGAACAAGATGGTTTTGATTATATAGCGGTTACATCAAACGACCAGCAACAAACAGATTCGCTTGTCGCGGCTGTTCAATCGTCAACGTTTCGCAATCTACAAATTATAACTAACACGCAGGCGCTTGATCTCACTCAACTAACCGAAAGTTTCCATATCAATTTGACAGCCATGAGCCTGCTTTCACTCGCTGTAGGTTTATTTATTATTTACAACGCAGCCCAGTTCTCTGTCTTATACCGACGGGCGAGTATAAAGATACTTCGGTCCTGTGGCGTGAGTTTAAGTGAACTGGGGGTAGGGTTAGCTATTGAATATATAGGCTGGGTTTTAATTGGAACAATTATTGGTTGTAGCTTGGGCTATATTTTAGGGAGTAGCTTGTTACCCAGTGTTAGCGCGACACTGAATGGTTTATATGGCGCGTCAGTCTCTGCCGGTGTTTCATTTAACATTGATTGGCTCTGGCAGACCTTTCTGATTGCGTTGGCGGGGATGGGGTTGGCAGTTGTAGTACCAATGTGTAGCCTGCTATCCACTGCATCGGTCAGTAGAACCTTTGAAGTTGTGGATAAGCAAACCGTGTCAAGAAATTGGAAGGCCATTATTGTGATCGCCATTTTTATAGCCTTGGCCGGGGTACTGCTTAGCGGAGTCTTTCTCAGTAAGGAATACGCATTGATAGGTGCGTTTGTTGGTTTGGCGCTGCTGATACTCGCAGGGGCATTGACGCTATCCAAGCTCTTAATGTTGTTCGTATTGCTTGGCAAGCGTTACCTTCCCAAAAAGAATTACATGACGCGATGGGTGTTATCAGATATCGAGCTCCAATTACCCAGAACGCGAATAGCGTTTATGGCCATCTTGTTGGCGCTGGTTGCCAATATTGGTGTCAACCTGATGGTGAATAGTTTTCGATCTGCGTTCAATGATTGGATAGATTATAGGCTAGCAGCAGATATATATATGGTTGGTGAGCTCAACCAATCCGCAGGTATAAGCGAGCTTGCTGGTATAGGAGCGATCTCTGAGTCTGCGGAGCAGTCCGTTCGTTGGAAGGGCCACAATGTCTCGCTTAGAGGTATTGATAGATATGACCCAGCATTCACAGACATAGCAGGACTTAGTCGTTTGGTCGCAGAACGGGGCGGATTAAGTTCAATCGCGGAAATACAGCAAAAATGGCTAACTGGCTCTGGTGTATTGATTAATGAGCAAATGCGGCATAAGCAGGGTGTTTCACCTGGTGCTCTAGTAACACTAGACACACCTGGTGGAGCTAGAGCTTTCGAAGTGCTCGCGACTCTTCACGATTATGGGAACACTGAGTTTCAAATCTATTTTCCTTTGACTAGTTTGCGGGATTATTGGCCTGAGTCGCAAAGTACAGGTTGGGCATTAATGTTGGATGGTACTAAGAGTGAGTTATCGATAATCGAGCAGTTAGAATATTTAGGTGTTCCGGCGGAACGTATTCGGCCGCAAGCTGAGATTAAACGCGTCGCGAGCCGCGTGTTTGAACGAACCTTTATGGTTACAGCAGCGCTAAACTCGTTAACGTTATTAATCGCTGGGGTTTCAATGCTATGCGCACTATTGGCATTACAAATTGAGCGGGCCGGTTTTATCGGTAACTTATTGTCTATGGGTTTGCATCGATCAGAGCTTATTTTTGGAATGCTTGGAGCCTTACTGTTTAAGTTTGTAATTACTTTTACTTTGGCGGTACCACTGGGATATACACTGGCATGGGTGTTGATTGAAAAAATAAATATTTTAAGTTTCGGGTGGACGATGCCGTTACTGTGGCATGTACAGTCGATAGTTAATACTGGGGCTATAGCAAGTTTAGTATTGGTTTTTAGTGCTATTCCGGTGCTGTGGTTGGTTAAACGTAAGCCGCTACGTCATTGGTTAGCTTTGGCTAGGTACTCTGCATGAAATATATGGTTATCATAGCTGTACTGCTTATAGCTCTAATTGGATTTAGTACGGGACAGACTCAGTCCCGAGACCCGTATTTTTTTATGCGTAATGCTGAAGAAGGATACGCAGAAGTTCTACCAGGCCGGAAGATTGAGTTTCCTCGCGATCACGGAGCACATCCCGAGTTTCGAATCGAATGGTGGTATGTAACCGCTAATCTACAGGATGCCCAAGGCGCTCAGTACGGCGTGCAGTGGACATTATTTCGTCAATCGCTGTCTCCGAATAATAATACAAATGATACAAACCATGCTGACAATAAGTATGATTGGGGAAGTAATCAGGTTTGGTTAGCGCATGCGGCTGTTACTAATGACAAGGAGCATAAGCATTGGCAAAAAATGGCGCGTGGTGGAATTGGACAAGCTGGAGTGGTTGCTCAACCTTTTAATGCTTGGATCGATCATTGGTCATTGGCTACAGCTAACAGTTTCAGGGAAGATACGGTTTATCCGTTGGATTTGAGCTTTAGTACTAGTACAGCTGGAGAGTACGCAGTTAGTTTGCAGCTAATGACTGACAGTCCTGAGGTCTTAAACGGAATTGAGGGGTATAGCCAGAAATCTGAGGGTGAACAGGCTAGCTATTACTATAGTCAACCTCATCTTGAGGCTAGTGGACAGATAGTATGGCAGGGCGAGCTGCAGAAGGTTACTGGGCAGGCTTGGTTAGATCGTGAATGGAGCTCACAACCTTTATCTGCTAATCAATCTGGTTGGGATTGGTTCTCTTTGCACTTAGATGACGGTCGCGCGTTAATGCTATATCAGCTGAGGTCATCTGCAGATGTGGATAAATTTTGGGTAAGCGGAAGTTTGATTGAAAAAAATGGCTCTAAAGTAAATATAAAACAGGGGTCTGTAAGCATGGAAGTTTTGGAAACAAGAGTAGTAGACGATCGAGACCTGCCATTACGCTGGCGCGTATCGATTCCTGAATTTGATATTGACCTTACAATCGAGCCGCTGCACGATGAACAGTTTGTTGGCGGTGCGTTACCTTATTGGGAGGGAGTCATCTTTGCTTTTGATTCCAACGATATTTCTCAGACTCGACTTCATGTCGGGCGTGGATACATGGAATTGATGGGTTATAACTGATTTAGTCTTTGAGAAAGACGGTACCGAGATTGGCTCTACTGAGATCCTTTTGATCAGAGGCCAACTCTATGTCTGCCAAACTGCGGATAGCAGTTTGGCAAACCGACGCAACTAATTGTTACTTATGCTGCGCCTTATTACAGAGTTTATTTTTATAAATTAAACTGCAATAACGTTGTTGGCGCATGGGCCTTTTTGGCCTTCACCAACTTCAAATTCTACCGCTTGGCCGTCGTTAAGCGTTGCGTAACCGCCGCCAGCTTGAATTTCTGAATGGTGTACAAAAAGGTCTTTACCACCGTCATCCGGAGTAATAAAACCAAAACCTTTATCTGCGTTGAACCACTTTACTGTACCTTTGCTCATACTGTTCTCTTTGTTAAATAAAAAATTGTTTGCAGTTATCTGCACGCATACTTTTATTGCTAAAAGATATGCAGGGCGCAGGATACACGAATATCATTGCCATGCAAATTCCCGAGTGCTCGGGTTTAAGGTTCTGAGAAGAAGCAAGTTCAGTCTGATATGCATTATTAATGCCTACGTCAAATTAATCAATCAGTTGGATCGTTTATTGAAAAAAACTAGTAACACCTGTGAAACCGTTAATAGGTAAAGGTTTACGGGGCTAGGGGCTTTGAGGGGGTGCTATTGCCTGAACTAGAAAAAGATAAATTTGCACAAAAATAATCGTAGTCAAAATCGATTATTCCCAATATTAATCGATAAAAATTAAATTCAAATAAATTTAACTAGTTTCGCATATTTCCCTATTTTATAGCTTATACAGGTGTTTTTGTGTTTTTTAAGGTTGATGAGCCTAAACGCATAAAGATGCGATCGTTCCCGATATCTTAGTCTGTTTTCCGATATATCAGCTGTAATCCTTTCAGGAAATTTCGCAGAATCTGGTCCTTACATTCTCGATAGTGCTTGTGAGTTGGTTTGCGAAAAAATGCACTTAATTCATGCTTGCTTAAGTTGTGACCAGTTGAGTTCAATACTTCAAGTACGTCCTCTGCTTTAAAATTCAATGCTATTTTTAATTTGTTAAACACTGAATTATTTGTGATTCGCTTTTCTGGCACTAGTGCAGGGCCATCTCTTACGCCGCGTTTTTCAACAATTAGTCCATTTAAAAATGTGGCCAGCATAGTATCTGTGCATACCTTATAGGCAGGGTCATCTTCCTTTTTTAACCAATCGCTAATTTCTGCTCGGCTTATAGCCTGCTCACTATTTGGATTGCCGAGCGTAAATAAATCCATCATTTTTGAATCGCTAAAGTCAAAAACATACCGTACGCGTCTTAGTACATCGTTATTATTCATTGGGGTAACTAATAATATTACTTAGCCTTTGAGGCTCTTGAGGCTCTTGCTACCTCAGTGCTGGGCACCTTTTTTGGCTTCCCCGGATCCTTTTTACTAGCGACCTTTATTGCTGGCTTTTTAATTGTTTTAGTAGCTGTTTTTGGTTTGCCCTTCTTTGAAGGTACTTTAGTTTTTTTCTTGGCACTAAGCTTGATCACCGTTTTTGCACCATGGAGTGCGAAACCATTTAGTTCAATCTGCTTAACAATATCTTTTGCGTTTAGTGCTTTGTGAGGCTTGCTAGTATCGATTTCAAGACGAGTTCTAAACGGGGACAAGATCAACATATCTGGATCTAAGGTGTCTAAAATTTCCAATGCTTCAAGTTTGACACCCGCTTGCACGGACAAGTATTTGTCACCACTTTTAGTACTTGTATAGATATCTATTTTCAATTCAAAACTCTAGCTGTTAGACCGGGCTGCTTGGGTAAGCGCACACGATCATTATGGTTATCTGATGGGGCGGCACCATAGCATGAAGATAGGGGATACTGACATAGCATGCCGTGGATTCTATGTGATTGAACTTCTGCTAAATTGAGCTAGTTGCTCATTAGCTGCACTTTAGTACGTGGCTATCTTTCATCGCTCGCCTTGCTGCGCGGTCGACAAGTGCAAAATGCCGGTCAGCGTTATTTTGCTGCTCAAGTTTTTTATGTCCCTTGACCTTAATTAATTCAAATTGCAATTGATCGGAAATCTCGTAAAACTCTTCGTATAACAAGTAGTTTGCCAGTAGGTTATTGTTTTTCGAGTAGTAGTCGTTTTGTTGCAGAGCTTTACGTCTACCTAGCAAGCCGATAATATTTTGCGAGTCGGTATAGATCTTGAGCTGATTACTTAATGTGTTTAGTTTGGGTGTCACTTGGTTTAACGCCCAAAGTAGTGTTTCCAACTCCAATTTGGTTGATGAAGTCGATTCAAATCGCCGCACCTCTATGGAGTTTTTGGCACACTCTAAATTTGAAATACTGAGAGTTTTGACCATCAGGTATGCTCCGTAACCAATTCCCGAGCTGGTGTTTACACTCCCGTCAGTAAATAAAAATAGTCCGCTCAATATTCAAAATCCCGAAAAACACAAGCCCGGGTAAAAATCAAATAGGCTTTGGTGAAATATCTGGATGGCCAAATTTCAACTATGATGGAGGTGCGCTTCAAGGATTAAGCACTGGTGGCTAATTTGACCCCAATAAGCCCGATAAAACCCGCTGAAGTTTTGCAAATTTGAGATTTATAGCGCGCGTAAATACCCTGCGCCTTACTATTCGAAAGTGCTACGGTGACTAATGAATACCAAGCTAGATCAATAATAAATGCCAGTGTACACAACATTATATAAGAGAAAGGCGGTGGGTTTTGCGGCATGAAGGCCGCAAAAACACCCGCAAAGATGATGGCGGTTTTTGGGTTACTTAGCTGTGTAATTAACCCGAGAACAAAAGATCTAAATAGCTGGTTCGAAGTTGCACTAGATTGTCGTGGTAAAGGTTCACTAGCAGATTGCCACACCTTAAGTGCTAGAAAGGCAAGGTATAGGCCACCTAGTATTTTAAGCAAGGTATAGAACCAAGGAACAGTTTCAAGAATCAAATACAGGCCTACCGATGCCAATAGTGCAAATATCATCGCACCGAGAGCCATGCCCAAACATAACGCCATCCCAACGGCTTTTGAACTGGACATTGCCGTTTTCGATACTAGAATAAAACTAGGGCCTGGGCTAATAACACCTAAAATTAATGAAACTGATATAGGGATTAAGAACAAATATTCCAACATATTATTTTGAATTTACTAAAGTACTCGGTTTTAGCTAAGAATCCTTGGTTGAAATAGTAGTTTAATGCAAACTACTCGATCAACTGTATATACATTTTGGGGGTATGTCCTAGAATGTCTCAATTCGTAATTTATTTGGTCATATTCTATGGAGATTTTAATGAAGCCCTATTTTCTCATCACGGTATTTACTTCGATTGGATTGCTAACCTCATGTAATCAGGGCGAAGAGCCTAGCATTAATGGTGCATCTTCTTCGCCGGCAAAGGAGATGCAGGTGATACATTATCCAGAGGCTCCGGATACCTGGATACCCTATGCCCCTGCGATTTCAGTAACCGGTGGAACCAGCGTCTATTTAGCTGGGGTGACTGCAGCCCCGACCTATCATCAACATCCGCATGTGGCTGAGGAATTTGACACTATCCCGACAGATATGGAAGGTCAGGCACGGCTGGCGATGGAAAATGTCAAACGAGGGTTAGATGCCGCAGGAGCCAGTTTTTCTGACGTTGTTTTTTCTACCCGTTACCTCACCGACACAACTGAGCAGGCAGATTTTTTTAGGGTGTGGCAAGAGTACTTTGGAGAGCACACGCCAGCGACCACGACAGTGCAAGTGGTTCGTCTAGCGACAGATCCGAGATTGCTACTGGAAATCAACATTATTGCTGTGAAAGATTAGAATTAGAATCCGTTAATGGGGTTCGCGTATCAACAAGAGGGTTTGATGGAGCATTGCACATGATCGAAGAGTTTGGCTCTTCAGTTGAGTGCAATGCATAGAGACGGACTCGCTTGCTATGGGGGTAACTGATGAAACAAGCCAATGAAACTGAGTACGGTCCATTGGGCGCCCTGATAGGGGTTTGGACTGGAGATAAAGGTATGGATATTGCACCAGAGCCGGATGGCCCAGATGAAAATCCGTTTTATGAAACTATCGAGTTCACGGCGGTAGGTGGTATAGACAATGCGGATGAGCAAGATTTAGCCGCTGTTTGGTACCGGCAAATCGTTCGCAAACAAAGCGACGATCGTATTTTTCACGATGAAACTGGTTATTGGATGTGGGACCCATCAGACAATACGATTATGCATTCCCTCACGATCCCAAGAGGTGTGTCTGTGCTCGCGGGTGGGACATATGCTGGGCAGCCTGACGCCGATGGTAATATTATTTTAAATGTAGCCGCAAGCTTAGAAAGTGATCAGTGGCAGATTATCCAATCGCCATTTATGCTAAAGAAAGCGCGGACTACTGAGTTCACCCAAAATTTAATTGTTGGCGGTGACACCCTCAAGTATGTTGAAGTGACCACGCTAAACATCTATGGCAAGGTTTTTCCGCATAGTGATCAAAACGAACTTAGGCGGGTAGCTTAATCATTCGATAGTGCGTAGCGTGATTGATTTAATTAGATAATGACCAAAAAAATAACACTACGGCGGCCCGATGATTGGCATTTGCATGTGCGGGATGACGCTGTGTTGAAGGCTGTATTACCTTATACAGCAGAGCACTTCGCGCGTGCGATTATTATGCCGAATCTCACTCCTCCAGTAGTTCGTTATCAAGAGGCAACTTCTTATAGGGCTAGAATCAAATCGATAGCTACTGCAACAGGCTGGCCCAGTTTTGAGCCTCTTATGACCCTCTATCTGACTGAGACCAGCGATCCGAAGAATGTCCGTTCTGGCTTCGAAAGTGAAGCCGTTGTTGCAGCTAAACTTTATCCTGCCGGAGCAACGACAAATTCGGACGCCGGTGTTCAAAAAATAGAAAAGATATACCCGGTACTAGAGACTATGCAGGAAATGGGTATGCCATTGTTAATCCACGGTGAAGTGGTTGACTCTAGCATCGACATTTTTGATCGGGAGGCGGCATTTATCGAACGTACATTGATCAAACTTGTCGATCGCTTCCCTGAATTGCCAATTGTTCTTGAGCATATCACTACCGTAGATGGTGTTGACTTTGTAAGAGGAGCTTCAAATAAGGTCGCCGCCACTATTACTCCACACCATTTGGTAATCAACCGAAATGCGATGTTGGTAGGGGGTATACAGCCACACTATTATTGCTTACCGGTAGCCAAGAGGGAGTCGCATCGAGCCGCATTGGTTCAGGCTGCTGTATCGGGAAGTAGAAAATTCTTCCTTGGGACTGATTCGGCCCCGCATACGCTAGACAGTAAAGAGTCCTCTTGTGGCTGCGCAGGGATATTTAACGTGCCGGTTGCACTGTCAGTTCTTGCGCACATATTTGAGGCAGCAGATGCATTAGATAAACTGGAGGGGTTTTGTTCGGTTAACGGCGCAGAATTCTATCGGTTGCCTCTCAATGAAGACTCCCTGACTTTGGTTAAATCCGATACGCCCGTTCCATTCAGCGACCTAATTTTCACTGAAAATGGCGAGATTAAGGTGTTTGATCCAATGTTTGACCTCTATTGGTCAATAGAGGAGCAGATTCGGTAAGGATTCGCGGAGTTACCTGGTCAGTTGCAAAGAAATTAAAGTATTGGGGCGTACTCGTTATGCTGTGCGGTTTATGTTGCCAGTGAACCAAAATTATTAATTTCATAACCACGTCTTGTTTTATAGATAATTTAGGATGACGGATCGCATGAGTAAAGATAATAAACTGACTCCTTATTTAGAAAATATTTCAGAGGCAACTGCAGCTTGTTTGCTCACGATGGTGCAAGGTAATTTGCTTGTTTTAGGAATAAGTCATTGGATCATTGCTTCACAGACAGGCATTGTCGCCGGATTAATAGCGAGTACAGCATTGCTGTTGGCTAAAACTGATAAGCGTTGGTTAGTATCTCTTGTGCTTGGCTTAGTAACTGCTGTTGTTGATTTCTATATACACCCCGGTATGTTTGGTTCAGTCGCCACTGAGGCGATAGTTACCGGTATCGCGGCCGCTTTCCTTTCATATAGCATTGGCACTATAGTTCGATTGCTGCGTCGACGTAAACGGGCCTAAACAGCATCGCTTGTGGTTTCGTTAAAGGTAACGGGAAACGCTAGTGAAGCTTTATAAACCAAAACCCTAGTCTTCCTAGTATTCGACCTCTGGGTACAAACCCTGCACCCGGTCTTATGGTATTAGAACTCTACGAATCTACAGTTCTAAGGCGCGTTAGCTCTATGGCGCTGCAGTCGTATCAGCCTTGTTACGGTAGCGGTTCGAGGATGAAAGTGTGAAATTTCGGGCGGGTGCATTAAATGTGGCCTCTCCTATTATTGCTAAAGCATCCGCCATAAGAAGGTTAAACTCCTGATTATCTGCTTCCAAAGCCAGTATCGCGTTGGTCAGTTGCGCTGCACCAAGAGTGTCTCCAGAAGTTAACGCTGCTCGGGCTTTATTCTTGAGGCTATCTAGTCCACCGACTAAATCAACAAGTCGCTGAGCCTGTGCTTGCGGAGATTCGCGGTGTAAATTTAATACAGCGCCGTCAAACCAACCTAAATCTTGCGCGTATATATCACGCACCGTGCCCCATACACTGCCGTAATAGTTCTGCAAATAATCAAGATCAGCGAGATGAGGGGGTAGGGCAGCGTAGGCTACTAGTTCATCTGGTGTCATATACTTTGTCGCCCCTTCAATAGTACGATCATAGACCCACTTTAAAGCGTCACGATAATTTGTAAGCACCTCCGTTGCACCTTCAGTTATCGGCGTGGTGTGACCACCAACTAATATTTCTGGCGATTCATCGACCATTTTACTTAGGCTGCTGACCCAATCGCGTACCGAGCGTCGGGCAGTACCACGCAGCGGATAAGTATTCGGCCAGGATTGGTAGAAATTATCTCCGGCGAATAATACTTTGCTATCTGGAAGCCAAACATATAGCTGATCATCGGTTTCTCCTGGCGCTTTTACCATCTCGATCTTTACACCGGCAATTTCGATCGATTCACGCTCGCCTGAAAAGGTGTGCGTTGGTGGAATTGGCTGTACACGTTGTCTTGGTGCAGTTACTTCCGGTTTATTGGTCAGGCCGTCTACCATCATGCCGCCAGGAGTAATTTCGGGAGGTATTGCTACACCCACACCAATTTTTTGTTCCGGCCTAAGGTCGAATCCCTGGGTGTTTGAAGCTCGTGCTCCTCGGGTTATGCCAGTGACCTGATTTGCTCTTGCCTCTGAGTTGTAGTTGTCGCGTTGCCAAATTTGAATACCCTGGTCAGGAGTATAAAACGCTGGAGTTCCACCAGTATGATCTGCGTGTCCATGTGTGTAGATGATTGCTTTAACGGGTTTAGCGCTAATCTTTCTAAAAGCCTCTGCTAATTTAGTAGAAAACTGATTACCAGGATCGACAATAATTACCCCATCAGTTCCAACAATCATCGAGTTCGCAGACACTGTGTAGCCTGTAGCTACGAATACATTTTCTGAAACTTCATTGATCCGCTCATCAAACATTTTATTGCGTTCGAGCAATTTTTGCGTTGCTTCACTCGGCTGGGTTACCTGAGGTGATTGAGCCGGGATTGATTCGGTAACTTCTTGAGCTGTTTCGCCTTGGCAAGCGACAAGCATTTGAGAGAAACTGAGCGCGAGGATAATTCGATACTTTCGGTTGATCATGGGTTGTCTCGGTAAGGTAAAATTTAAACTGTAGACATTCAGCTTTAAGTATAAACGAGCAACACTGTATTGGCCGCATATTTATCGATTGTTATATGGAGCAGATCTTGTACGGGTATGTATTTTAATTAATAGTTTTAACAAATGAATAAGCTTTAAATAATCTATTTGATAACCCGTTGCTAAAACACTATGGTTAGTAACTGCATTCATAAAATGTGATTGCGGTAAGATCAAATTTATTTATATACATTTGGTGTACATATATACCGTGTGCGTCTGCACATGCAGAGTACGTACACTATATTTTTAGGAGATTAAAATGTCATTAAAAGGTTCCAAGACCGAAGGCAGTCTGAAAGACGCATTTGCTGGTGAATCACAAGCTAACCGTCGATATTTATATTTTGCTGCAAAAGCGGATATCGAAGGCTACAACGATGTTGCTGCCGTATTTCGTTCAACGGCGGAAGGTGAAACTGGACATGCGCATGGCCACCTTGAGTATTTGGAAGAGTCGGGTGACCCGGCAACAGGTTTGCCTATTGGTGCAACTGAAGACAACTTAAAGTCTGCTATTGCTGGCGAAACCCATGAATATACAGACATGTATCCTGGCATGGCGGCGACCGCGCGGGATGAGGGTTTTGATGAAATTGCGGATTGGTTTGAGACCTTGGCTAAGGCCGAGCGTTCACATGCAAACAAGTTCCAGAAGACTTTAGATAGTTTGGACGACTAGATTATCGTTTAGATTTTCTGCACACCGGGCGCCTTATAAAGGCGCCCGGTTTGGTTTTACTTTCTATTTTGAATTTTTATTAACTTGGAAGAGTTTAGATAATCTTAGCTGGAGTGACACTGTGGCGTTTCGAGAAGGCAGTTTAGAGGCACCGACCCGACACCCAATCGATTGGAAGTCGGAAGATTTTTGGGATAGAGATTCACTTAACGATGAGCTTGAGAGGGTTTATGATATTTGTCATGGCTGTCGTCGATGTGTGAGCTTATGTGATGCTTTTCCTACTCTATTTGATCTGGTTGATGAATCAGAGACGATGGAAGTTGATGGTATTGATAAGAACGATTTTATGAAGGTCGTCGATCAGTGTTATCTCTGTGATATGTGTTATATGAGCAAATGCCCCTATGTGCCGCCACATGAGTGGAACGTGGATTTTCCACACTTAATGTTACGGGGGAAAGCACAAAAATTTAAGCAACAGGGAGCTTCTTTCCGGGATAAATCAATTAGCAGCACAGATACTCTGGCAAAACTTATAACCATTCCTGTAGTGGAGCAGACAGCGAATGCATTGAATAAAAATAAAACGTTTCGCAAAGCGTTTGAAGCCGGCTTTGGTATTCATAAAGACGCGGTGTTACCCGAATATAGCGGCAAAACATTGCGTAGGGTGTGGCAAGAGGCTGACCAAGAGGCCGAACCTACTATGGCGGGAAACACTACCGGTAAGGTCGCTTTATATGCGACTTGCTACGGGAATTATAATAGTCCGAATCTTGGTGAGGATTTTCGCAAGGTCTACCGTCACAATAATATTGTCGTGGACTTGGTGGAAAAAGAGGCCTGCTGCGGTATGCCAAAAATGGAGCTTGGAGATTTGGATGCCGTTGAAAAGTTAAAAGATAAAAATATTCCGGTCTTGGCGAAAATGGTAGATGAGGGCTACGATTTAATTGCTCCCATTCCTTCCTGCGTGCTGATGTATAAGCAGGAACTGCCGTTGATGTTTCCAGATGACCCTGAGGTAAGAAAAGTTCAGGAGGCTTTTTATGATCCGTTTGAATATCTTTATTTGCGACATAAAAGTGGATTATTGGAAACTGATTTTAAAAATTCACTTGGGGATATCTCCTATCAGGTTGCTTGCCATTTAAGGGTGCAAAAGATTGGGTTAAAGACGCGAGATATTCTCGCATTGGTACCTGACACCAATGTAAATGCGATTGAACGTTGCTCCGGACATGACGGAACTTATGCAATGAAAAAGGAAACCTATGCCACTTCTGTAAAAATAGCACGCCCAGTGGTCCGTAAAATGGAACAACAATCAGCGGATTATTTTTCCAGTGATTGTCCTATGGCGGCTGAACATTTAGCTGCGCTCTCGAAAACTTCAGATAAGGCAACACACCCAATGACACTACTGCGAAAAGCATATGGGATTTGACAGGATAAATAACATGAACAAATTGAGTAGAGAGGATTTATATAGTTTAGAGCAATATGCTGAAATTCGGCCACAATTTAGAGCTGATATTATGGCGTATAAGAAGAATCGTCAGTTAGCTTTGGGAGATAATGCGCGGCTATATTTTGAAAGCCGGACAACCATACAGTACCAAATACAAGAAGTGTTACGAGTAGAAAAGACCTTTGACGGAGCCGGTATTGAAGAAGAATTAGCGGTTTATAATCCTCTAATTCCGGACGGCAACAACCTTAAAGCCACCTTTATGTTGGAGTATCCGGATCCTGATATTCGTGAACAAAAGACTGTTGAGTTACGAGGGATTGAACATAAAGTTTGGTTGCAGGTTGAGGATTGCGAGAAAGTGTTTGCTATTGCCGATGAAGACCTTGCAAGAGACGACGGGGCGCGAACTTCGACGGTACATTTTATGCGTTTTGAATTATCACCAAGCATGATAGTAGCGCTCAAAAATGGTGCAAATTTAGCGGCTGGGATCGATCATGCGGCATGCACTGTGGCCATCAACAGCGTTGTCGCCAACATACGCGAGTCATTAATAGAAGACTTGGACGATAGAGCTATTAACTAACTGAATTATTGTGTCTAATCGAATACGCGCGTGTAAACGTGATCATCAGGATCAGGCTGTTGGAACATCCCTTCTCGAAACCAAAGGTTGGCTGCCCATTTAGTCTGATTTTCCCCAACAGGCAAGCCGCCATGTAGAGATTTTGGGTTAGGCTCTTTGGTACCATATACGCAGGTCTGAAAGATCACGATACGGCCTTTACGTGGCCTAATTTCGGCATCCAAATGTGGAAAGCCAGTGCCCCCGCCTTTTGCTACGTCGTTTAGGTACATCAGCGCCGTCATAACTCGCTGTCCAGACTTCCCGAGGAACTGTTTATATTCCGGCTGGTTAGGGTCGAATGCGTCTTGGTGTGGTTTGTACTCCTGACCTTCGTCATAGTGCACAACTTGGAGGTCTTCAGCATTATTCGCGGGTAATTCCACTAACTCTGCTACCCGATTCACTACTTCACAAATCACTGGATCGACGTTGTGTTTCAAAAACATATAGTCGTTGGTGCGAACGTCACTTATTTCGCTCCCATCCTCTGCAACAACTGTTGCCCGTTCGAGTTTTGGTCTTGCGAGTTCTATAATTCGTTCACACTCATGATCTGATAAATAATCGTCGTAAAAATAGACGAGAGGGTCTGCTTCAACAGCGGTACCCCCTACAAAAACCTGTTTTGTCTTAGTGTGGTCGATCATTTTTCGAGTGATAAAGACTTAAAGAAATATACCGATAATGGTTCCAACAACCAATATTACATTGGAGAACATAGTGATGATCATGCCCGGCGCACGTTTTTTCGCATCATTTACATACCCCTGAGCGTAAACAAAGCGACCAATAATATACGCGACACCTACAGCCTGAGCCCACAACGGATTAACGTAGGTACTAAATGCGAATAGAGCTGGGATAAAGATAACTAATTGCTCTAGAGTGTTGTAGTGCACACGGTTGATTCTTTCAAAATCTGGATTGCCGGTTGTCGCTGGAGCATCTATGCCAAACTTGGCGCGAGCTCCACCAACACGCATTAAAAAATACATGTACTGAATGAGAGCCAACATGGCGATTACCACTGTATATTCTTGCATGTTAATGTACCTCGATATTTGTAAAGAAGGATTTGAAGAGTCTCGTTATTTTTTAGTGTGCAAAGCGCTGTAACAATGAATTCACAGATCGTAAATAATACGGATTAAATGCATAATTGCACGCTCAATTCCTACCAAGTTATGAATCAAGGCCTTCTTGATTAAAAATATGTATTCCCGAGTATCGGTTCATGCTTAAGCTATTAGATGCAATTAGTGTATTGAGTGGGCGAGTGCTTATATGGCTTGTTTTCGGTGTGATGATCTTTTCCTGTGCTGTAGTGGTAATGCGCTATGTATTAGGTAATAGCGACATAACCTTTTACCAGGAGTTAGTAATTTATCTGCACGCGTCAGCGTTTATGTTGTCTGCCGCCTGGACATTAAAACGAGACGGACATGTTCGAGTGGACGTGCTGTATCGATCTATGGGCAGTAGAGCTAAAGCTTGGGTCAATATTATTGGGTCAATATTATTTTTATTACCAGTCTCGTTTTTTCTATTCTTTACCGGCTATGAGTTTGCTAGCCATTCATGGGCAATACGAGAAACCTCGGGTGAGGCTAGTGGTATTCCTGCAGTATTTTTACTTAAGAGCGTTGTTCCGTTAGCGTCGGCCTTTCTGATCATTCAAGGTTTTGCTGAAGTGCTAAGGAATACTCTACTACTGTATAGGGACGATTGATTACGCATGCTTGAGTGGCTTCCAATACTTATGTTTATCGGGGTCTGCGGTGCTCTGCTGTTAGGCTATCCGGTTGCATTTACGCTAGCTGGGGTGGCTTTATTATTTGCCTCTGGGGGGATCGTCACTGGTAATTTTGATCCAGCCCTATTAAAGGCAATGCCAGAGCGCGTTTACGGGACAATGATCAATCAGACCTTAATTGCTGTGCCATTGTTTGTTTTGATGGGGATCATGCTGGAGCGCACTGGGTTAGCGGAGCGGTTGCTGGACACGATGGCGCGCCTATTTGGTGGCTTAGCCGGAGGCTTAGGTATATCCGTTGTCGTGGTAGGCATGCTACTCGCTGCGAGTACAGGCATCGTTGGTGCTACAGTTGTCGCGATGGGGTTAATGTCACTGCCAAGTATGTTAAAGCGTGGGTACGATCCGAGTTTCGCTGCTGGGACAATATGCGCAACAGGGACGCTCGGCCAAATAATCCCACCTTCAATCGCATTGGTATTGTTGGGCGATGTGTTATCCAATGCCTATCAACAGTCGCAGATACGCTTAGGGATTTTCAATCCGGAAACAGTATCGGTCGGTGACTTATTCGTGGGCTCGCTTATCCCCGGGCTATTACTAGTTTTTCTTTATATTCTTTATGTTTGGTTGAGAAGCTACTTAAACCCGTCTGATGCACCCCCGAAAAAAGATACCCAGAAGGTTGCAGCTTCAGAAGTGCTATCAAGTTTGTTGCCTCCAATTGGGCTTATGGTGTTGGTGCTAGGCTCGATCATTACTGGGATCGCAACACCAACAGAGGCTGCTGGAGTAGGGGCTATTGGCGCTACATGTTTAGCTTTAGTAACAAAAAGCCTATCTTTTACTGTTTTTCGTGAGGTGCTGGTTAAAACCTTAGAGATGACTTCTATGGTTTTTCTAATTTTGATAGGGGCCTCATTTTTTTCATTGGTGTTTAGAGGTTATGGTGGTGAAGAATTAGTTCAATCACTATTTGAGCAGCTGCCAGGGGGGGCGTTTGGTGCGATGTTTCTGGTTATGGCAGTGGTATTTTTACTAGGGTTTATTCTAGATTTTATTGAAATAACATTTGTGGTTGTACCGATAGTAGGACCAGTGCTCTTAGCTATGGGGATTGATCCTGTGTGGTTGGGAATAATGATAGCAATCAATTTACAAACTTCCTTTTTGACACCTCCATTCGGTTTTGCGCTGTTTTATCTCCGAAGTGTCGCGCCAGAGAGCGTTAAAACGATCGATATTTATAAAGGTGTCGTACCGTATATTGGGATACAACTATTTGTATTGGCGCTGCTTGCTTTGTTTCCGGCAATTGCAACCTGGTTACCAAGTCTAATTTAGATGGCGGGCTTTGTTGATTAGTCGTTGAACTCTAGAAGAGATCGACAAGGCTAGAAACAATCTGACATTGAAAGTATTAATGTTTGTCGTATAAACGACTTGAGAGAGCCGTAATATGGCTTCAAAATATTAGTCGAAATTAAATTAGATATTACTCGTAGTCCCTTGTTAAGTAATACTCTTTTTCTGAAATATCGTGATATTCTCTTACGATTGTTTGAAAGTTTTTATACGATGCATAGATCTCTGCAAATTGCGGGTCTTGAGCGGCCAACTCGGCATAATAATCTTGTGCGGCCTTATTTAAATATTGGAGAACTTCTGTGGGCAGAGCTTTCGGAATTATCCCAAAATTCGTTTGTAAATCTTGAAGAGAAGTCGCATTTCTTGCAGTATATTCATCGAGTGTGTCCTGGTTAATTGCCCGCGCTGCAACTTCAATGATTGCCTGTAAATCTTTTGGAATTGAATTCCACTTGTCTTCGTTGATGATAATCTCAAGCATCGCGCCAGGCTCATGCCAGCCTGAGTGATAGTAATGCTCGGCTACTTCGTGAAGCCCAAAGGACATATCATTATAGGGGCCTACCCATTCTGTGGCATCAATAACGCCCGTTTGCATGCTGGTGTATATCTCACTACCAGGGATCGTCACACTGGTGCCCCCAGCTCTGGAAAATACCTCACCGGCTATTCCAGGTATACGCATTTTGAGACCTTGTAGATCCTCTAAGGAGTTAATCTCTTTATTAAACCAACCGCTCATCTGATTCCCAGTGTTACCGCCGGCAAAAGGAATCAACCCAAACGGCTTATAAATAGAACGCCATAGCTCCAAACCTCCACCATAATGTATCCAAGCGTTAATTTCCTGAGCATTCATTCCGAATGGAACCGAGGTAAAGAATGGGCTTGCGGGAATCTTGCCTTTCCAATAGTAAGCGGATCCATGGCCCATCTCGACGCTACCGTTACTCACCGCGTCAAAAACGCCTAATGCTGGTACTAATTCACCGCTACCGTAAACTCGGATAACGAGCCGCCCATTACTCATACGCTCGATTAGTTTAGAAAACCGTTCGGGTGTCAGACCAATACCAGGGAAATTCTTAGGCCAGGTTGTAACCATGCGCCATTCGTATCGTTGTCCTTGAGCACCTAACTCTCCAGTGGACTGATTTACTGTCTCTCTAGATTGAACCGAGCCGTAATTTTCTGCTGCTTGTTGTATGTATAGACCACCTATTGCGACTAGTACCGCAAGCAGTATGACAACTGCGACAGAGAGAATTCCTGTCGGGGATCTACGCGACTCGGGCATGATTATATATTTGTCACGACAATATTAAGTAGCTTATATGGCTTCTTCTAAGACAATGGCTTTATAACAAATACCAGGTCTCCGGCATTAATTTGTGTGCCTGGTGATTGATTTATTCGAACCACCTCATACTTAATATCACTTTGATAAATATCTGAGCCCGCATTAATACTGGATAAGCTCAATTGGGTAAAAATCTTCATCGCTTCTATTTGACAGATGGTCTGATCGAACTCAATAACATCACCAACTTTTACGTATTCGGGTTCTGACGGGGAAGGTGTAGTGTAGAAAATTCCTGTCATCGGCGAATTTACCCGGAGTTCGTCTGAACCTTCGATTTTAATATTGCTTTGACCATCGTCCGTGTGTTCAAGGCCAGTGTCAGCCATTTCTTCGATCAACTGATCACCATCAATCCGGGACAATAATTCTGGAAGGTAGCCAGTATCGTACTTGCCACCTTGGAATACAGAATCTGAAAGTATCTGGTTGAGCAAAGCGAGATTAGTGCAAACTCCGGTAATTTTGGTTTGATCAAGAACTTCAATCAATCTTGAAATTGCTTTTTTACGATTAGCTGCATGTACTATCACCTGGGCAATCATGCTGTCATAAAAAGGAGAAACTACTTTCCCAGCCCCTACCGATGATAGTACTTCAATGTCGTCACCCTCAGGGAAACTACATTCAACAACTTGACCGGGAGTAGGGGAAAATTCGATCTCACCGGTCGAGGTATAGACGGCTTTCTCTGCTGTAACTCTGGCTTCGATAGAGTACCCGTTAGCTATAGGTTTTAAATCCTTGATACTTTCGCCTGAGGCTATGCGAAATTGTTCACCGACAATAGAAATACCTGTAGTCCATTCGGTTACTGGATGCTCTATCTGCAATCTAGTATTCATTTCCATAAAATAGATAGCGTTAGATGGCAAATCGAAAATAAATTCGACAGTGCCGGCACCAATATAATCGACCGCATCAGCTAGATTGCCAGCACAACGGTATGCTTCTTTTTCCAATTTTTCGGGAAGGATAGTGGATGCAGATTCTTCTACTACTTTTTGGTTATTTCGTTGTACGCTGCAATCCCGTAACCCAAGTATCAGTTTGTTTCCATGGCTGTCGCGCAATATTTGCACTTCAATGTGGCGCATAGATTCGACAAATTTTTCTAGGTATAAGTCTCCATTGCCAAAGGCCGCACGTGCTTCAGCCCTCACCTTTTGGAAAGCCTCTTTGATTTCAGCATCGTTACGTACAATCTGAATACCTTTACCACCACCACCATGAACGGCTTTTAAGAGCACGGGATAACCGATTTCATTGGCAACTTCTGCGGTTGCATCGGCTGAAGTCAAAATACCATGGCTTCCTGGCACGACAGGAACACTATTTGCCATCGCAGTATGAATAGCATTGGACTTATTGCCCATAATCTCCATGCTTCGAGCGTAGGGGCCTATAAAGTTAATGCCATGCTCACGAACAAGCCTGGCAAATTTATCGTTCTCGGAAAGAAAACCGATACCAGGGTGAAGGGCGTCTACCCCTTGTCGGGCTGCAATAGCTAAGACACTATGCGCGTTCAGATAGCTTTCATCAGAAGTTTGACCTCCTAAAGAAACTAAGGTGTCCTGTTCTCGCATCATATCGGCCGGTACTGAGTTCATATCCGGATCAGATTGCACCAAGACTATATCGATATCACTTTTCTGTGCTATGCGAATTAGTTTGTTCGCTGTGCAACCTCTAGCATGTATTAATACTTTACGAACTGGCTTAAGCTGCTTGTTGTTTTGCTGATCGTTTAATTGATCACTAGCTGGCTGTTGGTCTGGTAGAAATGAGCCGGCCAAGACACGTTCAATCACATCTTCTACTGAGTCGCCCGGTACCGGAATACTTGGATCGACTTTGGTTAGGCGGCCATCGAGGTCGTTTGCAAATGGGTGTCTCACCAAACCCTGCATTGAGTCACGATTATGCATAAAGTAATTTGCGACTGTGTGTTGTGAGGGTAAAAATGAGGGGACAACAACCCTACCTGCGAACGGTATATCCGCTCCGCTAAAATAGTATGTGTGGACTAGTGGGTGGGTTACAAAGCTGGCCTGTGAACCACCAGTACAATCGCCGAAACCAAAAATAATTATAGGTAAATCATTGTCTCGTATAAACCGAGTGATTCGATCGTTTGTAACGGACATTGAAAATAGTGCATTCGGCCCTTCTTTTGTTTGCATGCCGCCTGACGATACAAAACATATTACTGGCAGCCGCCTAGCCGCACAGTGCACGAGTAATTTACATAGCTTGGTGGCGCCAGCCATATCAAAAGCGCCAGCCTGAAAGGAGATGTTCGATATAAAAACGCCCACTTCGATCCCGCTGTCAGCACGCAGCGTTGCGGTTCCAGTCACTACCCCACAAGGCGTTGTTTTATTCGCCAAAGCTTTTTCAACTGACAGTCGAAATCCAGGAAAATTAACTGGATTCGAGGTAATCAAGTTAGCGTCAAGTTCCTTGAAGTTTTGAAAAAACTTTTCTTGAATAGCATCAACCGTGGCCAATTTCCGACTTTTTATATCAGAAATTACACGCTGTATACGCATGCTTACCGATGCTATTGCCAATTGATTCCAAAAATCCTTACGCTTACCTATATGCACTGGATTTATAGTGCCATCATAATCTTTACCACTATTGTTAGCGGCAAAGTATCGCGGCAAGAGACTTTCGAAAAAGAAGGTGATCAATACAAGAAGGGCGTCAGATAGACGTGGAAACGCTATACGCTTCCATTCCTCTACGTCTTTTAAAAATTCTCCACGTCGCTTAAATGACATGAAAAATGCTAGCCAGCTGGAAAAATTTGCAGAGTTATCTGTTCCATCACCAGCGACTGAACTGGTGGCCTGTCGCATCGAATCATCCAGCAACCGTTTCATTGTGTCGGCCGATAGAGTATGGAAATTTTCTGTTTCGGCAGCTATTTCATTTAGATTGTCTACAAATGTATTGTAAAGCGCATCGAAAATAAGAACGTTCTGAAAATCGGTGATCAGGGTCTCACGTAGTTCTGGAGAAAACATGAGCTCACGCAGACTTAGGTCCGCTAAATCCTGACTAAAAAGATCATCGTCTCGTATTTCATCCCCGCTAGCTTCAAGAATAGTTTCCTTAAGGCGACCAAAATTATATGGCGAAGATCCCTTCCACTGGTTGTACAGATATAAACCAATACTCGAACACAGCTTGCGTCGTGCTTCTTGGTAGTTTTTCTCAGGTTCTCCTAGAATTAGTTTCGCCAAACGGTTTCTATCGGCACCAATTTCATTTCTACGTTGTACAAAACCTTTAAATGCTTTGCAGATTGTATCTATATAGATAAGTTTTTCTGAGTCTTCAAACCATTGTGAAAAAGCAAACTCTTGTGACTTTAGTGTTCGTTCAGCTAAATCTCCTTTAGGTAACTCCTCATTTGCCAGACGACCATAAGAACGCAAATTAGAGGAAGATATTCTTCGTCGTAATCCGATGTACCGCAGGTAGCGACAGCTATGCCCGAACACACCTGGAAACTGACTGGCACCCTTGGCCGATGAAAATGCGTCTATTTCGGACGAGGTTTTAAGTGCAGGTGAGGGATTCACAAATCGCTCAACGCTACGTTGGTAATGCCGCATTATTTCTGGATGTTCTACAGTGAAATTAGCGGAAGCTTTCTCGATACTGACAATGGCTGAAGTAATGGTTTTTAGTAGTTTACCAATATCGTCCAGATCATTTTCAGGGCTCCAGCGAACCACACCATCAATAGATCCGCGCTTCGCAAGCTCCCATGAGGACAAGCCTACATATCTGGCACTTTCTTGCCAGGAGAGTCCATACTGTTTCGCGATATTTGCAAGGCCTTGTGGCTGAATTGTATTGAAAACGCCGGTTTCTAGCGCGAGCAAAACATTGGTAGAAGCTAATGGGATTGCACCACCTGAGTAGCCCAGTCCATAAATTATGCCAACTGTAGGAACATGTGTATTACACATTTCGGCAATAAGACGTGAAATTGAATGTGCTTGATTCGCGGCATTTGCTTCGGCGCCTGCATCAGCGCCTGGGGTATCAATAAAGGTTACAACTGGAACTCCGTGATCGCTAAAATCCCGTACGATTTTTACCGCATCGAGGTGATGTTGTGGCTTCCAAACGCCATTATCTACCTCTCGATTTTGCGCTAGAAACCCCACTCGGCGAACGCCATAGGGCATTTCGATATCAATTTCTGCAGAGTATAAAGCACCATCTTTACGTTCGTGAACAACCTTACCAGGGATTGATTCGATCACTTTGGAGGCGCTGAAGCGTTTTTTGACCTCAGCGGGTTCTAAAGCGGCAGCAATATAACCATCTACGTCTAGCTGATTAAGCTGCTGGACGCGTTTGTTGATATATCCGGCGCTAGCCAGACCTTCTATTGGCGAGGCTATGCTAGGCGATGTTTCACCTTGGAAAAGGCTATAATCGCTGGCCAATTTCTCAGCAGCTTGGAATAATTCATCTGGAGTATATTTTTGATTCTTGTTCGCCATTTTAAATCTTGTTATACCTTGTTTTTAACTGCATTATTTTAGTTATCTAAGGTTTATTAATTTGGACGAAGCCCGCGAGCTACACGACCGATATTCAAGTTGGAGACTGTATCCTCGATCCACTTGTTCAGTGCACGGATATTACGTTATTGGATCAAAAAATTCAGTGCTTTTTGTAAATGCCTGAGACGGAAGTACCTGATATTACCCAATATGGAATGGAATAAAATTAAAGCAGGCGCAGGCTGTATTCTGGATCGATAAGACGGGTTTCTTTGTGATCTTGGCTTCTAATAATTAAGCAACCTTGCGTGTCAACACCGGTCACTTGACCGATGATTTCTGTCTTCCCCTTGGATGCAATAACTTCGCAGTCTTGGAATAAATGAAGCCGGTGCCATCGATCAGCATACGGTGCAAACCCGTGCAGTAGGAATTGATCGCAAAGCTCCCGCCAATTATTCACTAAACCTGCAATTAACTGGTTTCGATCGAGACCTGTATAGCCCGATGAATGTAGATCTGTGCAATTTTGATCAATCGTTGTCTGGTCTTCATCACTCAATTCAATGTTTAGCCCAATACCGCAATTGAGACGTACTTCAGCGCCTGATTCCCCTTGGATATTTATCAAGATACCGCCAATTTTAGCGCCGTTCAAATATAGGTCATTCGGCCATTTTAGCTGTAAGTCCTCAACGCCTAGACTTTCTAAAACACCAACAACCATCACGCCAGCGGCTAGACTAAAAGCAGTGATCCCAGGGGGCCACACAGGAAATTGCCATGCGAGGGAAAGCATAATGTTATGGAATGGTGTGCTGATCCAACTATTTGAACGTCTTCCTTTACCAAGATGTTGCGCTTCAGTCGCAACGAATGCCGATTCTCCTGAATGTAATGAGATTGTTTCTATTTGAACGTTCGTTGAACCTAGCGAGATGTGTACTTGCGAGGCGGTTAGCTTTGATCTTGTAATATTATCTAACCGTTGAAGTATCGAGCCCCGATCCAAAGCTGAATATCCGTTTAGCAAACGGTAACCGGTCGCCGCCTTAGTCTCCAGTGGTAACCCAACCGATCGTAATGCCTTTAATCGCTTTCCAACTGCCACACGACTCATTCCAAGCGATTTTCCTAGTTGATTGCCACTGAGATAGTCATCCGCATCATTGAGGGCAGCGATAAGCTTTTTGTCATTACTATCGTACATAGAAAACAAGATTCAAAATAAGGGTTCCCTTGGAATATAGCAAAGCAGTCTACCTTTGTATCATCCACTAATATGAAGATTGCCCCGTAGGGCTCGTTTAGGTGATTGGTATATAGTAAACTTCAATCAAATAATTAGTTTACTAGCGATTCAGGTTTATGAGCAATCAGTCAATAGCAACAGAGCTATCAAACCCCTCAACTAAACGTGCCACTTTAAATGGCCATCATTACAGTGAAAAGACTGTAAATGCTTTATTTGAATTGCCGTTTTTAGAGCTGGTGTATAAGGCTCAGTCGGTACACCAGACTCATTTTAAGGACTCAGGTGTACAACTTAGCACCCTTATGAGCGTTAAGACGGGTGCATGCCCTGAAGATTGTTCTTATTGTCCACAAAGTGCGCGATATAAGACTGGGTTGAAGGTTGAGCAGCTAAAGCCTGTAGGAGAAATTCTCGCGGCTGCAAAGGCCGCGAAAGCAAATGGTGCAACACGATTTTGCATGGGAGCTGCATGGCGGAGCCCAAAGCAGAAAGACATTGAACATATGGTTGCGGCTATAGAGGCGGTGCGAGGCGAGGGCCTAGAGACCTGTGCGACTTTGGGAATGTTAACACCTGATCATGCTGCTGAACTTGGTGCAGCTGGTTTAGATTATTACAATCATAATCTGGACACATCAGAAGAGTTTTATTCGGAAATAATATCCACTCGCACGTATCAAGATCGCTTGGATACTCTTGAAAATGTGCGTGATGCAGGTATGAAGGTATGTTGTGGTGGAATTGTGGGCATGGGGGAGGGCCAAAACGATAGAGCAGGTCTGCTGGCTACGTTGGCCAATATGAGCCCTCAACCTGAAAGCGTGCCGATTAATAATTTGGTTAAAGTTCCGGGAACTCCACTAGATGATACCCAGGAGCTTGATCCTTTAGACTTTGTTCGAACTGTGGCCGTAGCGCGTATCCTTATGCCTCAGGCTCGTGTGCGTTTGTCGGCTGGTAGAGAACAGATTAGCGATGAAATGCAGACTTTATGTTTTATGGCTGGTGCAAACTCAATTTTTTATGGTGAAGATTTACTGACGACTGGGAATGCAACGCCAGAGCATGATCGTGATCTATTGCAGCGACTCAAATTGGAAGTTTCAGCTTAGTTTGGAACTAGTATTCGATCCAAATGCAATACACTTAGATGGATTGGTCAAGCTGGTTGACCGAGCAAAAGCTCGCGCGACGAAATGGAAGTTTGGAACGATACCCATTTTCTTATAGTGGCCGGCAGGGAAGTGAGCTAGTAGTTGGCGGAAGCCAATTTATAAACTTTAGTAGTAATGATTATCTAGGCCTAGCAGGCCACCCATTACTATCCCAGCGTTTAGCCGAATCTGCACCCTTATGTGGTGTTGGCAGTGGTGCCTCGCATTTAGTCTGTGGGCATAGTGAAGTTCATCTTCAACTCGAAATGGCGTTAGCAGCATTTGTTGGCGCTGAGCGGGTGCTTTTACTGTCTTCTGGATATATGGCAAATGTTGGGTTGCCACAGGCATTAACAGGTCGTGGTGATTTAATATTGAGTGATCGGCTAAACCATGCCTCCCTGATTGATGGAGTTTGTCTAAGTCGTGCAACCAAACGTCGATATAACCATTGTGATGCTGAGCATGCTCAACATCAGGCTAGTCAACAAAAATATGACCGTTGTTTGGTTGTAACTGACGGTGTGTTTAGTATGGATGGTGATATTGCACCCGTGCTTGAGCTTAGGAAATTCGCAAACAGCAACAACGGATTATTGTTGGTAGATGATGCGCATGGATTGGGTGTTATTGGTTCAGGTGGTCGTGGCAGTCTTTTTATGGGTTCAACAAAAGATAAATTAGCTGACTTTAACAATGTCTTGTTAATGGGTACGTTGGGCAAAGCATTTGGTTGTTTTGGTGCATTTGTAGCGGGTAGCACGGATCTAATTGAACATATTTCGCAGACATGTCGCAGTTATATTTACACTACTGCGTTACCCCCCAGCATAGCGGCTTGTGCCATATCTGCGTTGGAGTTAGTGGAACAAGGTTCGTTAATAAAAACCCTGCACGATAATATTCAATACTTTAGAAAGAAGGCTAAACAATCCGGCTTGCCCATTCTCGACTCTGAATCAGCCATTCAAGTATTATTAGTAGGCAACAATGATAGAGTTTTAAATGTGGCAGGCGTTCTTAGAGAGAAAGGATTTATAGTAGGCGCTATTCGACCCCCGACCGTTCCAGAGGGTACTGCTCGATTACGGATAACTTTATCGAGTACGCATAAAATGGGGCAAATCGATAGATTTATTATCGAACTTAAACGTACGTTGGATACCGTTAAGTGATAGATATTTGTTTGCTTCATGGTTGGGGCGTAAATCGTGTCGTTTGGCGGGGCATGGAAGAGTTTTACGCCGAATATGGTCGGGTTAAGTGTATCGATCTACCAGGTTATGGTGAACAAACTCAGGAGATCTTCCCAACACAACTCGATCTAGTAGCACGACGCGTGGCAGATGAAATTCCATCCGGATCGCTTGTGATCGCTTGGTCACTCGGCGCAACGATAGCTTTATATATCCAGATAGCTAAGTTACTGCCTTTTCGTGCTCTGCAACTAGTATCTGCAACCCCCAAGTTTGTAAACTCATCAGATTGGAGATCTGGTCAACAGCCGCAAAAATTTGAAAGTTTTTTACAAGCTTTTGAAGGAGATTACTCTAATGCTCTAAGGGGATTTATCTCTTTGCAGCTACACGGGGACCCAATCGACGCACAGCAAGTAGAGGACTGGTTATCACGGCTCAATGTTTATCCTAGGCCAAGCCAGGAAACACTAGTTAACGGACTTCAGCTTCTGAACAACACCGATCTTCGCGAAGATTTGGCAATGATCAATATCCCTACTCATATTGTGAGCGGAAAGCGAGACCGGGTTTGTCATACGAAAGCGAGTGTGTATTTGAACAAATCTATAAGTAACAGCGTGCTAACCCAATTTAGTTGTGGGCACTTGCCGTTCTATTCGCGGACTAATGATTACAAAGCCAGCACCAAGCGCTGGCTTGAATCATTGGGGATATTTAATTCGGGCGGATCTGAATGCAGCTAGATCCCCGCTCAATGTTGTTAGATAAATCGCCAGAACTAGATTCCAACGCGATTCGTACACATTTTGGGGCAGCCGCCAGACATTACGATGGTTTTTCTTCCATTCAACAACTTACTGCCAATAGGCTAGTTGAGCTTATTGCGGATGGCGTGAAAAGTAATCGAAACGGCGTGTTGCTTGATCTAGGTTGCGGTACCGGAGCTACTTTGGGAAGTTATTATCCTACCTACGGAGGATACTGTGTTGGGTTAGACCTGACATACCGGATGTTAAAGAAAGCTGGCTGCCTAAGTAGTGCTTTACAAGCGAACATGCAGCAGCTGCCCATAAGAAACCAAAGTATAGATTTGTTGATTTCTAATTCCGCTTGCCAATGGGTGACCCCCGCACTAGTAGTCTCGGAAATTCAAAGAGTTCTCAAACCAGGAAGCTATGCGTTTCTTAGTTTGTTTGTTGATGGTAGCTTGCCTGAACTGAAAAAAAATCGCATTTTACAACGTCGAGTCCAAAAGTTACCGTCAGAAAAACAGTGGTTAAATGTAATTCAAGAAAGTGATTTATCGCTGGCGCGAAAGGAATTGTTAGTACACGTACAAAAATTTGATACCCACAAAAAGCTATTCAACTCCATCCGAGGTGTCGGGGCATCTATTTCTCCTGAAGGCCATAAGTATATGGGCAAGGAAGCATATAAAAGTTTATTCTCCGATGGGGCAAATGAAAGGCAACTAAGCTGGCGGACCCTATATTTAGTTTTAAAGAAGGCCTCTGATGATGTAGATGTTAATCCTGTGACTAAGTCGATCTGATGAAGGGTTTTTTTGTAACTGGAACTGATACCAGTATCGGCAAAACGCATGTTTCAAGTTGCCTCTTACGAGAGTTGAAAGCGTTGGATGTGAACCCAGCACCATTTAAGCCAGTGGCAAGTGGTGTGGAAGCAAATGGACTTAATAGTGATATACAGTCTCTAATTCAAGCCTCCGGCTATAGCGGAGATGTAGCAGATATTTGTCCGTACTTATTCAAGCCGCATATTGCGCCACATATCGCTGCAGAAATGGTATCAGAATCGATATCTCTAGCAACTATAGTGAACACATTTGATCGTCTTGCGGCGAAAAATAAAGTGATTGTTGTTGAAGGAGCAGGGGGCTGGAGAGTACCTATTTCTGACGATGATGATATGCAATCGTTGGCACTAACTCTGAATTTACCGGTGATCGTTGTCGTCGGTATTCGGCTGGGGTGCATAAACCATGGCTTGTTGACCCTAGAGTCGGTAGCTCAATCCAAGGTCCCCATTTTAGGGTGGATAGCGAATCACGTGGAAGAAGGCAATTATGTCGCTGACAAAAACGTAGAAGCATTGCGGGCGCGCAGTCCAATAGATCTATTAGGCGAATGCGCGTATGGGAGTAGTGATATTAGATGGAAGCCCACCTTTAATTTGGCGAAGTGTATTAATAACCAGACCTTGTAGTACTAATTTACTTAGTTGATTCAACTAATCAACGTCGAAACTTGCTGCTAAATTTTTCGCGATCCCTATAATGCGCCGCTAGTTAATCAAAGGCGTCATTATCACTCATGAAACTCAGGAATATTGCCATCATCGCGCACGTTGATCATGGGAAAACAACATTGGTCGATAAGTTGCTCGAATGTAGCGGCACGCTGGATGCAAGAAAAGCACCTGGTGAACGGATGATGGACAGTAATGACCTTGAGAAAGAACGTGGCATAACGATTCTGGCCAAGAATACCGCGATCGAATGGAAAGACCATAGAATTAATATAGTTGATACGCCAGGCCATGCTGATTTTGGTGGTGAAGTGGAGCGTATATTGTCAATGGTAGATTCTGTACTACTGCTAGTAGACGCCGTTGAAGGACCAATGCCCCAAACAAGGTTTGTAACTCAAAAAGCCTTTTCACATGGGTTAAACCCAGTTGTGGTTATTAATAAAATTGATCGTGATGGTGCGCGCTCGGATTGGGTGATTGATCAAACGTTTGATCTGTTTGATAGCTTAGGCGCAAATGATACGCAGCTTGATTTTCCGATTATTTACGCGTCGGCATTACAAGGTTATTCAACCGACGATCCATCTGTAAAAACGGATGATATGTCCGGGCTGTTGGATTGGATTATTGAAAAGGTACCACCACCGGAAGTTTCATTAGATGGTGGCCTGCAAATGCAGATATCCCAATTAGATTATTCCTCCTATGTTGGTGTTATAGGAATTGGCCGTATTACTCGAGGCCAAATTAAGACCAATTCTAGAGTTACCGTCGTTGATCGAAAAGGCGACACCAGAAATGCAAAGATTGGGCAGATTTTAGGTTTTAGTGGACTCGAAAGAGTTGAAGTATCACATGCCAATGCAGGAGATATTGTTGCAATTTCTGGAATAGAGAACTTGGCTATTTCGGACACCCTATGCGATCGTGACGATGTCGAGGCTCTACCCCCGCTCAATGTTGATGAGCCGACCGTAAGCATGAACTTCCAGGTGAATACTTCTCCGCTAGCGGGTCAAGAAGGTAAATATCTAACTTCGAGGCAGATTCGTGACCGTTTGCAACGCGAGTTATTACACAATGTGGCGTTACGAGTTGATGACACGGACGATCCTGACAAATTTAAGGTGTCGGGCCGTGGAGAGCTGCATTTATCTGTCCTTCTGGAAACCATGCGACGCGAAGGATTTGAGCTTGCGGTTTCACGGCCAGAGGTAATTTTTAAGGAAGTGGATGGCGATATTCACGAACCTTATGAGCAGCTTACGGTAGACGTGCCTGAAGAGAAACAAGGGGATATCATGAAAGCCTTAGCGGAACGGGGCGGAGATGTACAAAACATGATGCCAGATGGAAATGGCAGGATTCGTTTAGATTATATTATTCCATCACGCGGGCTAATTGGTTTTCAAACCGATTTTCTAACACTGACGTCAGGAGCTGGATTAATTTATCACGTGTTTGACAAATACGCGTTACGTAAAAAGCGTGAGTTTGGACAGCGTCAAAATGGAGTGCTGGTATCTATGGCGTCAGGTAAGGCCTTGGCTTATGCGTTGTTCAATTTGCAAGAACGTGGCCGGTTAATGATTAGCCATGCCCAGACTGTCTACGAAGGGCTGGTCGTTGGTATTCACTCGCGTGAAAATGATTTGGTAGTAAATCCACTCAAGGGTAAACAGTTAACAAATGTGCGAGCCTCAGGTAAAGATGACGCTATTCTACTCGTACCCCCAGTTAAGTTGACTCTTGAATCAGCGCTCGAATTTATTAACGACGATGAGTTAGTAGAAATCACTCCAGAAACGATTCGTATACGTAAAACATACCTTAAGGAGCACGAGCGTAAACGTGCTTCACGAGAAGCCTGATTCGATCAGAATAGCAATTGATTTAAGGTGATATATAATTTCTGCGTGATTTATACGCTGAACAATTAGATTGCTTGATAGTATTGGAAAGGTGGTATTAGTTTAAGTAAGGTTTGGATGGGTTTGGGTGGTTAATGTACATAAAATGCTTTGATCAAAATTACCGGTATACAAATATTGTTCTTTACGTTGTGCGAGACTAGAAGTGGTCATATTTGATCTTCAATGCAGCGAATTTCATATTTTTGAGGGCTGGTTTTCGTCATCAAACGATTTGAAAACTCAACTGGAAAAGGCGATGGTAAGTTGCCCTATCTGTGATGATAAGAGTATTCAAAAAATACCAACCGCCTCAAAATTAGTCCGTAGTTCGCCAGAAAAAAATTTGCATGCAAGCACTAGCAGCGCGCTTATGTACAAGCAACAGCAAGAATTTCTTCGTAAAGTTCATAGTCATATAGAAGAAAACTATGAAGATGTGGGGACTAAGTTTGCTGATCAAGCGCTAAAAATGCACCAAGGTGAAATTGAACAAAAGGGGATACGCGGGTCTGCGACCAAAGATCAGGTGCACGAATTAAATAAGGCAGGGGTAGAAGCAGTACCTATTCCTAAAAAACCACCTTCAAAGAAGCAAATAAACTGATTTCTGTGGCGCGGTTACGCTGCCTCAGATATCTTGCGTTTCACACTTTCTATAGTGGTTACGGGAAAGGATATTCGGAACGTTACGCCGTCTCCGAGTACATTATTGCGAGCGCTCACATCTCCTTGATGGAACCGTGCAATCAACTTAACGATATATAAGCCCATACCTAGGCGAGTTTTTTTAGCATCTGACCGGCCCAGTGAAACTAATGGTTCAAAAATTCGTTCAGCCATGCCTTCAGGCAAGACCTTTCCTTGGTTGGCAATATCCAATATCGCATGCCCTTGCAGCTCTCTGGCACTGAGCCGAATAGGGGTGCCGGCAACAGCAAAATCTAAAGCGTTATCAATTAATTTATCCAGCATTTGAGCGATATGGTCTGGGTGACCGTTTATATATAATGGCTGTTTGAAAATAGAGAATCTAAATTCACGCTCAGGGTGTGTGTGGCGACACCCATCCACATAGTCTTCAATCATTTTGGGGAAATCGAAAACTTCCCTTTTATCCAACTGCATCGCTTGCTCTAAATTTGCCGCCTCAGTTAGGTTTTTTAGAATTGACCGGATACGCTGTAATCCTGATTGCGCCCTGGTCATATATTTACTATCGGCCGACAAAGGATGTTCTTTGCTCAAATTATCTAGCGATGAGTTGACCACATTCAGTGGGTTACTTACTTCATGGGCCAACGTATCTGGTAGACCTTCTAAATAGTTAGTGTATTGTGATAATCGTCCGAGCATGTCATTTACACTCCGTGAGAGATCACCAATTTCATCACCAGCTCTTGCTTCCGCGGCTACCGCGGTTTGGATGATTCGTCCGTCCCTATCAATGGCCCCGTCGGTCGCATTACGTAACCGAGTGATTCTCAAAGTTAATCTAGAAGCAAATATCAATATAGCTGCAATTACACCGATCAAGATAAGCAATGTAGCGCCTATAACTTTTTCTAACACCGCCTGTTGCTGATATAACACTTCGTCATCGCTCTGCTCAACGACCACGGCACCAATAACACTATCAGCGAGCCATATTGGATGCGCGGCCATGACTATTACTCGCTCACTGTCCGATTCACCGGTTACCCGCAGAGTCCCAGGGGTGCCTTCTAGCGCTTGTTCAATAATTTCTTGATTGAGGGGATCGTCTGCCTCACCTGCTGCTACGCTATCGACGGTAGGTTCTTCAATCAGTGCAAAAACATAAGCTATTAACCTATTGTAGGCTTGTTCTAATTGGCTGAAGTAGCCAAAAGTAGTGTTACTTTGAATATCGTCGTCAAGCTGCCCTAATTCTCCAAGGACCGTCCGTATGTTGCCGCCTTCATCCAATACCCATATTCGACTATCCGGTCGATCAAGAGACCTTAGAATTCTGGTGATCTCGGGAGATGATACAACTACCCGACTCAAGCTATCGGATGCAGTTTCTGGATTAAAAGGTACAATGTCCTGCACGCTTCTCCCTAGGCTATCGTCCACATCGACGATTTCCATTTTAATTCGAGCATCGCTGGATAGTAAGTATCGTGGGATTCGTAACTCAATCCTATAACCGTTATTACTACTTTGAATATTAGCAGCCATGTCGTAATTTGGGTCTCCACTTAGTGGATACTCCCAAGCCAGGTCCATTAAGTAGACGCTCATTCTGCCGGGCTCTTCAGCCGTAAATAAATACCGATTCTCACCCACAGCCGGGCTTTGTAAGGTAATACGAAGTTGATCAGAGGTGTCTAAGCGTAGCCACTCCAGGTTTCGGCCCACATAAAAATCATCTTCAACGTCAAAAAATGCAAATACGTAAGCACCACGATATCCGACCGTATGTCTAACTAGCAGATTCTCAGCTAATTCACCCTCTAAATTCATAGCAAACGTGGTCGAACTCAATATTTGTTCACCCCAATCTTCAAGGCCACCATCAAGGTTTATATAACTTGGGAGAGGGTGGGCATAAATATCCCCAGGTTCTGCGGTAAGCACTTCTTCTTCATCACTAAGAAAGAGCTCTGGGCGGTCATGCAGTACAGTTGCAATTGCTCGTACCGTCAGAGTTAGGGCATTTTCCTGCCCTGCGAGTAAGAAGGTCTTCATGTCACGAACATAAACGTAGGCGGTCCACGGAATTGCCAATAACAAGATTGTGACGAGCGCGAGTTTAGTTCTAATAGAGAAACCAAATCGCTGCTGTATATTGCTGTTTGCTCGCACGATACTTATTTCAACCAGCGGTAGCCCACGCCAAATACTGTCTCTATGTGTTTAAAGTCCCTATCGGCTTCGATAAACTTTTTACGAACTCTACGCACATATCCGTTGATTGTGTTTTTTTCAACGTAGGTCTGGCGTGTAACCTGCATAATATTGTCATATGTTTTTACAATTCCAGGCCTATGAGCTAACGCTTCGACGATCCAAAATTCGGTTAAAGTTAGGCTTATTGGCTGGCCTTGCCAGGATATTGACATCGAGTTGGGGTCGATTATCAAATCTCCTCTTTCTAATCGGTGCTGATTCGCAATCTCCTCTGGTTCGTTCAAACTATTCACAATTCGAAATAGGGAATTTACGCGTACGGTCAAAAACTCCATGCTTAGTGGCTTGGTTAAATAGTCCCAGGCATCGAGTCTTAGTCCAGAAACCCTATCGATGTCGCTATCTCGTGCTGTCAGAAATATTATTGGTAAGCGTGGCGCAAATGCACGTAAATCTCGGCATAAATCGAAACCGCCATCCATTTCGTTTTCTAGCATGATATCCAATATGGCAAGGTCTGGAAGATTACTTTTCATTCCAGCTAAAGCACTAGATCGATTAGCATAGGCAAGTACTTCATAACCGTTCGCAACCAGTGCGTCGGCGTAGTTTTCTCGTTGATCAAGATCGTCTTCTACGATTGCTACAAGCTGTGCCATTGGTATTTATACCCTTAGATTAGTTATCTCGAATCTGGCTAACAAAAAACCACATTATTACCACTTTTATACCCACGAATAGGGTGGTTTACAGTCTTTAATAGGTAAGGTCGGTAAACATAGCAAAGAAGATGTAGCCGATAAATGTGTTCAGGCAATAATGGTGTAAAAAGAACGGTGTGGCTAGTGGGGAACGAACCGTTAACCATGTTTATTTTGAGCATAGAGTGATGATAATGCAATTTGGAGTATGAACAACATGACACATCAACTATTTGTCGCCCTCACCGACGATATACTTTATGAGCACCCCGAGAATATCGACGGGCCGCTAGTGCCATACCAGTCTGGGATGGACTGTCATCACTGGCTTACCATTGAGCTAAATCCAGCTGCAGAGGCGCCTGTCCAACGTAGAAAGTACCTCGGTAGAGCAATTACTAATTTATCTACAAAGAATCAGTCTTTAGCGACACATTAAGCTTTATATAGCGAAGAACAAACAAAGCCATGGGTTAAGCTCGCTACAATATAACTCTCGCGGCAATTAATTAGTAAAGCTAATAATCAGTTAAGCTGGCGAAAGGAGTCTTACTTTCTAAGGGGTACCGACGGTTACTACCTACTACCGTGTTTTGTTCAAGGATCAAAAAATTTACGCCATTCGGGTGCAAACGAATCATGGGCATAATCCCCGTCATAGTTTACTGAATATTTTGATCTTAACACTTTGATATTATTAATGATATCGACAATCGAGTTGACAAGGTAGTCAATGTCTTCACGGGTAGTGTAGAGCGCAAAACTGGCTCTAACCATCCCTCGCTTTCTATTGATGTAATTCTCGATCTGATCCTCTGGAAGGCCGTCAAGATCAAGATCCCATAACTCGTATTTAAGTAATGAGCGGACATATGGGTGCGCACAAAAACAGGCATTTCTGACGGCAATTGCGTAGTAGTCACTTAGAATTGCTGCGAGCAAACCGTGATCAATATCCGCAATATTAAATGAAATTGCCCCACTCCTGGGCAAAGAAGTGTCGCCATAAATGCTGATTCCCTCGATTGTAGAAAGCTGCTCCAATGCATAACTTGCAATAGCGTTACTATGCGTAGATATTGATCTATACCCTATATTTTTTAACACCTTAAGGGTGTTAGCTAATGCTATGACACCTACGATATTAGGAGTTCCCGCTTGTTGTCTATCCGAGCTATCAAGTAACTCATAACCTTCGGTGCTTACGTCGCTTACAGCTCCACCGCCAATATCGAATGGGGGCAGGGTACGTAGTAATTCTTTTTGCGCTATTAAAACGCCCGGAGATGATGGCGTATAGACCTTATGGCCTGAAAACACCCAAAAATCGGGTAATTCATCGCTATTCTCGCTTAAATTTGCATCCAGGCTAGAGGCAGATTGTGCGGCATCCACTAATACGTAAGCGTCGTGCTTATGGGCAATACGGCACACTTCATCGACTGGCGTTTTGATTCCAGTAACATTACTTAAGCTATTGATAGATATATAGTTTACTTGACCTCTGTGGAGCTCGAGCAAGGCTTCAAGTTGCTTGATATCCAGTGCACCATTATTTTTATTTGGCTCCTGAATGGTCGGAATAAATACAGTTTTTGGGCTATTTAAGCGATGTGGCAGGTCATTTGAGTGGTGTTCCATACCTGAAATGAACGTCACAGGCCTCTCAGGACGTAATTCTGCGAGGCCACGTGCTACCCGATTGAATACCGCGGTGCTGCCAAATCCGACAAAGGCTATATCGTATTCAGCTTTATCAAAACCAAGAGAATCGAGTATTGACGTCTGGGCCCAGCTATAAGCCTCAGTCGTAACGCGCGCACTTAGATGGGCTTTGCTATGAGTGTTGGAGTAATACGGTAATAACTTAGCAATACAATCCTGCGATGATTTTAGTGCTAGTGGTGATGCTGCGGCATCCAAATGAACTCTACGACGGCTTGTACCATCGGCAAGGGGAAGTTCCGTGTCAAGGCCAATAAACTCAGGAATATTCAATCTAACTTGCTCGTTATCAAATCAATTTGTCTTAAGGCATTCTATAATGCTGAGTAACATTTACCACGCTTTTTACTCCTAAGCCTGCTAGATTGAAACTTGAGGGGCGTTACCCGCTATTGTTTAGTCGATTAGATTGTTGGTATGCATTCGGGTTCGTAAAAGGGCGTCACTTAAAGGTTCGACCTAAATTATTGATGGAGTAGGTGGCAACCACAATATTTGATTTGAATAGACTCAGCGGGGTTAAGCTTCAATAGCTGCACTTATTAGCTTTAGGTCTGGTTGTATACCAGCACGTCGATTTCATTTTCACTTTTTGCGATTAAAGTAGTCGCCATTAAGTCTCCGCACACATTCACGCAAGTGCGTCCCATATCAAGAATCCGATCAATTCCAGCGATAATAGCTAAACCTTCAATCGGTAATCCAGCAGTCGCCAATACCAGCGACATCATAACTAGAGCCGACCCAGGCACACCCGCCGAGCCTATTGAGGCCAACATGGACATTACTACTATAGCAACGTAATCAGCTGTGCCGAGTGCGACACCGTAGGCCTGGGCCAAAAATACAGTACAAACGCCGAGGTAAATCGCAGCACCGTCCATATTCAGCGTAGCGCCCAGTGACAAACTAAAGCTTGATATTTCGCGGGAAATGCCCAGTTTTTCGTTTGCGCATTTCATGCTAACTGGCAAAGTGGCAGAACTGCTTGCAGTGGTAAACGAAACCGTCGCTGCCTCAACAATCCCGTTAAAAAATTGTGCCGGGCTTAGTTTGGCAATGCATTTAATCGCCAGTGTCATCACTATGAATATCTGTATTAGAAAAGCAGCATAAACTACGCCAATTACTTTCATCATATCAAGCAGCAGTTGCAGACCATACTGGCCCGTAAGCCATGCCATGAGAGCAAAGATACCGTAAGGGGCGAAGCTCATCACGATAGCGGTAAAACGGTACATGGCTTCAGCTAACGAATTAATCATTGTGATCGCTGGTGCACCCTTATCACCAATCAGGGTCAATGAAATACCTAGCCCAACAGTGAACACGATGACTTGTAAAAGATTACCGTTCGCCATAGCCGCGATCGGATTGGCCGGAACCAGACTCATAAGCATATCGACAAAAGATGGGGCTTCGCGCGAAATAGCAGCCATCTCGGCCACAGCGACCATTTGCATACCGTCACCAGGGGCGAAATAAGTGCCAAGTATCAGCCCTATAGTCACGGCTATACCAGTGGTTATCAGGTAGATCGCAATCGCTTTGCCACCGATTCGCCCCAGTTTTGTTGTGTCACGCATCGACGTTATGCCCGAAATTAACGAGCAAAATACCAGTGGGACGATTAACATTTTGATGGCATTGATAAACAGATTGCCAACCGGCTCGAAAACCTGCGCTTTTTCGCCAATCAAGGCACCAACAAGCACGCCAAGCAACATGCCGATCACCACTTTTTTCCAAAATTCGAGCCTATACCAAGGCCCAAACAGTGAAGGGGACGGACTTTCTGCTGATTCAGTCATCTATGAATTCACCAACGGTATGCAAAAGTTCAGCAGATAAACTACTAGTCGTACACTGGGAGATTAAATGCCTCACGGTAGCCAAACAACCCTTGAGCCCCGCCGGTGTGCAAAAACACAATATTCGCGTCATCAGCAAATTCCTTGTTGCGTATTAAATCGATCAGGCCGGCCATCCCTTTACCTGAGTAAACTGGATCAAGCAGGATGGCTTCGGTGCGGGCCAACATCGATACAGCTTCCAGCATTCCGTAGGTGGGAATACCGTAACCATCTCCAACATAGTTACAGTTCGCGACAATGTCGCTGCGCTGAACTGTGCCGGCAGCGCCAATGTAATCAGCGGTGCGCTCAGCTAGTCCAAACACATTGGCCTCCTGTTTTTCTTTTGGAGCTCGAACTCCGATCCCTAGCACCGGAATTTGGCTATTCATTGCCATCAAGCCGGTTACCAAGCCAGCTTGCGTACCTGCGCTACCAGTAGCGTGAACGATATGGTCAATCTTCAGGCTTTGGCTGTTTGCTTGGTGGACTATCTCCAGAGCCGCGTTAACGTAGCCCAGCGCGCCGATTTCATTCGAGCCACCACCGGGGATAATGTAAGGTTTCTTGCCGTCGTCGCGCAGTTTGGCCGCCAATGTTTCCATTGCCGCATTCATGTCGGTATCCGCCGCAACTTTAGTTAAGCTAGCACCGAATAATTGGTCCAATATCACATTGCCATTGTAGTTGTAGTCAACGCTGTCGCTGCCCGTACGGTCTTCTAGCAATAGATGGCATTCCAACCCAAGCTTGGCCGCTATCGCCGCTGTTTGACGCGCATGATTTGACTGAGTAGCGCCTTGAGTAATGATTGTATCGGCACTTTGGTCTAATGCCTCCGCCAATAAGAACTCCAATTTGCGGGTTTTATTTCCACCCCCAGCTAGGCCGGTGCAGTCATCTCTCTTAATCCAAAGGTTCGGCCCTCCGAGTGCTTTGCTTAATGCTGGCATCGGTTCTAGCGGTGTAGGTAGGTGCGCGAAGTGTAATCTTGGAAATCTAGATAAATGCATAGGGCATAAATATTAAGGTTTTACTTGTTCGAATCGAATCAACAGTATAGGTCAAGCATCGGTGCTATTGCCAATAGCTTGTAAGGAAGTTCTCTAGGCCTTGCTCGTACCGTGCGACTGCTTCAAGATAGGGCTTTAGTTTGGTGTAAATAATAAATGGCTGACCAGAAACAAGAACTAGTGCCAGGAATATTGGGTGGAATGGGCCCACAAGCGACACTGGATTTTATGGCAAAGGTGCTACGACGCACTGATGCCAAAGCCGACCAGGACCATTTACGCTTACTTATTGACCATAACCCTAAAGTACCTAATAGGCATGCCTCGATTGATGGTTCAGGAGAAGATGTAACACCTTATCTGTTAGAGATGGCGACAAATCTCGAGCGGAGTGGAGCGGATTTTATAGTAATGGTTTGCAACACAGCGCATGCGTACCAAGATGCTATCGCAGACAGTCTATCTATCCCGTTTGTTAGCATAATTGATGAGGTTGTAAATGAATTAAATGAGAATACGGCTGATATTCCCGTTATAGGGGTAATGGCCACAGAAGGATCGCTGAATGCGGAACTATACCAAAATGCCCTGTGTAGCTCTGGGTACCCGATAAAAGTATGGAATAAAAAACATCTAGATGAGTTTATGGAACTGGTATACAGAATTAAAGCAGGAAATGTCGATAAACAGTCGAGTGCAAAGATGCAAGGCTTGGCTAATGTGCTTGTTGATCAAGGAGCGGATATTTTGCTTGCCGGATGCACGGAGATACCGTTGGTCCTTAACGCAAAATGTTTACCGTTACCGCTGTATTGTTCAACCGATGTTCTTGTGTCGCGCGTGATTGATTATGCGCAAGGGCTTCGTAAATTTAAAGAATAGCAATTAGTTGCTATGAAAGCGTAGTTAATTTAATAGATTTCAATTTAATCCTAATAGGAATCCCAAGAGTAGGCGCTAAGTTGGTACATCCAGCCATAGATTAGTACTACCAATACATATAATTTAACATAATATATATTATACGACATTCATAATATAGCGTAGGGTGT
>ERZ887942.281-NODE-281-length-42901-cov-8.443495_pt1 | contig 42901 bp, 40 predicted proteins | sample MGYA00521099_ERZ887942 | MGnify/ENA primary metagenome ERZ887942 (study PRJEB32303, sample SAMEA104408605) | aquatic metagenome | biome: Brackish water; feature: Pelagic; material: water | place: Baltic Sea | collected 2014-06-07T06:48:00 | depth 16,251 m ... | reverse complement strand
TAGTTCAGTGGCTTGGGCTGACTATTCGATCGGCCCACCCAGTTATCAATGACCGCTTTGGGCAATAAGCTGTCATTCGATCAATGGAACATATGCTTTATAATTCCTATACTTTGAAACATCGGTGTATATGAAGCTATAAGATTCTGAGCTATGACCAAGAGGATAAATTTGATAATTACGGTTTGCGTTGTTATCTTTTTCGCACTTCAGATGCTAGACATATATTTTGGCAATGCCCCATCCATTAACTCACGCACTACCTCCAGCTCATATGTTAAAGCAACAGGGGAGGCGGTTTCCTTTTCTGATTACCATGGCAATTACATGTGGGTCGATTATGCGGCAGAATGGTGTACCTACTGCGACCCGCAAACCAGAACATTAAAAGGGCTGAAAGAAACGTACGGCGATAAACTGACTTTTCTAACGGTTGTTGCCGGAACAGATACTGTTATGGAAGCTCCGACTGCAGACACAGCGATGAAGTGGGCGCGGCGCTACGATCTGGACACTGATAAAGTACTGGCGCATTTCAGCACGGAAACATTGCCCTATCACATCCTCTACTCCCCCTCAGGAACAATACTTTTTCAGGGTAGCGGCTTATTAGACGCCAGCAAGATTACTAATCTTTTGAGCACCCACACACCGTTATTTAACTAATCTGACCAGTATCTAACCTCAGTGTCAGTAGCGTGAATAAACTGAAAGCGTCCCTTGTGACATTTATATTTTTCGGCACTATCTTCCTGGCAATAGTAATCAATAAGGGACAACGCGCATTAATAAGTCTGAATGACCGCTATTTCCCAAAGCGGTCATTCACTTGAATACTAATAGGGCATCTTCTGACCAAAAGCGGACATTCGGCAACAAGACCCCGACGTCGACTCTGTCTGGATCGAACGTCCAGTCACTGCAGCCTACTGATTCGAACCGGCTCCGCTATCCCCAACCGAATATTCAAACGGGTACGCGTCTTGGTAAGAACCGCCTGAATCTTCACCGCCAGGCCCATCACGATTCGGCTCGCGATAGCTGTACATTTTAGCCCACATAGAGACAACGTTCGATCGAAGCCACGCGTCGTAGCTTCCATAATCCGAGAACTCGTCCATAGTGACTCGTTCAATAACCTGATCGAGCGTAGCGCCCGCGATCATCTCCTCGACAACACGATCCTTTAAGGCTTGAAGATAATCCCGGTAGTGCAAAAAACTTTCCTGATTCGTCGCAGCCCAGTGGCCAGGAATGACGAGTTCGACATCATCCAGCTTTGCTAGCACACCAAGCGTTTCGATGAGATTGTCGATATCGGCATCTCTAAAATCGGGCAGCGCGAGTGCTCTCTCTGCACGTGCTATATCTGGTGCTATCAATACACCTTCTTCCGGGAAATGAACCTGGATGAGATTATTGCTGTGCGTAGGGCCAAAGTAATACAGGATGATCTTCTTCCCGCCGAGATATATTTCCATCTCATCTTCGAACACAAGGTCCGGCACGGAGGTATTGCGCCCTTCTCGCACAATGTGCTCTCTCGTTATCCTGTGCGACACAGTCACCGCTGTGTCGTCGAACACATGTAAATCGCAGATGTGATCTTCATGATCATGGCTCAGGATGACGTATTTCACGGGCACATCATATAGCCGGCCCAACTCCTCTTTCATCCAGCTGGGGTCTCCCGCGCCGCGGCAGGTGCCATCAACAACGATGAGGCCTTCATCGGTGACGATGACGGTGCTATTTACTGCGCCCGGCCGATGGACTGAACGAAATACACTTTCGGAGACTTGCTCGAGTCTGGGCGCAGCGCTATCCGATTCCTGAGCACTTGAGATTTGCGACAACGCAACCAGCGAAGTCAACAGGGTGAAGCTGAAGAGATTATTTTTCATAGGTTTATCCACGATTTCGGTATTCTTCTGAGTGCAAGCAGGATAGACACCCTATTCGGCAAAATCAAGAAACATTAATCAGCCTCAAAATCTCATCAGTGCCACGGAAACTCGCTCAATCGAGCCAACTTTATCTACTTATTACCGGCAGCTGTACCCCAATGGTGTTTTAGAAGAGCAGACTTTTCGGACATATTTAGAGGCATTAAACTGTGCATTTAATTCTGACTCAGGTCTTTAAATTCCTGCTCGGTGGCTCGTTTGCCGGAGATCTTGAGTTTAATAAATATACTCTCGAATATATGGGCTTAAGTGGATGTACGCTTTGGGTGATTTGCGGCGTTTTGTGGCGCCATAATTCATCTAATTTGGAAAAGTTAGCGATTTACGTTGTCCACTGTTACGACGACGTTTTTGAAGCCTCGATATCTGTATCTTGTACAAGTCATGCCATTGGGGTAGTTTGGTACGAATTGAGCACTTTACCCAAATGCCTGCGACGGAGCCCAACCAGTGCTAACGCTAACTGCATCGAAACAATTTAATTCGAAGTTAACCTCGGGTAAAAATTATGTCCTCGTTCATGGTCTCGGCCTTGGTGGATGGTGTTGGCAGCGTGTTGCTAATCAGTTGCGGTTGCAGGGCCATAACGTATATAAACCATCATTAACAGGCAGTGCGGAAAGATCACACCTCGCAACAGCTGAGGTGAATCTGGATACTCATATCACTGATGTTGTTAGTGTTATGAAGTGGGAAGACCTGCATGACGTGATATTGGTTGGTCATAGTTATGGAGGTTCGGTGGTCACTGGCGCTGCGGATCGTGCCGCAGATCGAATCCAACGGCTTGTTTATCTTGATGCATTTATTCTGCGTGATGGTGAGTCAGTTTTGTCTCTGCAGCCAAGCGAGCGGGTTCAATACTACGAAGATATGGTCAAGCAGAAAGGTGATGGTTGGTTGGTCTTCCCCAATTCTGCAGAATTTTACGGATTAAGGGATCCAAACGATCGGAAGTGGGTCGATGAACTAAGTGTTCCGCAGCCTTTCGGTACGCTTCAGCAGCCATTAAGCTTAGTTCAAAAGGAAAAACCAAAGTATAAGAGAAGCTACATCTGGGCATCTGGATTTACCCACAGTCCATTTGTGAGATTTGCCGAACGTGTGCGAGAGGATGATGATTGGGATTACCATGAGCTACCTGCAGGGCACATGGCTATGATTTCCCACCCGGATGAGGTAACCAGTATCCTGTTAGGTTTTGCTGAGTAGTTCAAAAGGCTGTGTGGAGTGGGTGAAGAATTTTAGTAAATGGGCGTTTTGGGTAATTCCGATCATTCCGTTGGACTAAAATGTCTCGAGTTCTATCCCATATACCTCACGTCGCAGGGGTTTGATGGTTAGCCCATAGGTTGCCAGTTGCAATCATCGAGACTAGACTTTATTAACAGTAAAAAGCGAAAAAAAATAGCGTAGCTCCGTTGCGAACAATGCAAGGAAATCTCAAAATGAAAAGATTCTCGTTGATGTCACTCCTCTTTATTTTTCCAGGCGTAGCGATTGTTCAAGCCGATATTAATACTGGTGTTTATACTTCTGCGCAGGCATCAGTCGGCCAGGTTGTTTATAACCGCGAATGCACTATCTGTCATGGCCCGGCGCTTGAAGGCACAGAAGGGGGAATAGCACTTACTGGCAATGCATTTATGGATAACTGGCAAGGTCGATCTTTGGCTGAATTCATTATGTTGACGCGCCAGACAATGCCGGTGACGAAACCTAACGGACTTACGGATACCGAGTATGCCAACGTAGTTGCCTACATACTAAATAGGAATGCCTATGCTTCCGGTGAGGAAATACTGCTTATCGATTCCGACCAATTGAGCGAGATAACTTTCTCGGCTCCAGAAAACATGGTTATCGAAGAAGTTGCCGCGTCTCACCCCGCTGAAGGGGCTATGGTCGAATGGCTACACCATCGTGGCGACGCTGGTAGTAAGAATTACTCTGAGCTTGACCTCATTAATAGTGACAATGCGGAAAATTTAGAAGTTGCCTGGCGCTGGCGTTCTGATAATTTTGGTCCGGTGTCGTGGCCGAATCTTCAAACTACTCCACTGATGGCCAATGGCGTACTCTATGCTACTGCAGGGTATCGTCGAGCGGTAGTTGCACTTGATGCAGCATCGGGCGAAACACTATGGATGTATCGTATCGATGAAGGCGAGCGGGGTGAATATGCGCCACGTAAAGGGCCTGGTCGAGGTGTGGCTTATCGCCGCGAAGGCGACGTGGAAACAATATTTTTCATCAGCCCTGGCTATCAACTAATCGCTTTAGACGCTGCCACTGGCAGGCCTCAGGAATCGTTTGGTAACGGCGGCATTGTAGATCTAAAAGCGAATGTCGATCAGGAGCTCGATCTCGTCACTGCTCCAATTGGCGCGAGTTCTCCTCCAATTGTCATTGGTGACGTGGTGGTAGTGGGCTCCGCGTTTCCCGCGGGCGCTGCACCACCCACCAAAGAGATGCCAGTTGGAAATGTAACCGGATACGATGCAGTGACGGGCGAACGCCGCTGGATATTTCATACAATCCCGCGACCTGGTGAGCCAGGTCATGAAACCTGGTTGGACGACTCTTGGGCATATACCGGCAACGTTGGAGTTTGGGCACCAATGTCTGCAGACCCAGAACTGGGTTATGTCTATTTACCAACTGAAGCACCTACCGGTGATTACTATGGTGGTCACCGACCCGGTGACAATTTGTATTCGCAAAGTTTGGTTTGCCTAGATGCTGAAACGGGCGAACGGGTGTGGCATTTTCAAACTGTCCATCATCCGATTTGGGACTATGATCCGCCAGCTCCCCCAGTTTTGCTAGACATTAATGTTAACGGCGTGAAAATACCAGCCGTTGCGCAGATTACTAAACAAGGTCACACGTTTGTTTTTGATCGTCGCAATGGCAACCCAGTATGGCCGATAGTGGAAACGCCTGTTCCGGCGAGTGACGTACCGGATGAACAGACCGCAGCAACCCAGCCAATTCCTAGTTTGCCCGAGCCGTTTATGCCAAATGGTGTTACCGTTGACCGCCTCAATGACCTGACGCCTGAGATTTTCGAAGAAGCCAAAAGACTCGCTGCAAAGTACACATTTGGGCCGATATTTACACCGGCAACTGAAATTTCAGAATCAAACCAAGGAACACTTCTCTCGCCTAGTGGAGCAGGTGGTGCTAACTGGCAAGGAGCAGTCGCTGATCCGGAATCGGGAATTATGTATGTATCTTCGGCGGCCACCATCGGCGCGCTCGGAATGATCAAAGACCCCGAAAGGTCCAACATGCAGTTTATACAGGGGCACGGTCAAGTAGATGGGCCATTCGGTTTGCCGCTGTTGAAGCCCCCATGGGGACGGATAACTGCCGTTGATCTGAATACAGGCAAGGTATTGTGGGTTGAGCCAAACGGTCAAACACCAGATTGGGTTACTGAGCATGAAAAACTGGCGGGAGTCGAATTGTCGCGCACAGGGCATCAGGAGCGAGCTGGGTTATTGGTTACTAAATCCTTATTGTTTGCAGGCGAAGGAGCTGGACTTTACGCGGTGACCGGCGGGGGCAGTATGTTTCGTGCACATGATAAAAGGACCGGCCAAGTTCTAGCCGAAGTCGATCTAGGTAGTAACCAAAGTGGTGTACCGATGACCTACGCCGTCAACGGCGAGCAATACATTGTCGTTGCCGTCGGGGCGCCAAATCGTCCTGGAGAGTTAGTAGCTCTCAAATTAGCGGACTAGCAGTGATTTGATATGCTTACTGTTCTGTTCGTTGACCATTCGTGGTCGTTGGATAGACTCTTACGAAACCTATCGTTGAGTTGATTTAAGTCAATCCATCATCGGGATATAGGGTGCTAAACTACGACGGAATTTAGAATCGCGGCGACTCTACAGGGTTTACTTACACTCTGAACGAAGGATCATAGTGATTTCGATATTGAAAATAGTAATTCCGATGCTTACATTCTATGAGATTCGATTTGCAGTTTAATTATCGAATCTGGTTAGTAAATGAACGATAAAAATAATAAAACCAAGCCGCGAATTGGTCGCTCGATTTTTCTGTTAACGGTCCTATTTAGACCGAAAGCAGTGTTTGAGGATCTCGCTGTATCCGAACCTTCCCCATACCGTGTATTTTTTAAGTTCTTAATTTGGTTTGCGATGTTGCCACCATTATTTGCGTACATTGGGGGGTCATGGAAGGGATGGGATCTGGGCGCGGAAAACCCGCTGGTTTTGGGTGAGACTGAATTGCGAGCAGTTAGCGCTATCTTTGACATTGCCAGTAAGTGGCTGAGGCTGAATCTTCCAACAAACGGAAACTTGTTTATCCAGCCCTCACTTTTAGGAAAGAGGACAGCGCCTAAAAATGTGATGATTCCGAAAAATAATAATGCTTTGGCGAGGATTAATAAGACACCTTCGACAGAAAGAGACGCCGTGCCGGTCGCGATAGGTACCATGATGGCAACGAGCGCTAGTGAGGCAATATCGTCTAGTACTGCGGATGTCATGATGCCGGTTGCTGCAGGCGTTTTAAGTAATCCTTCGGATTTGAGCGAGACCATCGTCAGCGATACTGCTGTTGCTGTCATTGCCAATCCGCATAGAAGCGCAATGTTATGTTCGCCCCAGAAATATAGACTTGCGCTGTATGCGATTATAAAAGGGACTAGTGCGCCGAAAAACGCTATTCCCCAGCTGCGTTTTACGCTTTTTAGGAAATTACCGGTATCCTCCTCGAAACCGAGCGCGAACATAATGACGATGATTCCAAGTTCAGCAAAATCATCGATAAAAACAGGCATTTCTATTGGAAGCCAACCAATATTCACCATTATTGCGCCAAAGAATAGATACCAAAGCGCGGGTGTTAATCTGGTTTTATCAGCTAGGTATGCAGCAGCAAATACGCTGACCCAAATTAGACAAAGAACGGACAAATCATACATGGGACATCTCCGCTATTTACGAGCACGTAATTGTGAGGAATTAGACGATCATAGTATCGTCATACTAACTCTCCTTACTGTTCAATAACACCGGGATTGAATTGTAAATGACATACTTCGCAGGGCTCGTAAATTGCGTTTCCCGCTTCCAGTAGCGCTTCGAGGTTTTTGTCCTTAATGGCTTGCCGAGCTTGAAGTGCGGCCATGTCCATAGATATCGTGAGAGCCTGCCATGTGGGCTGGCTAGCCCAGTCTTGATCGGAGGGGCCATTACCGCCGTGTTTAAGAAAGCTGGTGATTGCAATCATTGTGGTTGCTGCGTTATCGAGAGCTTTCCATTCCTCATCAGTTTGTGGGTCATCTGCGGCCCATAAAATATTCGTTGCTGGTGTAATAACGTTTTCCATAACTTCTAATACAGACACTTCGGATACATCGCCATCTGCAATAAGCTGGGCCGGAGATAGCAATAACTGGACGGATAGGGCGATTATTAATTTAGTCTTCATAGCATTTAGTACCTAGTAAATGGGCTAATAGATTGTCTAGGTAGCTTATCGTGGGGAGACCGAGCTCATCTTGACCGGGGTCAAGGTGGACACCAATGAATATCAATATGAGGCCGTTGTCTGGTATTAGTTGGGCGGCGCTATAGCCTTAGAAAGGATTCAATAGAATCTGCCACTCGTTTTGGTTGATCCCAATGAACCATATGATCGGCATCAGGGATTCGTTTCTCAATAAGAGGGGGGATACACTCCTTAAAATCTCTTTGGCAATTTTGTAATTCTGGGCTGCAGCTTATATTTGATTCTGACCCGGTAATTAGCATTGCTTTGGCTTCAATTTGGCGCCAGCAACTTCTTGCTTCTTCACGTCGGTATAGCGTTGGGTTTAAGTATTTGTGACGAGGATCGCTAAGTAAGGTTCTCTTATCTTCTATTGCTGGGGCACTCCACGTTTCAGCGATAAATCTCGCTTGACTATGGCTCATGTGCGGCCCTAGTGATAAGACTCTACTCGTCAATTGGTCGATAGTGTGTTCGGAAAATCGCGCAACTGCCTGCCATTGATCTAACCAGTCAGCATATCTTTCGGGTGCTAACGATGGTTCTGCATTCGGTAGGCCTACTGATTCAAGGCTGACCAAGTGAGAAATTCGGTTTGGTCGAATTCCCGCATAGAGGCAAGCGATATTCCCGCCCATACTGTGGCCGACTATCCGAGCAGTTTGCTTAGGTGCGTAAATGTTGAGTAGCGCCTCGAAATCGGCCAAATAATCTGGAAACCAATAACCGTAGGGAGTTTGAGCCGTCGTTCCGAAACCACGCAGATCTGGAGAAATCAAATACCAATTATCGGCTAGAGAATCGGCTAAAAACTGGAACGTTTGTCCGTTGTCCATCCACCCGTGCAACAAGAATATTGAAGGATTAGTCGGCTTACCCCAAGTATGAATGGTGTGATTCAAGCCGCGGATATCCACTTGTTGGGTGCAGGAACTCGCTAATGGGGTGTATAGGTCATTCATCATCGGGAGGCTGTTGAACGCTGCAAGGGTTGGGGATAGAACACTTATTTAAGTTTAATTTACTTTAGTTTAAACGTCAGATTCAAATTTACATCGTTGGGCTTTGAAGGCTAGTAGATTGTGCTTAAAGCAGCGGTACATAGTTATGTGTTTTGACTGTGAATCGCTTAGTTTTAAGTCAAATATGGAAATGAGGAGAAACAATGGAGTTTGATCTGATTTAAAGATTGCTAACTAAAAATTCGGCATACTCAATCAACTTAATGAATATTGGTTTTGTTAATAGTGAAACGTAGATACATGGAATTTAGTAATGAAAAAGTAATTGATTTCGCTGCTAGAGCGTTATCGGATAATTTTTCTAAAGGGCTTGATTTCGCCGCGATTGCGCAAGCACATACGTTAAATTGGAATGCTGCTGCAGCACGCGAAGCTTTTATAAGTGCATTGGAAGTTGCTCCAGATAACCCCGAAATATTGGATGCTTTCGCAAACTTTAGCGCTCAAATTGGGGATTACCCCACAGCGATTAAATTTGGCGAGCGCGCTGATGCAATGGTAAACAACAACCGCTTTGGATTGGTTTTAATACTGGCTGGTGAGTGCGCGAGAGCTCAGCAATGGTATGAAAAAGCCGCCGCAGAAACCACTAACAATGCTCTGTTTCTTTTTGAGTTAAGTCGTTTGGCGTCCAGGCGCGGTGATTACCCGGCTGCGTTAAACTACTTGAGTAGTGTTGAGTCGAAGATCAGTAATCAGAGTCGTTATCAATTGGCTTACGGATATAAGCTGGCGCGCAGTTCAGCTGATGCCATAAGAGTGATTGGTGATGAGGATTTGCCCAACATTAATCAGGGACGAGTCATTCAAGCAATCGTATATTTAAGCGTCGATCAGAATAGCCAAGCATTGAAAGAATTAGAGTTGGCCGTCAATAATCCTACAATTGCAGTAATGGAAACGGCTTTTATCAAAACTAATGCCTTTGCTGATCCAGTATTGGACCAGCCAGGATTTGTGGCGGTTCGTGAACGTCTTGGTTACGGTAAACTTGCAAGAGTCCGGCCTCGCTCAATTGTTTAATCCATAGCTTGATAGGGGAGCTATAGTTCAGCTCGCTTCCACTCAGGTTTGGCAAACAATATCTGAGATGCACCAATTACGCGTTCACTAAATGCTCCTTGGCAATAACACAGATAAAAATCCCACATCCGAATAAAAGTATCGTCGAAGCCTAAGGCTAAAGTCTGATCCAATTTGGCGAAAAAACGCTTGCGCCAGACAGAGATGGTTTTGGCGTAGTCAAACCCTATCTCCTGCATTCCGACCATTTGCATGTCAGTGTACTTTTTGATCGAAGACATTATGATTTCGTGTCCAGGTAATGAACCTCCTGGAAATATGTAGCGTTGGATGAAATCCACGGATTTTTGCGCATCACTAAAACGTTGATCCGGGATCGTTATAGCCTGCAGTAGCATTAAGCCATTGGGCTTTAATAATGTTGCGCACTTATTAAAATATTGTGGGTAAAACTCGTGACCTACAGCTTCGATCATTTCAACAGAGACTAATTTGTCATAACTTCCCTTAAGGTCGCGATAATCTTTAAATAAAATTTTAACTTTGTCTTCTAGTCCCGCAGCCTTGACTCGTTGTACGGCGGCCTGATACTGCTGTTTCGATATTGTGGTGGTGGTGACTTGGCAGCCATAGTTTCTTGCAGCATATATCGCCATTCCCCCCCAACCAGATCCGATCTCCAGCAATCGATCTGATTCTTTTAAGTCTAATTTTTTGCATATGAGATCGAGCTTATGCACTGCAGCTTCGTCTAGTCCAGCGCTTGAATTTGGAAATATTGCTGAGGAGTACATCATCTCTGGATCAAGGAAAAGTTCAAAGAACTCGTTACTTAAATCGTAGTGAGCTGAGATGTTCTGCTTTGCTTTGGCTGCAGTGTTTCTATTGATCCAGTGTAAGGCTGAGTTAGATAGTCGCTTAATTACGGAAGTCATACCATCCAGACCGTGCAGGAATTCAATATTGATCGACATTAATCGAACGACATCTACTAAGTTAGGGGATGACCATTTGCCCTTCATAAATGCTTCAGCGGCACCAACTGATCCACCTAGGCAGATATCACGATAGGTACTGAAGTCATGTACGTGCATTGTTGCGCAAATATCATTCTCCGATTTTTTAGTTCCGAAGGTTTTGAGACTTTTACCATTGTCTATCGTCAAAACACCGCGGGGGATTGCCATCAAATGGTCCTCCAGTTTTTTACGCGCGATCTTCGAGAATAGGCGAGTAGAATTTTCTACTTCTAGATTGAGATTATTTAAGTACGTCATATAAAGTAACTAAAATTTTGAACTAACGGTTATTGCTTCGCACTTGATTTACAAGCTTGGGGTGAGTGTGAAATGGGGTATTTTTAGCGCCTAGTCGTAAGGCTTGCCAATATATTGCAGCTAGTATCCTTGCTGTGAACCAAGGGTATTGCAGAAGTATGATTTTTAACGAGCGTGCATGTATTGGGTGACGTTTTAAGATCAACGTTGCATCTAAATACGTATCGCCTGACAGCATAGCTTCCAGGTTTAGGCTCAATCTTTCTGAAGGATTATTGCTTGTCCAGCGATAGGTCATGTCCATGGGGTTGAACGGTGATACATGTAACGATTTCTGAAAATTTATACGTTGGAATTGTCTTTTTGGATCACAGGTTAAAACATAACTTTTGCGCTCTTTCCAAGGCGTGTTAGTAACCTCTGCAACAATAGTTTCAAGATTTTCTTGCTCGTCAAAACAGTAATAGCAGGTAATTGGATTAATGTTGAACCCGAAATATCGAAGATTAGCTAGCATGCGTATCGGTCCCTTTTGACGTCTACCAGTTTCTTCATAAATCCTTTCACGAACTGCTGATTGCAGAGATATTTGTGAGTCACCGAGAAAATCACTTCTTTCATATCTTGCCGGACGCCAAGCTTTCCGTGACCAGAATCTCGTCATAGATAAAACCTTATCGATTTCGTCCAGATCGAGATAGACCATAAACACTTTATAGCTAAATTTGTGATCTAACGGGATAAACCGACGATGTCGCAATAAGCCTTTATAAATCGCGCTATGCATAGGCTGATGCGGCAGCTTTTGGTTTGTTATTCTGTTTGTTTAGGTTGGGTAATATGTTGATAAGTTCCGCGACTCGAAGGCCACTCTTCACACCATCTTCGTGAAAGCCATTGCCCAAATATGCGCCAGCAAACCAGGTATTAAGTGTGCCATTTAATTGATTTATGCGTTCTGCGGCACTAATGGATTCGAGAGAGAATACTGGGTGGCTATAGTGGAATTTTTCAATTATTTTGTTCTCGGATATCAGGTCTGTTGCATTTAACGTAACGCAAAATGTCGTTTTCGATGAGATACCCTGCAATATGTTCATGTCATAACTCAACACTGCGCGTTCTTGAAAGCGTTTCTTAAGCAAGTAATTCCAACTGGACCATGCTCTGCGCGCGCGCGGAAGTAGGCTCTCATCCGTGTGCAGTACAACGTCGTTTTGCTGGTAAGGAATCGAGGAAAGAGCGGAACGTTCTTCCTCCGTAGGATCGTCTAGTAGTGCTAGTGCTTGATCACTATGGCAAGCAATAACAACTTGGTCATACTTCAATATCTGACCATGATTCATGACGAGTTCGATACCTGCACCCCGGCGGCGCACGCACTTTACCGAAGCGTTTACAGAAATGGAGTCTTTAAAGCTTTTGGTTAGGGGTGACAAATAATTTCGGGACCCTCCCTTTATAACTCGCCACTGCGGTCGGTTCTTTATACTAAGTAGCCCATGGTTCTTAAAAAACTGAATAAAGAATCGTATAGGGAACTCTGTCATCCGTTCTGTAGATGCAGACCAGATGGCGCAACCCATCGGTAAAACGTATTGATAGATAAAACTTTCGCTATAACAGTTTGACTCGAGGTAGTTACCCAAAGTCATTCCTGCCGGTAGTTGGCCATCATCGAGATCCTGTATTGCTTCACGATTAAACCGAACGATATCGCGGATCATTCTATGGAAGGCTGGTTTGAAAATATTGCTACGTTGTGCAAATAGAGTGTTTAGATTGCTGCCTCCATATTCGATTCCGCTATCATCACATCGCACGCTGAAGCTCATCTCGGTTGGCTGAGAATCGACATTTAGTTCGTCCAATAGTTTAATGAAGTTAGGGTAAGTCCAGTCGTTATAGACTATAAATCCCGTATCAATTGCGTAGTCTTGGCCAGCGTGAGTAATATCTACCGTTGCAGTGTGTCCTCCAATTTTATTCGCACTTTCGTAAATACTTATTTGATGTTGAGGGTTTAAGTAATACGCGGCCGTTAGCCCAGAAATGCCACCACCAATGATTGCTACTTTCATTGTTTATTGGTACTTCTTCTTGGAATGGGCTTACGGCTGGGTAGATTGATTGCAACCAATTTATCCCACGTCACAGGCATCACATTGGAAAGCATTAGAATCCATTTGAGCCTTCGTGGAAAATTGATCTCACGAGGGTGCTTTCTAATACACCTCGTGATTCGCTTAGCTGCGTTTTCGGCATCGATTAGAAACGGCATTTTAAAATTATTTTTGCGAGTTAGCGGTGTATCTACGAATCCCGGATTTATAATTGTTACGTCTATATTTTCTGATGCCATATCGATTCGTAGGCTGTCGAAGAAATATTGTAAAGCCGCTTTTGATGCTCCGTAAGCTTCTGCCCGTGGAAATGGGGCAAGCGAGGCTTGTGAGGCGATGACTGCAATATGTGGTTGAGATTTGCTTGCCCGTAGAAGCGGTAGTGCTATTTCCAGACAACTAATGGTGCCAAAATAATTTACCTCCATGACTCGTCTGATTGCGGCCCATTCGGGATCAGGGAAATTGAGGTATTCACAGGTTCCTGCATTTAGAATAATTCGATCAAGACTCGAAAAATTTTCGCGTATATACGTGGCTGCGGATAGAAGACTTGCCTTGTCGGTAATATCACAAGGTAGAGGGATAATATTGGGGGTTGATTTACTCAGGACGTCGAGGGCACTTTCGTCTCTTGCGCTAGCGATTATTAGGTCGCCTTGTTTTGCCAGCGCCTGAGCGAGCTTCAACCCAAGACCGCTACTGGCACCGGTAATCCAGGTTACATTAGTCGGAATATTAGTGTTTTTATCTTGGTTAGACATGATCTAAACGGGAACAGTTAATTGGCGAGTCGTTGTTTAAGCCATTGTGTAACACTTCCGATTAGTGGGACTTGCTCATATAGCATTGCTCCCATATCGTAAAAGTCCTCATGAAAATCTATCTTGTCAGTCCATTTGAGATGACTTACACCACGAACATCAATCAACTTGCTACCAAGTTTCGGATGCCTAAAATGCATTACCCATTTAATGTACGCAGCCTGATCTGAAATTAGTTGATCAAGGTATTCGAAACGACACTCTTGTAATTCTGAACTTAGGTTGATTAAGTAATCTTCTAGAGCTACTAGGCCTCGAATCTCATGAATCGGGTCTTTAAATAAAAGATCTTGAGCATAAAAGAGGTCGAGTTGGCTACAATCTGTTTTGAGCAGATCTTGATAGCCACATTTAAAGGACTCTATTAGGGCATTATTGCTAGTCATGTCTAATTTTCTTGTTTAGTGGTTGTTGGAGCGTGCTAATTAGTAAGATACGCAGTAACTGCTTTTTTGGATCATTCAAGTGATCCAAAAATTTGGCATGAGCGTATAGTTCTTAGTTAATGAAGTTTAGGTGCTGAATTGGAACCCGTGGATCGACCAAGCAAACTGAATAATAAAGTTGAATTGCTCAGCGAGTGCATTGCTTTAGTTGCGAATGTTCGTGATAAACAGGCATTTACAATTTTATTTGATCACTACGCCCCATTGATTCGGGCTTATAGCCTCGCTCAGGAGCCAGGAGCTGACTTGGTTGCTGATGAACTCGTGCAGGAAGTTATGATTCGTGTTTGGTTGAAAGCTAAAAGCTACAACCCGTTACTTGCAAATATTAATACCTGGCTATTTACACTCGCACGGAACTGCCGAATTGATTATTTGAGGAGAAACGGTCGATTTTCGAGTGGTGTTGACCCCACGGAAATATTTAGTCAAATTGTAGATGATAGCCCGAGTCCTTTTCTTTTAGCACACCAGGGTCGGCTGAGAGATAATATTAAGAGCGGGCTGAAAAGTTTGCCTACGGAACAGGCGCAAATATTGAACAAAGTCTATTTAGAAGGAAAGACGCACAAACAGGTTAGTGCTGAATTAAGTTTACCCTTAGGAACAGTAAAGTCGCGTGTCCGTTTGGCGCTTAAGAAAATGCAAGTTCTGGTAGCGAGGTAGTGATGGAATGATTAGGAATCACCCAGGCGAGGAGCTTTTGTCTTCTTATTCTGCTGGTAGTTTGCCACTCGGTCAGGCTTTGTGCGTTGCGGCACATATAGAGTTCTGTGGTAGCTGTTGTCAAAATTTGCAACGTTTAGACAAGGTTGGGGGCGAGCTTCTACAACAGCTTAATCCAGCAAAAGTGTCATGCGATGTAAAGAATGCAGTACTTAAAGAGATTGACGAGAGGCTTGATAGTATCGAAAGCGATGACCACGATGTGGCTTATGATGGCGATAGTTCTATACCAGTATGTTTACGTCAATTTGTCAAAACCAGTTATCAGAACTTGTCTTGGCAACGAGTTGCTAGGAGTATTCATAATATTGAGCTATTTCGGGATGGCGAAAGTGCAAAAATTGAATTATTGAAAATCAAACCTAGCGGTTCAGCAACGACGCATTCTCATTTAGGGGACGAGTATACGGTTATTTTAGAAGGTAGTTTCTCAGATGAGGACGGTCTCTATCAGCAGGGTGATTTCCTTATACGTAATTCACACCATGTGCACACCCCTGTTGCTACTCGTGATAAAGATTGTATATGCCTGGTGGTATCCGAAGCGCCACTTCAGTTCACCGGTTTTTTTAATCGGCTACTTAACCCTCTTATTCGACGGGGATATTCGCAGAATTAATCGGCTTATACTTTGATGTATTTAGTAGACTTCGCAGTTGTATGGCTTAATAGTTTCGCCTAGTGCGAGCCAATGTCCTTTAATAGTGGCCGGTTCAGTAAATGTTTCAGGGTCAGTAGTGGTTATAAAATAGTCTAATCGGCTTTGATCATTACTTATGGTGTATCGCTCAACCACTTCGGCCAACTCACTTTGAGGAATACCACGAGTGTCGTAGTATTCCCAATTTAGAAGGCTTGTTTTGACGACTAGTTCTGAGCCCTCCCAATGACCCACCGAATAGCCCAGACGGGAATGTGGTTCTCCATCAGGCGGTGTTGATCTATCCATATGTATAGTTCGCACTGCATCGTACATTTCGGTGCGTAATAAAATCTGATTGCCTAAATCCTCGAACTCGTATGGGTGTGGATACCACATAAGTCTTGGCATGCCGCCTGGCTCACAACGAGTGGTAAAGTTATTTAGTAGGTCAAACTCTTGCATCTTGGCTTCGGCGGCAGCTGTGAGAGGGGTATATAACTCCCTATTATTGTTTTGAGGAATGCTCCAAACGCGAAATATCCCTTTATTTTCTCTTAGTGTATTTTGAACAATGTCGCTAAATAGCGTAGTTACTCCATCTCGTATCAACAGTAAGTTTTCACCATCGGGCAACTGTAGTTCTGCACCCAGAAATTCGCCACCGGCTTTAATCGATGCGTATCCGCCTACGGTTACCTTGTCCCCGACATTAATCCGGTCTTTGGTTATGCCGGCACGCTCGAGGTAATAGATGGAGTTAGTCTCAATTCGTAATACCTCCTGTTTACCGTCGCTGTTGATAGACTCTAAATTGAACCTAATGTGCGGGTTTCGCCAGTCGAGTTGCAGGATAGTGCCTGTTACTTGAGAAAACTCCTTGGAAAAATAGGATTGAGAGTGGTGAGCATCGGCGACGGCCGAGAAAAGAAGAAAAGTAAAACTGAGTGATCGTATATTCATTATATTCTTGTGCATATTACCTAGCGGCTCATGTAGATCATAGCGTTCTCGATACCGTTGGGTGTCATAGGATACATTTGCTCGTGCATCAATGCTCGAATCATTCTTGTAGACTCGCTGTAGTGCCAATAGGCGTAGGGTTCTGGGTTTAGCCAGACCACATTATCATATTGAGCAGTAATCCGTTTTAGCCAAGTAGCACCGGGTTCGCTGTCTGGGAAGTCAACACTTCCGCCCGGTCTAGTTATCTCATGCGTACCAATAGCCGCATCGCCAACAATTATTACTTTGTAGTCTGACGCATACTTGCGCAGCAAGTCAAAGGTAGAGATGAGTTCGCCCTGATTCATGTCGTGGTTTTGCCATAAGAAATCATAGATAAAATTGTGGAAGTAGAAATACTCCATATACTTGAATTCAGATCGCGCAGCGCTGAATAATTCTTCGCACGTTTTGGTGTGGGCATCCATTGAACCACCAATATCAAAAAGAAGGAGGATTTTTACCGAGTTGTGGCGCTCGGGGCGCATTTTTATGTTGAGTAACCCGGCATCTTTTGCGGTCGCCTGAATGGTCCCGTCCAGATCAAGTTCTTCGTTGGCACCGCTACGCGCAAATCGACGCAGTCTCCGCATAGCCATTTTAATATTCCGTGTACCGAGTTGAACACTACCATCCAACTCCTTAAAGTAGCGATGATCCCAGGGTTTAACGGAACCCTTACCTATATCGGTACTGCTAGTGGGGTTTGCTCCGGAGTCCACATTGGTACTGCCGGCCAGGGAGGTGCCCGCGGTGCCAACACCTTTATTACGTCCAAAATATCCGTCGTACGTCGTATCTGAGCCTTTATCCCAGGTCTCTGCCAGGCCGCGTAAAGTGCCAAAATCACCGTCTTCACCGTCTTCTTTAATAGCTTGATTTTCACGAAACATCTGACTGAGTATTTCTAGCTCTCGTAGCTTATCGAACCGGCCATCAAATTCTTCAATCTCAGAAAAGTGGGCCTTAAATGCCAAATCGAATTTATCAAAGTGTTTCTCATCCTTGATCATGCAAGTTCGACTTAAATAGTAAAAATTTTCTAAATCAGCAAATACCAGGTGCTGCTCAAGTGCGGAAATAAGATCAGAAAGCTCGCGAAATGTAACCGGCAGTCCTTGGTCGCGAAGGCTATCAAAAAAATCTAGTAACATGCTCTACAAAGATCGAAGTACTTATTAACCGATCAAGGTTGCATTGAAACTTGTTGGTTTTGTTCCTCTGCAATGGCCAGTCGCTCCAATAAATCTACGTCCTGTTCATTTTTTAATAGCGCGCCATAGAGCGGGGGCAATTTTTGTTTGATATTTGGCTCGTTCAGCCTGGTACGGCGAATATCGTCAGCAAGTAGCAGTTTTAGCCAGTCGATGAGCTCAGAAGTTGAAGGCTTTTTCTTGATTCCTGGGACATCTCGAATCTGAAAAAATACGTCCAGTGCTTCACTGACTAGGTCCTTTTTCGCGTCTGGGTGGTGGACGGCGATGATTGCTTCCATTGTTTCCCGGTCCGGGAAATTAATAAAATGGAAAAAACAGCGGCGTAAAAATGCATCTGGTAATTCCTTTTCGTTATTACTCGTAATTATAATGATAGGGCGGTGCTTAGCGCGAATGGTTTCCCCAGTCTCGTAAACATAAAATTCCATTTTGTCGATTTCAACAAGAAGATCATTAGGGAATTCAATGTCAGCTTTATCAATTTCATCGATGAGTAATACGACTTGCTCATCAGAGGTAAATGCCTCCCAAAGTTTGCCTTTTTTTATGTAATTCGCAATATCGTTGATGTTTTCTTTTCCAAGCTGTGAGTCACGCAAGCGAGATACTGCATCGTACTCGTAAAGCCCTTGTTGCGCCTTGGTAGTAGATTTTATATGCCAGGTAATGAGACGCTTGTTCAGCGCGCCAGCTACTTCTTCAGCAAGCATTGTTTTACCCGTGCCGGGTTCGCCCTTAATCAGCAATGGGCGTTCTAAAACAACAGCAGAATTTACCGCTAAACTTAGATCGTCGGTTGAAATATAGTGTTTGCTGCCGCTGAAGCTCATAACTGGATCGAATCGTTTAGTCTGACAATTCTATAAATACTATTTAGATATTGCTTCCAGTAAAGGTAGTCGAACGCCCGATAAATATCTGATTAATGCCCCACCTGCTGTTGAAACGTAGTTTAGTTTCGAGAGCTCTGTGTATTTGGCAAACGATGTGACGGAATCACCACCCCCGATCACAGAGAATCCATTTGAGTCCGCGACCGCATTCCAGAGTGACTTGGTTCCTTTTTCAAACAGTTCACTTTCGTAAATGCCTGCCGGGCCATTTACAAAAATGGTTTTTGCAGCAGCAATTGCGGCTACGTAATCTTCAATGGTTTGATCTCCGATGTCAGATATATCCTGATCATCAGTAACGTCATTCAAGCTAACATTTTTTCGTTTTCCATCAACGTCTACCGCAACATCCCCTGCGTACGATATCTTATCGCGATAATTGCTAAGAAATTCCTTAGCTGGCGTTATGTATTGCTCGAAGCCCTTGTGACGTATGAAACCGGCTGACGACTTACCAATATTAATGTCATCCGCCATCATGAAGATCTGACCGACTAAGCCACTCAATAGGAGTTGGTCAGCGGAGCCATCTTTCAATACCTGTTCTATCATGCCGAAGGCATCGCCTGCGCGTGAGCCACCTAACATATAGATGCAAGGTCTAGCTGGGTTGTCGGTGATTGATTGCAAGGCTGCTAGTTCCTGCATTAATAATCGACCAGCATAAGAAGGCAGCACTTCTTGAAACCCTACCATCGATGGCGAGTTTCGGTGGGCTGCTGCAAAGGCATCATTCACGTAGCTATCAAAAACCGGTGCTAGTCTGCGCACTAGATAACAGCTTCCCATATCGGCAGGGTCCTGCGCCACGCTGTCTTCAAAAGTTGAAACTTCTTCCGTTAGATAACGCAAGTTATCGAGCAGTATAACTTCGCCATCGCCAAGCGCCATTATTTTGTCTACTGCTGCTGGGCCAGCTACGTCTTCGATAAAACCAACCGGCCTTCCTAGTGCGGCACTCAATCGGGTTGCGTGCTCGCTCAAGCTAATCAGAGAAGCGTAATCGGTCGTATCGCCCTGATGCGCAATAATGGCAAGTCGAGCGCCTTTATCCATTAAATCCTTAATCGTGGGGATACTTTTGACGATTCGGTTGTCATTGGCAATTTTGCCGGTTTGCTTGTCAATTGGACAATTAATGTCGACTCGAAGGAGCACTCGCTTTCCAGCGAACGCTCCTTCATCAATCGAATGAATTTTACTAATATCAGTCATGAACGCTATCCAGGGGCGCTCATATTCAAATATTTGTTAGTCAAAGCTACAGCTTCAGCACCGTCGGTTTGCATGCCCGTTGCAGCGCGAATCCCATCTATCGTTTCAGGGATAGTAATGGCTTCTTGAGGAATGTTAATTGAGAAAATTAAGTCATCACCAGATTTGGCGACTGTTTCTTCCCATAGACCAACCTCGTACATGTCCGCGCGCATATTGCCTTTGTCCCGAGCATATCGGAAAAAAGCTCCATTAGAATCGAACCCATCAGCTATTTTGACTACCTTCATGCGTGGATGCGTCTTAAACAATGCAATCGCTTCTTCGGGAGATATATCTTTTTTAGTCTTCGCGACAATACTAATGATATGGCCGTGAGTTACCGGCGTGTGCACCAAGACACCCGTGCAATCAACGTGCGGCATAATCGTCATTAGGTCTACCGCCTGATGATTTGGGACTGGTTCGATTTGCAGGTTGTTGGTTAAGCCTCGGAATGTATCACCTGGATCAGCCACGCGGCGGATGATAGTAATTGCCGCCTTTTCTACACCAACAGCTTGGTCTAGCCAGTGGACCGTTCTGATTAAGCCAGTCGTATTACATGAGGTCAGTTTCAGAAAGTCGGCATCAACGCCTTTTGGGTAGTTTGCATATCCGTGAAAAAACACATCAACGATGTCATTTTTCTCGCCACCCTGAAAAATCGCTTTTTTACCATGTTTTTCATAAAGAGCTTTGTTCTTAGCGCCAATCCCGGGGCTAGTCGCGTCTAATACGATATCTACTTTTTGAATTAGTTCTTCCAGAGTGCCTGTTACCGGAATACCTGCGTCTTCAAGATTATGTTCCTGGCCAGGAACAGCACAATAAAGATCATAGGGCATGCCGCGCTCAACCAGTGCACGTAGGGTAATTGTAGGGGCGAGGTCGGCAATTCCGACCAGTTCCATATCATCTTGCGCGGCAACAGCATCCGCCAAGCGCTGCCCGATTACGCCATAACCAACTACAGCGACTTTAGTCATTTCAGTTTCTCCTGATTGATAATTCGATAGGGGGAGTGCTAAATATTCAGTGTCCCAAGTTAAACATCATAATTTTTATGAGGGTTTTGACAAAGTTTCGATAGCACTCTAGTCAAAAAGTCGATAAAACTTATAACATTTAGGGATATGCGATTATAAACGAATTAGCTGTGCAGTTAACATAGCTAATACTAGAATATAGCGGGCGTTGAAAAGTTTTCTTCGCCCGTTAGCTTGTAAATCTGCCTGCTGAGTAATTATCTAAAACGCCGCTATGAAATCGCGCACGCGTCCAGCATTTTTGCCTTGATCTCCTCTGCCAATTCTAGAGTGCGAACGTATATCGACAATACTTCCAGTTCCGTTTGCGCGTACCCTAATTACTACGTCATCTTGAAAATCAAAGAATCTTGTTGTCGCTACGGCTTCGATTACGCCATCAGTAAGGCCTTGCGCAATTATTTCCCAGCCCATATCTTCAGCAACTCGCAGAGCGCGCTGTATCGCATCATCCATAGAGAGCTCAGATTCAATTGGGGCAATATCCGGAAATAATTGTTTTTGTGTCTGTGCAGCAATTGCGCCCGGGTACTCGACTGTATTACTTCCTTGTGGACGGTGAGGGATGACAGCGTTATACAAGGGTGGATCTTGTGTGTCAGTAGAAATGTCGTTTAGTGGTGGGGTTCGCCCAGCTGCACCACCACCCATTCCTACGCCCATGCCCACAGCCATTCCTTGAGAAGGCGTTCCAGCCATTCCTGTGACGGGCGGGCCAGGAGGCGCGCCTGCAAATAATGGAGTCCCGGCTGGCTGAACGCTAATAATACCTGCCAATGGGATTACAACTAGCGCAGCTGCAAGAGCACTTCGATTTCTTGCAGTTCGGTTAGTGCGTGAAAGGAGCATAGTTAACGCTGCGAGCACAAACACTATCAATCCGGCCTGTACTACGGTACGCAGTATGGATGTCGCGGTACGAAAGCCCATTGCATCCATTCTAACTCCTACAATCGATGCAATAACTGCCAAGATACAGGTAATGCTGGCAACTAAGGCCACGTTAGCCCAGAGTTTTGGGTTCTTTAGAAATGACATAAGTTACTCTCCTCAGGTGAGTGCAGGTGAATTGCTATTTTGTTGACGACGAACTAATCGCTAACCTATAGATATAAAGCAGCTTTAAGATTAGACATTACTCACTGCATCATATTTGATTGCGGGTAACTAGTCGGCACTGCGATAGTCGAAGTGAGGACTTAGCATGCATGGTATTTTTGTTAGCAAGGCGCATAAATTAGCATAGAGTCTATTTGGGGTGTTAGAATTATCGAAAATAAGCTAAAGATCGACATATTTACGAAATAACAAGCATCCGGAATTCGTAAATCTACGCACTCGCGCGCGCTTACTGGGGTAATTATGAACCGCAAAAAACTTTCTTTACTCTTAGGTATTTTAACTTTCCTTGTGGGCCCGGTATTTGCTCAGATGGATAGCACGATAGACCTTGAAGCAATGAGCGCCAAGGGCAAGGAACTCTATTTCGAGCGGGTTTCATGTTGGGTCTGTCATTCCGATGATGCATCAGGCGGTGTAGGACCAACCTTGCTTAACGGGCCAACGCCTTTGGATATTCAGGAGCAGCTGGACTCCAATCCACAAATGGCCGTTATTGTTAGTGAGTTAAATCCCAGTGTTGACGATCTTTTAGCATTGTCTGTATATATTAGAGATCTAGGTGGGAACTCTACAAGCCTAGATGACGTTAACGGTTGGCGGACAGAGCTCACCGCGATGCTTGCCGCAAAAGCAGACGCGACAGTTTTTGCATTGACAGCACGAGATAAAAAAGTGCTTGAGATACAGTCGTTTGATACGGTTGTTGAAGATTGGCAACGTAAAGCTAAGACTGGAAGTTTGAAGCAAGACTATCAAGTGACAGAGCTTGCTACTTATGACAATGGTGAAGCGGTGTTCAGCCCAGAGCCTGGAAAGACTTATTTCTATCAAAATATTGGGACGACGGCTCGTCGGGTGCGCGATGTCGAGCCTTCAAACTACACCCAGGTTGTGATTGGTGATGCTGACACTAAAGAGGTTATCGTGTCAGGGGCCATGCCAGAAGAATTGCGTGGTGCGGTACATACTACGGTGTTAACTCCCGATGCCCGTTACGTATACATTATTGGACCAAGTAGTGGAGTAGCGCCTCAAGGAGGGCGCGCGTTAAGAGTTCCCGCAACCTTGCTTAAAGTAGATGCGTTGACTTTACAGCCAATAAAGCAATTAGATGTAGGTGGGCGTACTCATCATGCACAGATATTCCAAGATAAGTACTTGCTCATTGACACCTTTATCGCTAGCCCGGGTGGGTTAGATGTATTTTTGTTCGACCCGGAAACTGATCAGATTATCGGCGGAGTTCGGTCTGAAGATCTTGGTGGAAGTAGTTATACCGCATATACCGACAACGAGTTTATCTACATCTTAATGCAACCGGGTAATGATGGTGGCATGCTAGATGGTGCCGCTAGAGTAGCTTCTGGGCAAGCGACGACGTCGTTACCCTATTGGGTGTCCAAACTTGATCCAGAGACTTGGGAAGTCGTTGCAGAATATCCTTATAGCGGTTTTCGAGGTGATTGGATTATCATTGATTCCGACAGCGATTATCTCTACGTTCCTGCCGCCGGGTCAGCCAACGTTTCAAAAATCAATAATTCTACCGGTGCGATTGAGTGGTCTACGCCAACCGGTATTGGGCCGTATGGCGGAACTCTAAATGTAGATGAAACTGAACTTTGGATTTCTAATAAGGGAGAGGCAACCGGCGTTATTGGGCGTACCTTGACCGTAGTGGATACAAAGACCGGCCGAGGCTTGGAAACGGTCTTTTCAGGATATCAGGCTGATCACGTGCTGCTGTCTCCAGATGGCAAAGAAATGTGGGTAACCAGTAATGGCGAAGGTAGGATTTACGTATTTGATGCGACAACAAAAGAACAACTAAAGGTTATCGATATGCCGCAGCGTGGTGACCCACATGGTTTGGGTTAAATATGACGAGAACGGTGTTGGTCAGGTAGTGCGAGACCAAGGTGGTTTTCATAATGGAATAAACCCTGCCGGTGGTAGACCGCTGGTAAATTAGCCTCGATCTAATTTTTTCGCTCAAATTTGTATTTGGATAGTTTTTATCGCGTTTTCTGGAGTAATTATGAAAAGTAAACAAGTCTTCACGCTAGTAGGATTAATAATCCTTTTTTCAAACACAGTATTCGCACAGGATGGAACTACCGATCTTGAAGCAATGGGTGTCAAGGGCAAAGAACTCTACTTTGAGCGAGTTTCATGCTGGGTATGTCATTCTGACGATGCGTCAGGGGGAGTAGGGCCAACTTTGCTTCACGGGCCAACACCTTTGGATATTCAGGAGCAGTTAGACTCCAACCCACAAATGGCTGTTATTGTTAGTGAGTTAAACCCTAGCGTTGACGATCTGTTGGCACTGTCGGTTTACATACGAGAGTTGGGTGGGAATGCTACGAGTGTGGACGACGTAAATGGATGGCGTACTGAGCTAACAGCGATGCTCGATTCGAAGGCAGAAGCGACGGTTTTTGCATTGTCGGCACGTGATAAAAAAGTGCTTGAGATACAGTCGTTTGATACGGTTATCGACGATTGGGAGCGAAAGGCTAAGACCGGAAGTTTAAAGCAAGAGTACCAGGTGACTGAACTTGCTACCTATGAAAATGGTGAAGCAGTGTTTAGCCCAGAGCCGGGCAAGACTTATTTCTATCAGAATACTGGCACTACAGCTCGTCGTGCACGAGAAGTCGAACCTTCAAATTACACCCAGGTTGTAGTAGGCGATGCTGACTCCAAAGAAGTTCTCGTGGTGGGGGCTATGCCGGAAGAATTACGTGGTTCGGTGCATACTACGGTGCTGAGTCCCGATGCTCGCTACGTCTATATTATAGGGCCAAGCGGCGCTGTGCCGATGGATTCTCTCGGGCCAGTTCAGTTACGAACACCGGCGACCTTACTTAAAGTCGACGCGCTCACTTTAAAACCAATAAAGCAATTAGAGGTGGGTGGGCGCATGCACCACGCACAGATATTCCAAGATAAATATTTATTGATTGATACCTTTATTGCGATTCCAGGTGGGCTGAATGTTTTTCTGTTTGACCCGGAAACGGATCAGATTATTGGTGGAGTTCGGGCCGAAGACCTTGGTGGAAGTACTTATACTGCTTACACTGACAATGAGTTTATCTATATATTGATGCAGCCGGGCCATGAAGGTGGTGAACTCGGCGGTGCAATGGGCGTGGCTAGCGGGCAATTAACTGCTTCATTGCCCTATTGGGTCACCAAGCTCGACCCGGAGACCTGGGAAGTAGTCGCGGAATATCCTTTTCGTGGAGTTCGTGGCGATTGGGTGATTATTGATTCCGCTAGCGATTATCTTTATGTTCCCGCTGCCGGTTCTGCAAATGTCACTAAAATCAATAATTCGACGGGTGCTATTGAGTGGTCTACGCCAACCGGTATTGGCCCGTATGGTGGGACTCTAAATGCGGATGAAACTGAACTTTGGGTTTCAAATAAAGGTGAAGCTACTGGCGCACTTGGGCGAACCTTAACGGTCGTGGACACAGAATCTGGCCGAGGATTGGATACTGTTTTCTCAGGGTATCAGGCTGACCACGTGCTGCTCTCTCCTGATGGGAAAGAAATGTGGGTTACCAGTAACGGCGAAGGTCGAATCTATGTGTTTGATGCTGCTACCAAAGAACAGCTGAAAGTTATCGACATGCCACAGCGTGGAAACCCACATGGTTTAGTGTGGGTTCAATATGACGAGAACGGTGTGGGTCACGTAGTACGTGACCAAGGTGGCTTTCACAACGGCATCAATCCTGCCGATGGCCGACCGCTGATAAAGTAGCTACGGTTAATCCTATCTTTAATTTCTGGCTGACAAGAATATTAGCCGGAATTTTCTTATATTGGACCGCACTGAGTGGAGGGTTATTTGAACCTACTGCTAGTAGCTGAATCAGTCAAACCTATCGCTAGCCAGAAGTATTTCCAACGTAGTGGTGTAGTGTTTATGTAGTTTGCTAACAGCTAAATCTGCGTCTCGGTTTAATGTGGCATCCTTTATTTCTCGATGTTCTTCCAGTTCATTTCGACCCGCGTGTTTGCTAATTTTAGCCAAGTTAGAATAGCGAAAGCTGCGCCCTTGTAGTTGTGTGCAAAAATCAATCAAAATACTTGATTCACATGCAGAGATTAGCGCGACATGAAACCCTAGGTGATATTTAGACCACTTGGGAGATTTTCGGCCACTGGAGGACTCATCGCTATTGGTTGCCTGATGGAGCCAATGAAATGCCAAAACGATGCCTTCTTCCCATTCGCTACCTCCAGCGGTAATCGATTCACGTAAGCCTATCTCTTCGAGCCAGCAACGAGTTTTTAGTAATTCCTTTAAACTTTCCTTGGAAGCGTGCGGCACGCTAAATCCACGATTCTCTTCTCGAACAACCAAACCTCTAGCTGATAACCGGCTTAAAGCCTCTCGCATTGGGCTATTTCCAGTGTTGTAGGTTTCGATTAATTCTTTTAAGCGAAGCCGTTCACCTGGTTTTAAGTGTCCGGTAAGAATATCCTGCTCGAGTCTCTCGTAAGCTGAAGATGAGTGATTTGAATCTATAGAGTTAGAAGTGTCAGTTGCCACAATATTTTCCGTAGTTGCTCCAAAATTTTCGATATATTGTTAATCTGGATATTAACCTTATTTTATCGACAATATGAAATATTTACGGAATTTTGATGTAAATTAGCGAAAGAGCCCGATTGTTAATCAATTCTAGCTTTTTATATAAAATGGGAAAAATGTTCACGTAACAAGAACGAGTAATTTCCAATAATAAATTTGAGAGGAGCCCGGCGTTAATTTACCCGTTTACTCGTCTCGTACTGTATTGCGTAGTACACCTATCTGACTGATCTCAACTTCAACGACATCGCCATCATGCATGAATAATGGTGGGGTTCGTCGTGCACCAACGCCTCCCGGAGTCCCTGTTACGATGACATCGCCTGGATTTAGCGGAAATATCGTGGATATATACTCGATTAGCACGGGAATGCTGTTGATCATTAAATCAGTGCTAGATGATTGAACTACCTCGCCATTTAAACGAGTCGAGAGGTCCAATTGTGTGGGGTCAGTTATCTCATCGGCTGTGACCATCCACGGGCCAAAGGCACCGGTACCAACGAAGCTTTTACCAGGGAGAAATTGGGCCGTGTGTTTTGCCAGTCCCGCACGCTGCCATCGTTGTAGCATGAGTAGCCTACGATATGCGATAGAGCATCTTCCTGCGCTATTCGTCTGCCCGGTTTTCCTATAATTACAGCTAGTTCGCCTTCAAAATCGAGTTGGTCGGTTTCAGGTGGTCTTAACATCGGTTGCAGATGCCCAATTTGGCTCTCGGGATAGCGAGTAAATAAAGTAGGGTGGACGTAATCAGGGCGGCCAGTTTCTATTTTGTGGGCCTCATAATTAACGCCAACGCAAATAATCTTTCCTGGGTTTGGAATTACCGGTTCAAATTGTATATCGGCGATGGAGTATCGGTTATTACTGGATTGGGCTAAATCTTCACAAGCACCTAGCAGGTCGGACTCGATAACACCGAGCAATCCGCTAACGCCTTCTTTTTTCAGCACGGGGGTTAAATCGATGACCTGATCGTTTTCGATAACACCGAAGCCATTGATCCCTTGGTGTGTGAACGTGCATAGTTTCATAAAAATATCTCGAGCGGTGTGGAGTTACAGTCGTGCTTGCTAGTTTATTGGGTACTAGGTTCTAATTTGCAGTGGTTGCCACGTGGGGCCCACCTGAGTGGCAGTTACCCTAATTCTATTGTTGATTACCTTCTGTAGCTTTTGGTTTAACCAACCAAAGATAACATCACGCCCGCTGCGATTGCAGACCCAATTACTCCAGCCACGTTTGGCCCCATAGCGTGCATTAGCAAAAAGTTCTGTGGGTTGGCTTCTAGCCCGACTTTATTAGATACCCGCGCAGCCATAGGCACTGCAGATACGCCGGCAGATCCGATTAATGGGTTGATGGGGTTTTTAGAAAACTTATTCATGAGTTTGGCGAGTAGTACGCCACATGCGGTACCAATACAAAAGGCGATGGCACCAAGCAATAAAATGCCCAAGGTTTCAAAATTTAAAAATTTGTCAGCGCTCATTTTCGAACCGACACCTAGGCCCAGAAATATAGTTACGGTATTTATAAGCGCGTTTTGCGTGGTATTGTTCAAACGATCTACAACCCCGCACTCTTTCATTAAATTGCCAAAGCAAAACATACCAAGTAGTGGAGCGGCAGTAGGAAGAAACAACGCTACCATGACGAGCAATACCAACGGGAATAAAATGCGTTCAATTTTGCCAACGGGCCGTAACTGCTCCATTTTGATTTCGCGTTCTTCCTTGGTGGTGAGTGCGCGCATGATTGGTGGCTGAATAATAGGGACCAGTGCCATATACGAATATGCAGCTACAGCCACAGGTCCAAGTATATCGGGTGATAATTTGCTCGTTACAAAGATGGCAGTAGGACCATCTGCACCGCCAATAATGCCAATCGATGCGGCGTCCTGAATACTAAAATCAAATATACCGAGAGCCGTTAGTCCCACGGCGCCGATAACCGTGGCAAAAATTCCAAATTGCGCCGCTGCACCGAGCAGTAAGGTGCGAGGGTTTGCCAGAAGCGGGCCAAAATCAGTCATCCCGCCAACGCCCATAAATATAAGCAATGGAAACATGCCTGTTTCAATTCCAACATGGTAGATGTAGTAGAGCAATCCGCCTGGGGCGAGCATTGCACCTGACACATCATAAACAGGGGCTAAATCAAATCCCGCGCCTGGGATGTTAACCAGCAGCGTCCCAAAGCCTATTGGGACGAGTAATAGAGGTTCGAACTTTTTGGCTATGGCCAAATATAGAAGCAGACAACCAATTAACATCATGGCCGCTTGGCCAATTTGCATTTGTGCAAGACCAGTGTCTTGCCATAAACCTAGCAGCTCTTGCATTAGGAAAGGGTCAGGAGCGTATCGCCAACTGAGACAGCATTTCCTTCATGCGCCTCAATGCTGACCACTGTGCCATCACGTGGCGCGCTAATCGATGTTTCCATTTTCATCGCTTCGAGGATAAGAATGGTGTCGCCTTCACTAACTTGTTGTCCCACCGTGACTTCAACTTTAAATACGTTGCCTGCAAGTGGAGCAGGAATTGCTTCACCAGTGCTAACGACGGCTGCAGTGGCGTTGGTTGGCGCTGATGCTGGAGCAATTACGCTAATATCACCGCCGTTTGCGACCTTGACGGTGTAACTTTTTCCTTCAACTTCAACGGTATAAACTTCGTTTCCTGCGCTGTCGGTGACTACACCAGCGGCTTCTATGGCGGGGTGTGGTTCAAAGGCCTCAGGATTATTTCTGTTTTCCAGAAAGCGCAGCCCAATTTGTTGGAACAACGCATAGATTAATACGTCGTCAACTTCTTCTTCCCCATCGCTTAGTTTGATCGACTTGCTAGCTGCTATACCTCTAAGTTCTTCGCTGAGGCTTTCCATTTCTGGTTCAAGCAGATCCGCTGGCCGGCAAGTTATGGCTTCGTTACCATCAAGTACTTGCTGCTGTAGTTCTTTATTGACTGGTGCAGGGGTTGCACCGTATTCGCCTTTCAAAACACCAGCAGTTTCTTTGGATATGTTCTTGTAGCGTTCACCCGTTAAAACATTAAGGACGGCTTGTGTGCCAACAATTTGAGAAGTGGGGGTAACTAGTGGAATAAATCCAAGATCTTCACGAACTCGTGGAATTTCAGCGAGGACTTCGTCAAATTTTTCAGCGGCGTTTTGTTCACGTAACTGACCCTCCATATTGGTGAGCATTCCACCGGGTACTTGCGCAATCAATATACGTGAGTCGACGCCACGCAAGGAACCTTCAAATTTAGAATATTTTTTACGTGCGTCGCGGAAATAAGCAGCGATATCCTCTAGCGGTTCGATTGCGAGGCCAGTGTCGCGTTCAGTTTCCTGCATGATAGAAACAATAGCTTCCGTCGGTGAGTGTCCATAAGTCATCGACATGGAAGAAATTGACGTATCAACTACGTCAATGCCTGCTTCGACACATTTTACAATCGTTGCCGTCGATAGGCCGGTGGTCGCGTGTGCATGTAATTGAATAGGTATATCCAACGCGGCCTTTAATTGTGTTACCAGCTCGAAGCCGGTATACGGTTTTAGCAAGCCGGCCATATCCTTTATACAAAGCGAATGCGCGCCAAAATCCTCAAGCTTGCGAGCCATGTCGACCCAGCCCTCAATATTGTGTACCGGGCTGAGGGTATATGAAATAGTACCTTGAGCGTGCTTTCCATTATTGACCACCGCTTGCAAGGAGTGCTTCATGTTGCGGACATCGTTCATCGCATCAAAAACACGAAACACATCGACACCATTAATCGCACACCGTTCGATAAACTTGTCTACTACGTCGTCTGCATAGTGACGGTACCCGAGTAGGTTTTGACTGCGCAGTAGCATTTGCTGTGGAGTATTAGGCATCGCTTGTTTTAACTGCCGAATTCGATCCCAAGGATCTTCGCCGAGATATCTAATACAAGAATCAAATGTTGCTCCACCCCAACTCTCTATGGACCAAAATCCTATTGCATCGAGTTTTTCAGCAATTGGTAACATATCGTCAATACGCAGGCGGGTAGCGAATAACGATTGGTGGGCATCACGAAGAACCACCTCGGTTAGTTTTAACGGTTTATTCATTATGAAATATTCAGTTTTTTCCGGTGTTGTGCTACGGCTTGTTGGATGACCGCGGCAGTTGTTTTATCGACACTTAACGACTTTGTAGAGCCTTCAGGTAGCTCGTCAGGCCATTGCTGAGCAAAACGCGACATCAGAGTGGTTACCCCAATCATGCAGCATAAAAAAACAAAGACTGTTCCCATGCCGTATAGCATTAGATCTAGACCCTGTTGGACGATGGTTTGTTGCATTGGATTAACCGAATAGTTGTGACGTACTTTTTTTTATTGTTAGGATCGTTAAATCTATTGTCGCAGCGATTATTTTCTTTGTCTTTGAGTCGCAATTCCAGTGGGCAAGAACAGCCTCAAAACAAGTAGAATTAAATAAACGATAAAAAAGAATTATATTTGATAATTTCGAAGATTGTTAGTTAATTAGCCCTGATTAGGGGACATGAATTATAATTATTGATTGCCCAGCAAAGCTGACGGCCATTTTTTTACGGAGACTTATGAAGACTGATTCAGTTGGTTTGCTATTGAGCAGCGTAATTTGCATGCTAGTCAGCATCGCAGCTGAAGGACAAGTACTTGAAGAGGTTGTGGTTAGTGCAACCAAGCGAGCGCAAAATATTCATGATATTCCAATCTCTGTCGAGGTCCTGACGGCTGAGCAGCTAAATCGTTTGGCTGCTTCGGATATAACCAAACTGTCCACTGCTGTTCCGAACCTAACTGTGATGACTGCGCCTGCCGACAAAAATATTACCTTGAGAGGAATAGGTTCGCCGGCCGGCCAGCGTGGAATGGAGCAAGCTGTTTCGATGTATGTCGATGGGCTGTATAAGCCTCGGAGTAAGCAATATTACAATTCGTTTTTGGATGTAGAACGCGTAGAGATTTTACGTGGACCACAAGCTTTACTGTTCGGCGTAAATGCCACCGCAGGCGCAATAAATATAGTTTCTGCTAGTAATCATCCGGGTGACAAATTTGAAGGCAGTCTAAAGCTTGAGCATGAACTGGAATTTTCGAGTAATAGCGCAACCGCGGTTTTGGGGGGAGGCTTGAGCGAAACTCTGGGTGCCCGGCTTGTGTTAAAACACGATGATACTAAAGGTTACTTTACGACTAATTCCGGACCGGGTGGCGATGAGGAAAACACCTCTGGACGGTTGAGTTTGGTGTGGGCGGCCAGTGAGGATTTGACGGTGAATGCCAAGATTGATTTTCACGATATCTTGTTTAAAGGGAACCTGACGGAACAAATTGATCCTGAAACAGAAAAGTTAAGAAATGCCTACGAATACAACACCCCAGCATTATTACTGACTGGCACCTTAGACGAACCGGGATTTAAGAGTGAAAGGTACAGTGCCGTAGTATCAGCGGATTATGCGATTGGGGCACACACGCTCACTGGAATACTGTCGCATAGTACATTTGAGCATACCTTGGGTAATGATTTTGACAGCGGTGCTTTATTACCTAGCGGTGAGCACGCGATGAGCGCTGATAGCTTTGGTTTTGAGGATTTTGATCAAACTACAATGGAATTGCGCTTAGCTTCCCCCGGTACTGAAAGGATCAATTACGTTCTGGGTGTGTATGCTCAAGATTCAAATACTGCCGACCGGGGCGCCAGCATTCCTACTTTCCTTCAACAAGCAGGAGTGTTTCAGAGATTTGGACCATTATTTGGGCTCTCAAACGGGCCTGGCGGAGAGTGGGACATTCCATTTGGAGCGGCTAACTTAAGTATTGACCAGAGATCGTGGTCCATATTTGGCAACGTTACATTTAATTTGTCGGACAGTTTCAATATCACCTTGGGGGCGCGTTATATAGAAGAAGATAAATTTGTGGAACGAAGTCGCGCCTGCGGCGTTGCGAGCGATGGACTAAATATTGTGCACGATCCCGATGGAGCAGGCTCGTGCGCAAGAATTGATGCTTTTATGCGCGCAGTTGGTTTAGACGGCATATTCTTTTCCACGGTTGAAAATACGTCTAATTCTGGTCGCGATATTGATTCCAATCACTTTTTGCCTGAAATCTCTGCGAACTGGAACTATAGCGATAACAGCATGTTGTTCGCCCGTATCGCCAGCGGGGCAAAAACTGGTGGCTTGAGTTCATCTTTTATTGTCAGTGCGGCTGAGATGCAATTTGAAGATGAAACAGTCGTTGCTTTTGAAGCTGGTATAAAGTCTCGATTATTAAATGGCCGAGCGGAAGTGAATGCATCGGTATTTAGGAGTGAGTACGAAGACTTACAGGTAACCTCGATAACATTGAGTGGGGCGCGGGTAAGCAATGCCGGTGAGGCAAATATCCAGGGTATTGAGTTTGCTGGCCGCTTTTTAGCAACGGATTGGTTAACTGTTGGTGGCTCTTTGTCGCTATTAGATGCGGTTTACGATGAGCATCGCTCTGCCCAGTGCAATGACAGACCCGCTAGTAAACTGCGACGTAATGGGGATGGTAGTTGTGATGCAAGCGGGCTTTCCCCACCTTTTGCGGCTGACTATTCGTTCAATGTTTATGCTGATGCATCAGTACCGATAACTGATTCTATCGTTTTGACTGCCGGTGTAAGCATGTCGGGCTCAGACGGCTATTACACTGATGGAACGTTCATAGAAGAAATGCGGCAAGAGAAGTACGTGATGTGGAATGCTTACTTTGGGGTGTCTGCATTAGACGACAGATGGTCGCTCAACCTAATTGGCAGGAATCTAGGTAATGAGATATTGGTCGGACCTGGAATTGATTTGAATGGTGCATTTTTTACTGACGTGATTGCGACAGGTGGCCCTCCAAGTACTGTTACATTACAAGCCAAATACAATTTTTGAATCTAAGGTGTTTATTTTCGCCATTAGCCATGGCACCGATAAAAATTCTCTAATACACTGTCGCAAATTGTCCAGACAAATGAATACTGAGGGAGACCATGACATTCTCTAAATCTGTACTGACCTTGATTTTGTTGCTGACCACTGCGGGGTCAACTGCTTTTGCACAAAGCTCAACAACACTAGAATCATCACGCGGAGAATACGTGGCGCGGCTGGGCAATTGTGTTGCTTGTCATACCGTTGAGGGTGGTGAACCCTATGCGGGCGGCCTAAAAATGGCAGTGCCGAAACTCGGTGCTATATACACTACTAACATTACCCCCGACTCCGAAACTGGCATCGGTGATTATTCTTTTGAAGATTTTGACAAAGCAATGCGCAAAGGTATAGCCAAAGATGGTCATCATCTTTATCCAGCAATGCCTTACCCTTCCTATGCCAAAATGACGGAAGACGATATGCGATCCGTCTACGACTACTTTATGAATGAGGTGGAGCCTGTCAATCTAGCTAATCCGGCGAATGAAATTCCGGCTGTGCTGAATTGGCGTTGGCCGTTGGCGGTTTGGAATGTGATGTTTGGCAAGCTCGATTCGTATCAGGTAGAAGTCGACCAAAGCGAAGCCTGGAACCGTGGTGCTTATCTAGTACAGGGTCTTGGCCATTGCGGTGCATGCCATACACCACGTGGTATAGCGTTGCAGGAAAAAACTCTCGACGAGGACAAAAGCTCTTTTCTGGCCGGCGCACAAATAGACCATTGGTCGGCATCTAGTTTAAATGGTGACATTAATTCTGGTCTAGGGCGCTGGACCGAAGCAGATATTGTCGAGTACCTAAAAACCGGTAAAAACCGTTTTGGTACAGCCATAGGTACCATGGTAGAAGTTATCAATAACAGTACGCAGCATATGACGGATGAAGATTTAACCTCAGTGGCGGTATATCTTAAATCTCTGCCCGCTGTTGCAGAAGTTGGCGATGCGCCTTACGCCTATGACGCAGATGCTGAGGTTGCTTTAGGCAATATGAACTTTGACGAACCGGGTTCCGCTACTTATTATAATTATTGTCTCTCTTGCCATCAGTACGATGGTTCAGGCCATGGTGATCATATGCCGCCTCTTGCAGGCAATCCCATTGTGCTAGATCCCGATGCGTCATCGTTAATCAATCTGACCCTAAACGGTTCACTACGCGTGATTGCGGAAGGTCGCCCCGAGCATTACGACATGCCGTATTTCCGTAGCAGTTTGGATGACGAGCAAATCGCAGACGTAATTAGCTACATCCGTAAGTCCTGGGGCAATAATGCCTCGACTGTAAGTGAAGCCGATGTGACGGGGTTGCGCAATGCTACGGACCCAACTATGAATGATGTTGTGGTCCTACGGATGAAATAGACCATCGCTTACGGTTGTTTCTGGTTGCAAAAATTGTTTACCGAGAGCTTGAATAATATAGCTCGGTGACGCGGGAGTTTGGTTCATACTCGGTTCCCCCATTTACCACTTGTCAAACGCGTTATGCTTTAGTGATGCAACGAGAACTCTAAGAGCGGAGCAAGCCTATGGCGAAAAAGTGGCACCTTGCGCAGCTGAACGTCGGAACGATTAAGTACCCGCAAGAAGATCCGCGCATGGTTGGGTTTATGAGTCGACTCGATGAAATTAATTCTTTAGCTGATCAGAGTCCGGGATTTGTCTGGCGAATGCAAAGCGATAGTGGTAACGCCACGGACATTGATGTTGGAGGAGAACCGTTGTTTCTAGCTAACATGTCTGTTTGGGAATCCCCTGACGCCTTGTTTCAATTCGTCTATAAATCGATGCATCGAGAGGTTATGGTAAAACGCAGTAATTGGTTTGAACTAGCGCAAGATATATACCAAGTACTGTGGTGGATTCCCGCAGGACATACTCCAACAGCACAGGAAGGCATGTATAGGCTAGACTTGCTTAAGAAGAATGGTCCAATTCCTGAAGCATTTACGTTTAAAGCACGGTTTCCTTCCCCAGAAAATGAAGAACTTGGTGGCAAGTCAGTATGACTCTTGTTAGACAGCGATCGCTGCATTAACTGATGAGCTTAGCGTTGGTATTTTAAAATATGCCCTTTAAAATCTTCATTCAGGTAGTCAGTATGGATTGGCTTTAGCTGGCAGGAACGATATCCAAATCCGATCATCTTTGCGCTTAGTTTGTTCTTTCTTCCGCGACCTGGATCAACAATAATCACCTCACATTTCGGTTTTGAATGATCTTCTATAAAATTGGCTAGTAGCGCGACATGCTGCTCTTCGTACATTAGATCGCTACCAATTATGAGGTCAAAAAGCCCAAGATTGTCATGGCCATCAGCCCAGTCGGTTTGTTCATAAGCAATAGGCTGCTCTCCATTAAGGAGTGTGTTTCTTAGTAAGAACTTTGCCGCTTCAGGATGATAGTCAGTCGCAGTTATGTCGGCACTTTGCTGGTTTAAGACTAGGCTGGATAGCGCCATTCCGCATCCAATTTCTAGTATTCGCTTAGAACTCGTGCTGTAGTCAGAGATATAGTGAGCTAGAACCAGACTTGATGGCCAAATTACTCCAAATAAAGGCCAGGAGGCGGAGGATATTCCCAGTTTTTCCGCAATGCCTGCAGGGTCATCAAATTCCTGCTTATTCCGAAGCGTACATAGATGAATATCTATGTTTCCAAACTCGATGGTTTGGTAGCACAAGCGGAGTTTTGTCATTAAGCTGCCTCACAGTTTGAGCGCTAAGCCAGCTATCACTGATAAATGACAAAACGAGAATGTCACTATAGGTTATAGAAACTCGCTAAAATGACAACGCATTTAGCAAGTCAGTTAATGCCACCTTATTTAGGGTCAAATACTCGAATTACGTGCTTGCGTCCAATAATCCGTCAGCTATCACCAAAGATAATGCCAGACTCAATAATTGCTAAAGAACTGTTTAGTGCTGCTGCCTTCGTGGTTACCGTCGCACTATTTGTGCCCTATATTCGATCCATTCGTAAGGGCCAAACCATACCTCATGTTTTCTCATGGACAATCTGGGCGTTAGGTACGTTTATCGTGTTTTTTGCACAGCTTGTTGGTGGTGCAGGAGTTGGTGCATGGCCAATCGGATTCAGTGCCTGTGTAACCTGTTACATCGCGGTTCTCGCCTATTTCAAAAGGCATCAATCTTCTATTACGACGCTTGACTGGTTTCTGTTCGCCCTCGCGCTAACAGCCTTACCCGCTTGGGGGCTAACTTCAGACCCATTATGGGCGGTGGTTCTATTGACCACAGCAGACATAATTGGCTTTGGACCTACAGTTCGCCGGGCGTATTTCCAGCCTCATCAAGAGCATGCGGGCTTCTTCGCACTGGGCGCATTTCGCAACACATTAGTGGTTCTGGCTCTCGAGAGTTATTCATGGACCACCGTGTTATTTCCTGCTGCTGTTGGTATCGCCTGTTTGTTTCTTGCGTGTTTCCTATACATGCGTAGGAGAATCATATCGGTGAAAGATAAGGGAGAAGGATAGTGCCAAGTTTAACAATTAGGATTGTTCAGCACTCGTTTGTGCACCTGAATTTCTAATCATTCCCCTGTGTATAATAGTATTTCGAAAACTATCAAAATAAGCGTATGTAAATAAGCTTATAGGTAAATAGGAGTGATTGCAGTATGTCACTCGCTGCGCTCTATACAGAGTTAAAGGATACAAAAACATGCAACCAGTAGTCGCAAATAATAAACCAGCAAAAGTCGCGTTAACTAAAGACGAGGAATATTACTTTTGTGTTTGTGGGCGTTCCAGCAAACAACCCTTTTGTGATGGTTCCCATGCTGGTACCGATTTTAAACCTAAACCATTTACGGCAGATGCCAACGACGATGCCTATTTGTGCCAGTGCAAACACTCTGCAGGTTTGCCGTATTGCGATGGAAGCCATAAACAATTTGATGAAGACGCAATTGGGAAAGAAGGCCCTGGCGTAAAACCCAAAGAGACTGAGGCTCCTGTTGCTAGTGCAACAAAAGAAGAGCCGACCGTTGAGTTCATCCATCAGCTTGCCAGGGAAGGCCTATCTAAAATGGGTCACCACGGTCCCATGACTTCGATGGGTGTCCCACGCCACCAGTTACCCCATTGGGACGATTTACAGATTATGACAGCTCAAATGGCAACTAAACCGTTGCTTGAAGATGTGGCTGTTAGAAGTGAGTTAGTTATTGGCTCAAAAGCAAAGAAACCACTGAAATTGAAAATTCCTTTATTTGTCTCTGATATGAGCTTTGGTGCCTTATCGGAAGAAGCGAAGCTGGCATTGTCAAAAGGTGCAGAGTTGGCTGGTACCGGTATATGTTCTGGTGAGGGAGGTATGTTACCTGAAGAGCAGCAAGCAAATTCACGCTATTTCTATGAGTTAGCTAGCGCTCAATTTGGATACGATGAGTCTAAACTTAAAAATGTTCAGGCATTTCACTTTAAAGGTGGGCAGGGAGCAAAAACTGGGACGGGTGGACATCTTCCGGGTAATAAAAATATTGGTAAAATTTCAGAAGTTCGCGGTATTCCAGAAGGTAAATCAGCAATATCTCCGCCTACATTTAAAGACTTACACAGCGCGGAAGATTTTAAGAAAATGGCAGATCGGGTGCGGCAAGTTACTGGCGGTATACCTATTGGATTTAAGCTAAGCGCAAATCATATTGAAAAAGATATTCAATTCGCCTTAGATGCTAGTGCTGACTACATCATTCTTGATGGTCGTGGCGGCGGCACAGGCGCTGCTCCAGAAATATTTAGAGACCATATAAGTGTGCCAACCATTCCTGCATTGGCTAGAGCCCGTCGTTACTTGGATGATCAAGGCGTCAGTGGAGACGTTACATTGATAATAACGGGCGGATTACGAGTGCCGATAGATTTTGCAAAAGCAATGGCCCTAGGTGCTGATGGTGTCGCTATCTCAAATAGTGCAATGCAGTCCATAGGTTGCGTAGCCGCCCGAATGTGTAATACCAATAATTGTCCGGCTGGCATTGCTACGCAGAAAGCAGATTTGCGGCAGAGACTTAATGTGGAAAAATCAGCCAAGCAACTCAATAATTTCTTTGAATCTTCCGTGACTTTAATGCAGGTTATGGCGCGGGCGTGTGGGCATGATTCTTTGGATAAATTTGATAAAGAAGATCTCGCAACTTGGCATCGAGACATGGCTTTATTGAGTGGCGTCAAATATTCGGGGGTACTGGAGCCATCGTAATCGGTATCACAAGTTGAAGTTTCGTGATGTTCTATTTAAGTAAACAAGATCAAAATCAACGAATGAATTTTGCTCGTAGGCGTGCTCCACAATGAATGTGAATACGCCAATCTCACTGCTCTTCGTGTGTGTTGAAAATTCTAATCGCAGTCAAATGGCTGAAGCTTTTGCCAGGATTCATGGCGGGGATACTGTGGAGGCATATAGTGCAGGATCAAAGCCCAGTGGTGTGATTAATCCAAAGGCAATAGCGGCTATGGCAGAGCTAGGTTATGACCTTTCAAGGCATAAAAGTTTGTCGTTAACCGATATTCCAGATATTAACTTCGATTTTGTCGCAACCATGGGTTGCGGTGATGCGTGCCCTTTTGTGCAGGCAAAAGACCGTGGCGATTGGGGTATTCCAGACCCAAAAAATTTGGGGGTCCATGAGTTTCGTCAAGTTCGAGATGAAATCGAGACTAGGGTTAGGAGTGTGCTTAAAAAATTAACGCTTGTGAGAGTCGATTCACCAGCGGCACAAAAGTAAGAAACAAGTGCTGAAAACTACTCACGATCGGGACTAGATTGGTTTGCTAACATATTAAGATAATGAAAAATATATCTGCTGCTTTCCTGCTTTTATTATTCCTAAAGCCCACTTTTTCTATGGATAGTGAACCTGTCAATAAGCTTCAATTAAATAAAGAACTGATCGTACTATCGGCACCAGTTACAGGTGATCCGTACTACGCCGATGTTGCTGATGAAATTTTCGATTTTCATATTCAATACGCTCGTCAAATAATAGGCCGCGATAATGCACTGATATTGGTAGATGACGGAGCCTATGATCGTTATGCACGAGAACTCGGGAAGGAGTTCGTTAAAGTTGCTCCGATGGCAGATATTTGGCTGCGTGACTTTGGCTTATCAAATGCTCAACATCCCATTATGTTTCGTTACAGCGCAGAAGGCCAAGGTCGTGGTAAAAAGGGGCAGCGCGATGCTGATATTGTACAAGAGCAGTTAGCTATGGTGGCTGACAAAGCGAATATCTCGTTCCTTGAAACCGAGCTACTAAACGATGGAGGAAATTTTGTCGACGACTATGAGGGTAACGTGGTTATCAGTCGAAAATTTTTAAGAGATAATGCTCTAACAGAAGAGCAGGCGCGTAGATTATTGCGCAGATTGATCAACATTGAAAACGTCGCTTTCATTGATTCTGATGAGCAAGGAGGGTTGGAGCATGCAGATGGAGTGGTTGCCTTTGTCGATACCAATACACTAATCATTAATTCGTATAACAACGATCCACAGTATGCTGAAAGCTGACCTTCGAGCTGGTTTGCCAGATGTAACCATTCACGAAATCGTTACACCTTACGATGATAGTGCTGTTTATGACGAGCGTTTTGGGTCGGCCTGTGGGCTGTATACTAATGCTCTGGTAACGCCCGATAGAATTTACTTGCCTCAATTTGGTATTCCTGAGGATGAGATTGCAATAAATCAAGTTCGTGCTGCCACGGCTAGAGAGGTGGTTCCGGTGCCCTCGCACCAAGTATGTGCGATGGGGGGTGGTATTCGGTGTATGTCTTGGCAATTACGCGGTGAGAATGCAAAGTTACTATTAGAGTATTTTGAGTGAGAAGAGAATAATATGACAACGTATACCAGACGACGATTAGTTCTATGCACGCTGACAGCCCTTTTCTTCCTAGGCCAGCCAGCTCTTGCTCAATACGCTACCGAGTGGGGTTCAGATCCGTCGATCGAGCAGATATCAGAGCATGTTTATCGCTGGGGTGGGGGCTCGAATTACCCAATTAACGCGCTTTTCATTCCTACCGATGAGGGTATTGTCCTGATCGATGGGCCAGTTTCACCGTGTGACGGGGCAAACAGTAACTGGATAAAGGAAGAGCTTGAGCAGCGTTACGATGTTCCGGTTCGATACGTCGTACTCAGTCACGATCACATGAGCCACATTTGCGGTACGGCCGCTTTTACCGATACCGCCGTCACTATTGGGCATAAAAAACTTCGGCCGCATTTACTTAGGGAGGGGCGGGTCGCAGCCATTCCAAGCATCTCTTTTGAGGAATCTCTAGATATTGACGTGGGAGGCGTTAAGATTGTTCTTTATTATTTTGGGCCGACGCATAGCGACAACCTAATCGTTACGCATATTCCGCAAGACGGAGTACTATTTGCACCTGATTTGGCGCGACCAGCCAACTTGTTACCGCTACCGGACTTTCGTGACTTGGACGTCGATAATACGATCAAGGTGCTTGGCATACTTTCGCGACTAGAAAATGTTGATATTGTCGTCCCAGGGCATTTTTCACCAACGACCAACCAAGACTATTTCGTGAAGTTCCGAGCATATCTGCAGGCAATGCGAGAACGCGTACTGGGTTATATGGTGGAAGAGCGGCCGCTCGAAGAAATTCTAAGCCTAGTGACAATGGAGGATTTTGATCACTACGAAAACCTCGACCAAATGCTCGAGAAAAACGTCGTAACGATGTACGACTACTTATATCGATATAGGGAATCTAACTATCCTGCAGAGATGTCGATTCGAGCACTGGACTAGGGGGCTTTAGGATAGGAGGTCGTTAGTTGCCTAGCGCACGGATTGGTCTATTTAGGCTGCAAACTTGCGAATCGAATTTAGGCGGAACCTAGCGGGATTATTGCTAGAAAGATGAGGACGTCGTTAATTATGGTGTATGACCACTTTGGGCAATCAACGGCCATTCGCTAATTAGAGAAATGAGACGGTTCTATATATTGGTTTGCAAGTTGTTACGTTTTTGAAGATAGAATTATACCGATACCACTTTAGCCAATGTGATGACAGATATTAAATGGACACAGTAGGACATAGCTATTGGTTGCAAGATAGTCTTGACCCGGACAAGGTAGCGATCCATACCGTCGCTCGGGTGACTTCAGTCCAAAGGGGAAGGTATGTCGTAAGTAGTGGGTTGATAGAAGTGTTTGCCGAGCTGTTAGGTAATTTCTTCTACTCCGCAAATTCATCGACAGACTTGCCAACGACCGGAGACTGGGTTTATGCGGATTTCTATGATGATGATACTCACGCAATTATCCATAGCGTCGTTCCTAGAAAAACCCTTTTAAAAAGAAAGGCAGCTGGCAAGCTAGTCGATTTTCAGCTAATCGCCGCAAATATTGATGTCGCTTTTATTATGCAGTCAGTGGATTATAATTTCAATTTGCGGAGGTTGGAACGTTATCTCGTCATGATTAATGAGAGTGGGATTACTCCGGTTGTTCTTTTGAGTAAGTGCGATCTTGTTCCCAAAGCGGAAATTCAAAAAATTATCGAGAGCGTTCTAGCAATCTCCTCCCAGACAGAGGTAATGGCTTTTAGCAATTTAAGTGGTGTAAATATAGATGCTATTAAGGCTGTATTGTTGCCCGGCCACACCTATTGTTTACTGGGTTCCTCTGGCGTCGGAAAAACGACTTTGCTAAATAGTCTCGTGGGTGACTCGCAGTTTGAGACACAATCTGTGAGCAAGAAGCAGAACAAAGGAAAACATACCACCACTAGCCGTGAATTAGTTCGCTTGGATAATGGTTCCATAGTTATAGATACCCCAGGAATGCGAGAATTAGGGAACATGTCTGTTGATGCTGGCATTGACGAAACTTTTTCGGAAATTATAGAACTGGTCCAAAACTGTCAGTTTGGTAACTGTTCGCACACCAATGAAAAAGGCTGCGCCATTGCCGCAGCTATAGCAGATGGGACTCTGTCTAATCAGCGCTATAGCTCTTACACAAAAATGAAGAAAGAATCTGCATTTAATGAAATGTCGTATTCAGAGAAAAGAAAGATAAGGATTTTGGAAAGTTGATTAAATCAACCATGAAGGCGAAACGTAGATAGCCTAAATTCGAAATGAA
>ERZ887942.280-NODE-280-length-42930-cov-7.535254_pt1 | contig 42930 bp, 27 predicted proteins | sample MGYA00521099_ERZ887942 | MGnify/ENA primary metagenome ERZ887942 (study PRJEB32303, sample SAMEA104408605) | aquatic metagenome | biome: Brackish water; feature: Pelagic; material: water | place: Baltic Sea | collected 2014-06-07T06:48:00 | depth 16,251 m ... | reverse complement strand
TGTTGAATGCAATTCGTCCGCGTTTAAAAGCAGGATGAGAAGGGTCTTCCAGCGGGATCGTGGTCTCGTTTTTTAAAGCGGCCGGATCTGAAACATCGACCAGCGAAACGGTGTTCGCGACCGCGTTCAAAACCCACGCCCGTGATGCCTCCCCTGAATCATTCGATTCAAGCACAATTCCACGCGGCACAGCATCAACGTCCACGCGACCGATCACCTCGCCGCTTTTTGCATCAACGGTGAAAATTTTGTCAGAACCGGCGGCCGATGCGACCAGCGTTGTGTCATCCTCGCTGATCTGGATCGCGAATGGTGTGGCCAGTGCCTTGTCTGGATCCGGGTGATGAGGCGGACTTGGTTCGAGATCGAAAAATTCCGGCGTAGCTTTTTCATTGCCGTCTCCGATTTTCACCTGCGTAATTTGATTCAGGAAAGCGCGATTCTCCAACTCCGCCAGCCCGTGCTTTTTCGTGCCGGAGCGACCATTGGCATCGTTCCGTGCATCGGTTTGGGCAATGAAAACCTGCCCCTTCGAATCGACCGTGAGGCCATACAAAAGCGTCCCCAGCGTATCGACCGTTTGGATCAATTGATCCGTTTTCGTATCGAACACATACAGATCACGATCCGGAACACGAGGATGTTTCACGATATCCGTTACATGCCCAATCGACAGAACGTTGTTGTTTTGAACGGAATGATCGTAGATATCGAAGGTGACGAGATCGCCATCAATGTCGCGCTTTCCCCCTCCGGAGAGCTGAGTTTTGTTGTTCGATTCGAAGGGAAGCACATAGAGTTTTCCACCACGCACCGTGATCGCCCGTGGATCCTGCGCATTGATAAAAAGCCGTTTCGTGACCTTGCGAGTCTTCACATCGACAACTGCAATTTGGTTTTCCGACGACAGCGCAACGTAAGCCTTTTCATTATCTGCAAAAGCAATGCCGACCGGCTCATCGAAACGAGTCGCTTTCGTTTCCTGATCGAATTCCTGGATCGTCGCAATGACCTGCAAATACAACGGGCTTTCCGAATCGTTATCAATCACGCTCACTGAATCGGAAACATGATTCGAGATCCAAACTTCCATTCCATCCGGTCGGATCGCAACACTCACCGGATCGATCCCCACACTTACACGGGCAACGATCTCCCGAGATTCCGTATCGATCACATCAACCGTATCTGAAGGAGTGTTGACAACAAAAAGTCGATTGTCGTGGAGAGCAATCGGAGCCGCATGTGGACTCATCAGTGGAGGGTGGCCGATCTCGACAGGCACCGCCGGAATATCTCTTTTGCTTTCCGCTGAGTCGCCCAAGACAAGTGATAAGCCCAAGATTAGGGCGGCGGTAGTGGTGGTGAGTTGAATTATTTTCATGGTGATTATTTCAAGAGTTCCACTTCGATGATTTCAAGGCCGACATTCTTTTCGATAGTGAGCGCCCAGAAGTCCGCGAGTTCAAGTCCCAGTGGCGATGATGGGAACGATTCCTTTTCCCGCTTGAACTTCTCGATGGGGACTTCGACTTCGAACCCGGCGTCGTGGTCGGTTTCAATCGGCGTGGTGAAGAGATATTTTCCAGCGAACCCGCCTTCCGCGTGCAAAGTCGTAAGGCCAAAGAACACCCTGTGACCACGGTTCAGCCGTCCCCGAATCTGGAGCCGTGTGCCGGACGTCAGCCGGACCGGTGGGCTGTCTTTCGGAGACGGATCGATCGATGCGACGTGGAGAAGTAACGGCTTCTCCTGGTTTTTCTGCCAAAGCATCGGGCGAGCCTGTTGCGCTCCGGGCAATCCATCGATGGGTGACCGCCACTCGCCATAGCGGCGATCGCGGGGCAGATCACTTTTCCAGGTCTCGACAAACCCACGCCTCGGGACCGCCTTGAACTCGGTTTCCCCTTCGAGCGCAGCGATCACTAGGTGATTTTCAGGCACATCCTGAACCGATCCGTCCGCGAGACGCTCCACTTCTACGAGGCCTTCGTTGACGGTCACGCGGGTTGTGAAATCATCGGCACTGACGTTAAATTGCGTTCCGAGGACCCGGGCTTCCGCCGAGGGTGTCATCAACAGCATCGGCAAACCTGCAGGCTGTTCTGCAGCATCGACAGACAGGGATCCCTCCCGCAGCCGCATGATCTTCTGTCCCTGCTGTTCCGAAATCGTGATCGCGGAATTTCCCGAAACTGCCATCGTCGTTCCATCGGGAAACGCAAACTCTGCCCAGGCATCCGCGGCGAGAGTTTCCAGCGTGCCGCCACCGATGGCGTCGCCAGCATCGAGATCGTGAATCACCTCGCCGCCATCACCAGTCCACAGGACGGCTCCGGCTTTTCCTGTGACGGTGGCGATCACGCCCGGGCGGGCAGGCCAGAAAATGAAAACACAGGCAAGCAGCGCCGCGAATGCTGCCGTCAGGGAGGCCACAGCATAGCTCTGCCACGGTCGCCGGATGGGCTGACCAATGAATTCCGGGACGACGGAGGTCGCTCGCAGAGCTGACTCGGTCGCGCGATATTCGAGAAAGAGACGTCGGGTGTCGGGCGATTGGCGCAGGTTTTCCTCCAATTCGGAGAGGGAGGACTCGTCCAGGTCTCCCGAGCACCAAGCGTTGATTAGTTCTCTGAAACGTTCGTCGGAGTTCATGTCTTTTCTTCAGTCAGAGTTTTTGTCAGGGCTCGCTCGATACATATCTGCAAGCTGTCGCGAATTCGCGCGAGCGCTTTGTATAGAGCAGTCGGCGTGCGTCCCAATGTGTTGGAGGCATCCTTGATCGAAACTCCACTGCCGTAGGTTGCCTCGATCAGCTCCCGCTGGGCCGGTTTAAGTTTCTTCAGACAGTCTTGCAGAGCGTGCTCTCGCTCCGACTGAGTCGCCGCGACGGACTCTGCCTCGGCATCCAGCAGTTGCTGAACGTCATCGCTGAAGACCAGCCGATCCCGGGCAATCCTGCTCCGGTATTTCAGCACCTCGAAGCGGGCGATCATAAAGGCCCAGTTGAGAAAGCCGGATTCCGGACCGCTGCGATCGAACTGGTCAAATTTCCGCCACATCACAAGGCTTGCCGCCTGGACGACCTCATCGACAGCCGACCAGTCGTGCAACAGGGATGCGACAAAGGCCCGCACGTTGCCCTCGTATTTCGAGAAATAGCGCACGAACACTTCGCCGTCGTCGAACTTGGCCTGAAATTCTGTTTCCATTCAACTGGGAAACCTCACATGCTCATCGAAATTGCCCGTTTTTTTTATCTTTTTTGAATCCGGCGCGAAAAGGCAGCAAAAAGCCGTCCCAGAGCAGGGCCTCTATCCCAGGGGGAACGTCGCATAAATTGAGGGGCTTTGATTTTTTCATTGGGAGAAGCGTTTCATAGAATGACGAAAGGTTATCAATCTCCGCCCGGGACGCGCGAAATTCGGAAATTTATTCGAGCGTAAATGACTTCCAATTATTGAAGAGGGTGGTTGCCACGTTTGGGTGGTTTCCATTCGCACAGGCGTTGTGTAGGATCTTCTCGCTTTATGAAACCGATTCTATTGATTTTGATCTGCCTTCTGTTTTCCATGTCACCGGCTGCCGGGGAAGACCGGCCCAACATTCTCTGGATCACCAGTGAGGATAACAGCATCTCGTGGGTGAGCTGTTATGGATCAAAAAATGCGAAGACACCACACATCGATCAGCTCGCAAAAGAAGGATTTCGTTACACGCACTGTTTTGATAATGCCGCAGTTTGTGCGCCGACCCGCTCAACGTGGATCACCGGACACTATGCGATTTCCATCGGGACGCAGCCAATGCGGAGCCGCTACGCGATTCCACATGACCGGATTCCCTACTACCCCGATCAGCTGAAAAAGGCCGGCTATTTCGTCGGAAACGGCGGGAAAACCGATTATAACGTTGGCAGTCGAGACGACAAAGACACTTGGAAAGATAGCGGATCCTGGGAAAAACGCGGGGATGGCCAGCCGTTTTTTACCATCAAAAATATCGGCGACAGCCACGAAAGCCGCGCGTTTCCGAAACCCGAGCCGACCCGGAATGATCCGGCAAAAATGGTCCTCGCAGCTTATCACCCGGATCTGCCGGACGTTCGCCAGACCTATGCCCGTTATACCGATGCCGTTGAAAACATGGATAAAAAGGTCGGTGAAGTTATCGCTTCACTGAAAGATGATGGGCTCTACGACGACACGATTATCATCTACAATTCCGATCACGGTGGTGTCATCGCACGGAGCAAACGCTTTGTTTATTCCAGCGGAACTCACTGTCCGCTCATTGTTCGCATTCCTGAAAAGTGGAAATCCTGGTGGCCTGCTGAGAAACCGGGAATGACGGTGGATCGGATCGTGAGCTTCGTGGATATGCCCAAAACATGGCTCAGTCTTGCCGGAGCGGAGATACCGGATGGCTACCAGGGAAGCACCTTTCTTGGCCCGAATGTCGATCCCGCACCGGACTACCATCTCAGCTTTCGGGAGCGGGCGGACGAGGCTTGCGACATGGTTCGCGGGATGCGCGACGAACGTTTTGCCTACATCAAAAACTACATGCCGTGGGCGCCCAACGGCCAAAAACTGCAATACATGTACACGATGAAAGCAACCCGGGCCTGGCACAAACATCACCGTGAAGGCAAGACCGATGCGATTACGGGACGATTTTTTCGCCCGCGCATGTCCGAGGAATTTTACGACACGGTTGAGGATTTCGACAACGTCCACAACTTGATTGATGAGCCCGCGCATCAGGAAAAAATCATCGAGCTCAAAACCGCGTTGAGAAAAAGACAGCTCGAATTGTTTGATTCCGGCCTGCTTCCCGAAGACATGCGGTTGCGGCGCGCGAAAGAAAATAACCTCACGATTTATGAAATGGTTCGTGATCCGAAACTCTATCCGCTCGAGCGGTATCTCGATATTTCAGATCTGGCACTTGCCCGCGATCCCGGAAATCTCGATATCTTTATTGAGGCGCTCTCGGATTCGGATGAAGGGATGCGTTATTGGGGAATCTGCGGGCTGTTTCTTCTGGAAAAAAAGGCGAAGCCTTCGCAGGAGAAAATTAAGGCGGCACTGAAAGACGAAGCCGGCGAAGTAGGCATGATGGCTGCCTGGACTTTAGATAAATTAGGACATAAAGAGATGGCTAACGTAGCTCTGGCAGATCTCGCGGATCACCCGCGATCCGACAAACGATTTTACGATTGCCTGCTGCGCTGGATCGGGCGTGAGGTTTATAATCCGGAAGCACCTCGACCGAAAAAACGCTCAGGGAAGGGCAACGGGGCGGCACCAGTCGCCGGCCTCATCAAAGAATGGCAAATTACCGGGCCGTTTTTGAACGATAAGGAAACGGGAAATCTTGAGGCATTTGCTGCGGCGTTCGCGGGTGAGACCAAATGGCAGCCGATCAAAAAAGGTTTCGAGCCTGACCGAATTGATATTCAAGCGACGATTGGCGAGCACGACGATTGCAGTGCTTTTGTACGGACCACAGTGATTTCTCCCGTAGAACAGAAGGCGACCCTTTTTCTGAGAGCGGACGACCTCGTGAAAGCAGTTCTCAACGGTGAGCTGATCGAGGGAAAACAGGTCAATTTGGAGAAAGGGAGAAATGATCTGGTTCTCAAAGTCGTCGATCACAAAAAGGGATGGCGGTTTACCTGCACATTGACCAATGGCGGAAAACCGGTCGAAGGACTAAAATTCGAGGCGGAGTGATCCTGCCCAATTGTCTGAGAAGACAGTATTTTCATCACGACAGCGATCAACAAGGACAAGGTCGATTCTTCAAAACCGAAGCCGTAGGATCGGCTCTGACGTACCGTGTCGAAAACGATCATGCTGCATGAGGTAATCGGTACAATGTGGGTTGAGAAGTATGGCCTAATAGACTTCTCACAAGACCAACCCCTCGTCCGCATCGGCAAAGCGGGTTGTGGCCATTCCCATTTTTTGCATCATGGAAAGATGCAGTCTGGACATCGACGTATCTCTACGGAAATCGTGAAAGCGACCTGTCTGCAATGAACCCGATCCGCCTCCAGCCACGAGGATGGGGAGGTTTTTCTCGGCATGCTCGTGTCCGTCGGCAATGCTGGAACCATAGACGATCATCGAGCGATCGAGGACGGTTGATCCATCGGCATTCTTCAACGCTTTGAGCCGCTTGAGGAACCAGGCGAGTTGCTCGTGATGCCAGCGTGTCACGGCGTTATATTGATCGCGTTTGGTCTTTACGTCATTCCAGGAGGTTTTTCCGTCGTCGTCTTCGGTTCGACCGCTGGAATCTTTCCAGTGGGAAAGCGCATGCCAGGTGCCTTTGACGCCCGGCACGAAATTGAAGTAACGATTGCTCTGCCCGTGATCGAGCATGAAGGTGGAAACGCGAGTCGCACCGGACCAGAATGACAGGGCCATGAGCTCCAGCATTTGTTTTACATAGTCGCCATGATTGATGGGAATACCAGCGGTCGGTCGCTGAAGGGTATCGGTCAGGGCTTGATCGCTCGCCGCTCGGCGGGCCTGGTTTTCTGCAAACTCGACACGCTTTTCGACCGAGCGAACCGCTTCGAGATACTCGTCGATTTTTCGTGAGTCTGCAGAACTGGTCCGTCTTTTCAGTGCCTTGGATTCTTCGAGGATTAAATCGAGAACGCTCTGGTCCACGAAGCCTTCGTTGGACCGGCGAAACAATTTATCGAAGATGGCACGAGGCACGGTTTCACGTGCGGCCGGAATGTCGCGGGCGGTCCACGAAAGGCAATTGCGTGGGAGGCTGCCGGCAAAACTCCCCTCGCCAGAGGTGCTGATTTCTAGGGAGGGCAGAGGCGTTCCCTTAGATAAATGCCGGGCAACGAGTTGATCGACGGAGGGACCGCCAACATCGTTTTTCCGCCCATTGTAACGACCGCCTGTCAGCCAGGTCGCGGTTCCTGCACCGTGACCGTTGCCGCGTGGCGTCCACAGATTTCTCATGAGGATGAGTTCAGATTTCAGCTCATCGAGCGGTTTCATCCAGGAGTTCAATTCGTGCAGTTTCCCATCAGGGCCGACTCTTTCAGGAGTCCACGACCCCTCGGCGCTGCCGTTGGGGAAGTAGAGATAGGCGAGGTTCGTGGCGGGTCCGTTTTTTCCAGACACTTGTCCGAAGCTTTCCAACGCCGGCAAGGCGAGACAGGCCCCGAGATTGCGGAGGAAAGCCCGGCGATTTCCGAAGTTGTTCTGAGATGGGAAATTCATAGCGAGGTTGTTTCAACTTTAGCAGGGAGTCGACGTGTCGTGAATGGGTAGGAATTGGCAACCTCCATCACCAAGTCACGAAGCGGATAGCCTTTTGGTTTTAGCCTGGCAGCGATTTCACGAACGACGGCTTCATCGTAGTATTCCAGTTGCCGACCGAGGGCATAGGCGAGCATTTTGCGAATCACCTGAGAACCGAGATCGTCGAGGCGGTTATCAATCAGCGCCAGCTTTAGACCCGCCGGGCCGCGAAATGTCGCGCCGTTTGGAAGCGTGCCTCGACTATCGATGTCGTTTCGCCATTGGCCGAATTCAGCATAGTTTTCCAAAGCAAATCCGAGCGGATCGATTTGAGCGTGGCACCCGGCACACTGTTTCGATTCGCGATGGTGCTCCAATTTACGACGTAAGGTCACAGCTGCTTTTCGTCCCCGACCTTCGACTTCGATTTCATCCACATTCGGCGGAGGTGGAGGCGGCGGTGTTCCTAGCAATGTTTCAAGAATCCACGCCCCTCGAACAACCGGGCTGGTTCGGTCTGGGAACGAAGTGGTCGCGAGCACACTCGCCTGGCCCAAAAGGCCTCCACGGTTCTTCGTTTTTAGAGAAACCCGCTGCATTTCATCGCCCTCGACTCCGCCGATTCGATAAAACCGCGCCAGCTCCTGATTGAGAAATGTGTAGTCTGCCTCGAGAAGGCTGGAAACAGGTGCGTTATCAACAATCAGTGAATGCACAAAATGGGCGGTTTCATTTCGCATCGCTGCCATAAGCGATTCGGTGCACCAGGGATTGTCGATCGGATCTTTTCGGATTCGCGGGCCTAGGTCATCGGTTCCCAGCCATTCTCCGGCAAAAATCTCGCCGAGTGCAAAACTGCGCGGATCGTCAAGCATTCGGAGCACGTGAGCGCGCCGCTGACCCGACGTGTTCAGCTCCTTCAGTTCAGCCGCCACGAACAGTGCTTCGTCAGGTAACGATGCCCATAAAAAATAGGACAATCGCGATGCGACATCGTAATCGAGGACAGGCTGATCCTGGGGGTTTTCATCGTCGAGCTGCTCCGTTCGCAGCAGGAAGTTTGGAGAAATCAGAATGAATTTCAACACTCGGGCGAAAGCATCGTCATCCGATTCCCCTGCATCTTTCGCTTTGGAAAACTGACTCAGAACTAGCGCCAATTCCTTTTCGCTCGGCGGTCGGCGATAGGCCCGGCGAAGAAATGTTGCGAGCGCGGCATTAATTACACTGTCTCTTTTCAGACTTTGCCACGCCCCGTGTGGATCTTTCTGAACCGCATCAATCACATCATCCGCCGCGGTCATATAGCGGTCCAGATGAGCGGTTTGCAGAAAGAGCGTGTTCGCAGAATTCGAGAATCCACTCGTCCCGCTGAAATCCATCGGGAAATCATCTGCCGGCCGCAAATCGAGGCCGACCAGATCGCGGATCGTCCGGTTGTATTCCTCTCGGGTCAATCGGCGCGGCGGCACATGGCCGGGATTTCGAACCGAAGCATAATCAAACTTATCAATCTCCCGCGTCAGCCAGGCAAGAAGTTGCAGCCGCTGCTTCGCTGACGGTTGCGTCTCATCCTCCGGAGGCATGTCTTCGTTTTTGATTCGCTCCGCCACATTTCTCCAGTGATTGAGGTTCCGAACCAACGGCCTCTGATCGAGCGCCGATTCAATATCGATATCGCCTTTGGCGGAGTCCCGGTCGTGGCAGTCAAAACAAAATTTCTCAAGAACGGGAGCAATGCCTTTGTCGAAATCGTAGGTCACCGAAGCAAGCTCCGCCTTGCCCGAATCTGTATTCTGCCTTGGTGAGGGAGTGTAGATCGCACCCCTGGGAAGTTCGTCCTCTTCCCGGTCAAAACCCTCAAGCAATTCTTCCATCCATTCCGCGATGATCTCATCAGCCCGATCCTCGCGTTCCTCGATTTCCTCCTCCAGATTTTCAACCTCCTCCAGTTCCTCCATCTCAAGGCGATTGGCCCGCGTATGAATGGCGAGCCTCTCGCGGAGCAGTATGAGGATTCTCTTTTCCGCCTCGTCTTCCCCGATTTTCTCTTCCTCAAGCAGCCACATCGTAAATTCGACGAGAGCTTCGCTTTCCAATTCAGCCACTTCGAGCAAGGCCCATTTTTCACCTGCGTCCTCTTTGACTTCGAGATAGGCTTCGCGCAGTTCCGCCATCCGCTCACGAACTTCTTCGAGTTCCCCGGCCGCCAGTTCTTTTTCCAGTTCACGATAGACCTCGACAATTGAGGGAGCGTTTTCCTGTAGAAACTTTCCGAGTTCATCGTCGAGTCCATCGGGCAAGGGCTTATCTTTTTTCCGATCATTCTTTTTTGGCAGGACATCCTCAGCGGGGAGTTTCAGAAATCTGAGCAGCTCCTTTTCTTTGAGCGCGCCACCTGCTCCATGCCCTTCGTCCTTCACTTTGATGTGAATCGCATCTCCGTCCAGATAGACAAATTTTTCAATTTCACCCTCGATCCTCGTGGGCTTTGTCAGTTTCCTTCCCTCATAACCAAAATGCTTCGCCCACAAAAAGATGGATTCCTCAGCAGCAACAAAAGACAACTTTCCGCCCTTTGCAGGAATACCTTTGGACGCTCCGCCGTTATAAGGAACAAGATGATCGTCCGTCCCTGATACATTTAGAATCCGCTTTCCAGGCATCGGACGGGCGATCTTCGTGTAGTTATTATCCTCACCTTTGGCCTTAAAATTTTCCCCATCGTGCTGAAACCCATTCAACGGACTGACCAGAGAAACGTAATTCTTGATCTGAGGCAGCGTTGTCTCGATCGCAATCTGATTCACCAACGCAGCGCCGTTGGAGCTCCCCACAATCGTGAAATTCTCACCCTGAACATTCTCGTATTTCGTTAACGTCGTGACGATTTCCTCGATAAAACCGAGATCATCAGATCTGGCCCGTTCTGAGACAATGTTCCAACTTTCCTTGTAGCCCTGCGCAAAGACGAGAATGCAACGGGAGGAAACCGTCCGATAACGATTCATGAAACCTTTCATGGCACGCTCCGCATTTCCTCCATTTCCGTGGAGAAAAATCAAGACGGGAAGTGCTCCAGAATCCGAAACGTCGGGAACACTCACAAAATACGGCCGATCAAAATCGCGTTCCTGTGACCAGCTCTGGGTTACGAAATACTCGCCGCTCTTGATTTCGTCAGCCTGAATGTTCAGGGAAAAACACGCCACAGAGAGAAATAGGAATAGTCTTTTCATTTTCAATTTGCTGACACCAGAATCCAACTCATTCATCCTTCTTCTCGCGAAGCCGATCCTTGAGTTCCGCGTTTACAATAACTTCGCGTTTTTCCTTTTCTTCGGCGATTTCCGCCTCGTGGTCCTCGATCTCCTGACGCAACATGTCAATTTTTGCGGCGTTCAAATCCTGCTCAATGTCAAAGAGCTCACCGATCGATTCCCTAAGTTCATTTTTGGTTTCGGCTTTTTCCGCGCCTTCCACTTCATGCCATTCGTGGGTCAAACGATCGATCCGGCCTTCGACTTTATGGAGCTGGAGAAACAATATTGCTTTGCCTTTGTTGTGCTCCGCCATCTCCTGATATTCCATGAAAAGCTTCCCGGCTTTCTCTACGCCCTCGTGATATTCCAACCAGTTTTCCTCCTTCGCTTCATTCAGCCACTCCGCGTAAACCGGAAGGTGCTCCTCAAGGAATTCTTCAACTTTGGTGAAGCCCGGAAACTCTTTATCCTTCCAGTCCTCTTTGTCGTTTTTGTGATCATCTGAAAGGCATGTCGTTGCGAATGCCAGTAGGGTGAGAGCGGTAGCAATGGATTTTTTGATCATGGATAGATTGGTTTTTGATTTCATGACTGCGAATTTTTAGAGGGTTACCGTTTGAATTTTCGAGTTGATGCGAAGTCAGAACTTGGTGTGATACGAGCCAGTTTCTCGCGAGTCTCCGAGAGCTTAGCCGCGACACTACTGACTCGGGGAGTCGAGCTTGGAGCCGCCGCTATTTCTGTGGCCTCACGCTTCAATGACCTCGGATTCGAAAGCACCAGCAATGCAAACGCGACACACGCAGCGACGGCAAAAACAGCTGCGATACGCCAGCGACGCAGGCCCGACTCCAGTTGTGCGATACGATTTGTTGTCGGCAAAAAAACCTCAGCGGTCACCTTATCTGCAATGGTGTTCTCACCAGGAAGTTCTCCGATTTCGTCCACGAGGGCCCGTTGAATTTGCTGCCCCTCTTCGGATTCGAGCCAGAGTTCCAGTTCATTTTCAGTTGGTTCATTCATGGCAATTCGATGAGTTGGATGGATTGGATGGAATAGATTCCGCCCCTAAAATGGGCATTAAAGATTTTCGAAGACGCTCACGAGCCTTACTCATCCGGCTTAACACGGTTCCCAGCGGCGCATCCGTAAGCTCAGCGATTTCGCGAAAAGAGAGCCCTTCCCGCATCCTCAAAAATACGACCTCGCGCTCGGCGGGCGGAAGCTCCTGGACCGCTGAGGCAATCGCTGCGACAGAGCCCCGGGACTGAACCTCCTCAGCCGTTGAGGGCGCACCGAGGTCCTGCTCACTCAATTCACGTTCAATCTGAGGGCGAGCTCCCTTCTTTCTAAGCAATCCCAATGCCTCGTTCTTTGCGATGCGAAACAACCAGCTTCGGAATCGATCTTCATCGCGATAGGCAGGGAGCGCCGAAAAGGCGCGCGTAAAGGCCTGCTGGCAAACGTCTTCGCTGTCCTCCATATTCCCCAATATCGAAAAGACAAATCGGTAGACACTTTTCGCATGACGCTGAATCAAAGCCTCGCCGGCCTGATCATCACCCTGCCCCAGATAGCATTCGATCAACGAACGATCGCTCGCAGAATCGAGTTCCGGATTGGATGATGAGAGTGACATATTGGGTGCGCACCGTTTCCAATGCGTAGAATCATGAGATTATTGGATTTTTTTAAGAAAATTTACAGGCACCAGTTTTCGTTTAATCGAAGCAACAGGGTCAGTTCGACGAATCAACAGAATACGTTCGTTTTACCGTTTCGATCAAATAGAGTACGTTCGATGAAGCAACCCTGTTCGTTCGTAAACAGGAGGAAATATTTTCTCTCCTTATTTTCCGAATACTCGCCTGCTCTGCGGAGAAAAGGAAAGCCATCATCATGAAAATTTCGATTCTCCTGACTCTTTCCATTTTCGCAGTATCCATTGCCCATGCTCAGTCCAATGCCGACAACTGGCACCAATGGCGCGGACCGGAGAACAATGGGGTTTCAAAAACGGCAAAGCCGCCGCTTGAGTGGAGCGAGAAAAAGAATCTGGCGTGGAAAGCGGAAATCAAAGGTCATGGGACTTCCAGCCCTATCGTGTGGGGTGATAAAGTATTCGTCACGACGGCGATCAACACGGGCAAGGTGGATCCCAAGTTGCCGAAACCCGAGGATCAGCCGGAGCGGGTTTTTGGGATCAAACATCCCAACACGACTTATGAAATGGTGGTGCTGTGCTTCGACCGGAAATCAGGAAAGCAGCTGTGGCGCGATGTCGCAAAAACAGTCGTGCCGCACGAAGGGCACCACAAAGATGCGAGTTTTGCTTCGGCTTCGCCATTTTGCGATGGGGAACGAATCTATTTCTGGTTTGGATCGGCGGGGATGTATGCCTATTCGCTGGATGGGAAAAAGGTGTGGGAACGCGATCTCGGCCCAGCGAAGATGGGCGCCAGTTTGGGCGAAGGCAGCTCGCCGGTGGTGCATGATGGGAAGCTGATCATCGTTCGCGATCACGCGGGGCAATCAACGATCAAGTGTCTGAATGCGGAAACGGGAGAAACACTTTGGAAGAAGGAGCGCGATGAAGGCAATACCTGGGCCACCCCGGCGATTGCTGAGCATGATGGAAAAACCCAGGTCATCACCACCGGAACGAATGCGGTGCGCAGCTACGATTTGAACAATGGCGAACTCATATGGCGCGCGGCTGGATTGACGAACAACAGCGCGCCCTGCCCCATCGTCGAGGGTGACACAGTCTATTGCATGACAGGTTACAAAGGCCATGCGCTGCTGGCGATCCCGATCACGGGCACAGGTGATGTGACCAGTCAGATCAAATGGAAAGCAGACCGGGGAACGCCATATGTGCCGTCGCCGATTCTTTATGAGGGGCAGCTTTATTTTACGCAATCGAATCAGGGAATCCTAACATCCATAAAATCTGCAGACGGCAGCGAGGTGATTCCGCGCACGCGGGTTCCGGATCTCGGCGATATTTATGCGTCGCCGGTTGGAGCGGATGGCCGGATTTATTTTACCGGCAGGAAAGGAACGACGATCGTGATTGAGCCGGGCAATGAATTCAAAGTGCTGGCGACAAACCAGCTCGACGACAACTTTCACGCATCCCCCGCCCTCGCCGGGAAACAGATTTTTCTGCGCGGGATGCGATTTCTCTACTGCCTAGTGGAAGGCGGGACGATCGATGGCAATGCAATGAAGTCCTCAGCCGCTCCTGAACCAAAGGCCCGGGCGAGCACACCTGCAGACCCGAAAAAGGGGCTCGGTGACAAGCTCCGGAAGATGGTCGAGGCCGGAAAAATCACCGGCGAGGAATCGATCGAGATTTATCTCGCTGCTTTCCCCGGGGAGGAAGAGAATGTGAAACAATGGCTCGCTGGACTGAAAGCCGAGGCCGAGCTCCGCCAGCTACTCGAGTCTATTTCGAAGCGCACAATTCCCAAGGACTATGAGGGCGGTGACAAACATCAGCCATTCGTCGACAAATGGCTCGCCTCGGCACCGCCCGAAAAAGGCGGTGAAGTTGCCCGACTCTGGAAAGAACAAGTGCGTCTCTTCCCGGAGATGAAAAACCGCGGAGAGTCTTTCATCCGAATTCTCGACTACATCCGATCAAACGGAAAGCCACCAGCCAAAACCCAGCCAAAGCCGCAGGGAAATCCGAACATCAAACGGAAAGTGAAAGCTGAAATTCGTCGCGAACCCGGAAAGCCCCCCGGCAAAAGCGGATCAGTTTCCGGAATCGTGAAAGACTCATCCGGAAAGCCGATGGGCGGCGTCATGGTTTCCGCTTTCGATGACGAACGTCGCCAGAGCACCTCTGTTTTCTCACAGCCTAATGGCAGCTTCCAAATCGATGATCTAGCTGACGCTGTTTTTAAAGTCCGCGCCCGTTTGCCCGGCCAACAAGACCGATTGATCGAAAAGGTGAAGCTCGGCCGGGATGATATTTCCATCGCGATGCAGCCTGCCACTGGCGAAGCCCTGGAAGAGCAACGCCCGGCGACGAGTGCTTTCTCTCAGTTGCAGTTCGACAGCCCACGCGACCGCCTCAATTTCAAAATGATGTGCACCTACTGTCATCAAATCGGAACGCCCGGTTTCCGCTCCCCGGAGAAGCCGGTCGACTGGGAAACGATGATTACGAGGATGGATGGCTTTGGCGGTCTCTACCCCCACACCAAAGACACGATCGTTCAGCGAATCATCGAAACCTACAAAGGTGACGCCGTTACCCGTTGGCCGGCTTATGTCCCGCCCCCGGCTCCCACCGGAATGGTGACTCAGGCAAAAATCACTTCCTGGGAAATGGGTGAACATTATGTAGGTTCCTTCCACGATTTGGAGATTGGCGATGACGGCCTCGCCTATCTCGTTCATATTGGAAAACAATATACCGCGACACTCGATCCGAAGACGGGTGAGCGAATCTACTATCGGCTCCCGCGCGGCTCACACGGTCCACATTCCATCGAGCCGGACAATCAGGGCGACATGTGGCTGACCCTCTGCGTCTCCGGAGAAATGGCGAAGTTCGATCTTGAAACCAAGGAATACACCATCACTTCGAGTGCTGAAGCGCCGGCCGAAAGAGGATCCTGGCCACACACCCTGCGTATCGATCCGAAGGATAAGATAGGCTATATCTGGTATACCGATGCGGGAAGGAACTCGGTATTTCGCCAGCACCCGAAAACATTTGAACGAAAAGAATATAAACTTCTCGACGCAGGTCAGGTCAAAGCTGGCGGCAAAGGCGAGTCTCGTGGAATCACCCCCTATGGACTCGATTACTCTCCGATTGACGGATCGATTTGGTATTCAAAGTTAAACGGCAACCGAATTGGACGCATCGATCCCAACTCGCCCGATGGAAATATCACTGAGTGGAATCCGCCGTTTCGCGGGCCAAGGCGACTTCATGTCGCACCGGATGGAATCGTCTGGGTGCCGGGATTCGGATCCGGCGTGTTCGGAAAATTCGATCCCAAAACGGAAAAATGGACCACCTATCCGCTGCCCGATTATCTGAATCAAATCCCCTACGCGCTCAACGTCGCACCCGATGGCATGGTGTGGATTTGCGGCACGGGAAATGACACTTTATATAGATTTAATCCGAAGACCGAATACCTAGTCGAATTCCCCCTGCCTCACCGCGTCAGTTACACCCGGGAGATCGAATTCGACAACGAAGGCAATGTTTGGACAAGCACCAGTGGCCCAGCTCGACATATGGAGAACGTTTGCGGGACCGTCATCAAGTTGGAAATTCTCGCCGACTTCAATGAAGAAGTCGGCGGGATGAAAGTGAAGCCCATTCAACTCAGTGAAGCTGAGCAGGGAATCCTGACCGAATCTCAACAGCAGAAACAAAAGCAAGAGCGAAGCGAACAACTCGGCTCTTTGTTAGCCAAGATCGAGGCGCGGAAAATCCCCGAGGACTACGATGGCAAAATGCACCAGCAGTATGTTGAACGGGTCATGGCAACCCTGCCCGAACAACAGCGCGCACGAGTCGGGCAGCTCTTCAACCAGCGACGTCAGAATGGGGCGAAGATGGAAAATCCAGGGCACACCTTCATTCGCATTCTTGACTACGTCGCCAATGGCGGCAAAGCCACTGAGATGCCGGCCGAACCCGGGCCGGGAACGAACGCAAAACCTCAGGCTGGTTCCTCGAAAAAAATGATGGAGAAAAATACGGGAATCCACCGTCTCGAAACGCCTCACCGCTCTGCCTTTGATGCCTTTATCTACGTCAACCGCCTTCCCGAAAAGCCACGCGAAGGAGAAACTCCGCATCAGTTTGCCGGACGGATCCACGGACGACTTGCCAACCAGGAGGGACGCGTCCTGCTTAAACTCCCACCGGGAATGAATCGGGCGGGTTACGACGGGTTCAAAACATTTCTCGGTTCGGAGGGGAACGCGAAAGTCACCAACTGTGCTACTTGTCACTCGTCTCCAGATTTCAAAATCGAAGGGGAGAAATCTCTTCGTAATCGAAGTTGGTCACGGGGCGAGTTTGAAACGATTCTAAAAAGTAAGATCAAAAAGGCAGCCGGAGGAAATGCCGACTACGCCGGGCTGAAAATCAATGCGGCCGACATCCCCAACCTCTTCGCTTTTCAGGAGACGCTCACTCAAGTCACCGATCCAGCCTTTCGCGATCTCATTCTCAGCGCCGAAGTCGTCGATGTAACGAAGGCCTCAATCAAAAATCCGAGCCTCAACGGAGTCGTTCGTTTCGAAGGATCGCAGCCAAAGCGGACCCGCCTCCCACTCGACGAGGCCAGCAAAAAACTCTACGGCGACGATCATCCTCTCGATGAAACGATTCTCATCAACGAATCCGGAGGGCTCGCCAATGTATTCGTCTACGTGAAAAATCCGCCGAAAGGCAAATGGTCTGTGCCTTCGAAACCAGCCGTCATTGATCAACAGAAATCGGTGTTTCGTCCCCGCGTTCAGGGAATCCGCGTCGGCCAAAAGGTCGTCATGAAAAACGGCGATCCGTTCATTCACAACATTCGTTCCCTATCGAAAAAGAACCGCCCCTTCAACATCGCCCAGCCCGCCGATTCGGAGGACCGCGAGAAAATCTTCGAAACCGCCGAAGGTCCGATCACGATCAAGTGCGATTTTCACCCTTGGATGACCGCGCATTTTCACGTGATGGATCACCCGTTTTTTGCGGTGACTGATGCAGACGGAAAATTTGAGATTCCAAATTTACCCGAGGGGGAATACACGCTCGGCGCCTGGCATGAGAAATTTGGCGAGCAGGAAATCAAGGCGTCCGGATCGGGCGTGAAAATTCAGTTTGGGCCCGAAGAGTAAAACGAACCAACAGGGTCTGTTCGATGAACCAACCCTGTTGGTTCGTGAAATGATTCGAGGAAGAATTCTTCATTTGAATGCCGAGAGCACTTGATCGAATGTCTTTGACTGAAATTGAAAAATGTTGACTGCCCCGAATGGCACTGTTTTAAGGCCACTCTTCGATGAAAAAGGGCATGAAAAACCCGGCGAATTGAGTGAGTTAGAGTGTGAAAAAAACAAGCCAATTCCTGCCGGGAATTTCGACTCAACTTCAAGGAAGAGCGAAACGTCGTCAACTCGAAGCACTCAGAATTTTACGTGAGAAATTACTGACTCGATCCATTGCTGATATTGCGATTCTCTTTGGCGGCATTCTCCCTGCCGCCGTTCTTGAGCAAGAGCAAAGCGATATTCGTAAACGGACCTACCCCGAAGTTGTGACTTTTTGGGCGTGGATCTCACAATTGCTGGAATGTAATGTGTCCTGCTCCGGCGCGGTGACCTTCGTCCAAAACTGGCACGCCTCGGCTGGACTTTCTATTCCCGCATTCAACACCTCATCCTACTGCCGTGCGAGAAAGCGGCTTTCGAATAAGTTCCTGAATCGAATGTTGTCCCTCACAAAAACCTACATGGACGCGCGAATCGAATCTCATCATCTCTGGTATGGCTTCCGTCTCAAAGCCATCGATGGCACCTCTGTTAAGCTCATGGATACCTCAGCGAATCAAGTGCCATTCCCGCAACCGAGCGGACAAAAGCCAGGTTGTGGCTTCCCTGTTATGGGCCTTACCGGAATCCTCGATCTTGCTGCTGGAAGGATCGATCATTTTCTGACTAGCGAGGATCGGCAACATGATTCAAAAGGTCTGTATCAGCTGAGGAAGGATCTTAAAAAAGGCGATCTGCTCCTTGCTGACCGAGCCTACTGCTCCTACGAAGCGATTGCAGGTCTCCAAACGAAGGGTGTTGAGAGCGTAATGAGACTGCACCAAATGCGGCACAAGAAGCTCGACTGGCGTCAGGGCAAAAAGCTTGATGCCGACTCCCGACTTGTGACCTGGAAACGGCCACCAAAACCGGGGACATCGGGAATTACGTGGGATGAGTGGAATGGATTGCCGGAAGAAATCGAGCTGCGCCTGGTGAGAATGAAAGGTAGAAGCCGGGATGGGAAAGCGAGAACAATGTATGTCGTCACAACCCTGACAGATGCCGCTCTTTACCCGTCAGCGGAAATAGGTCTTCTCTATGGCGAGCGATGGAAAATCGAAGTGAAATTCCGTGATATCAAAACAACGATGGCTCTGGAAATGTTGCGGGTAAAAACTCCAGCAATGGCAATCAAGACAATGAAGATGATCCAGATCGCCTACAATCTGGTAAAAGCCCTCCAACTGGAAGCGATCTCAGGGCGACCTATCATGATCGACGACATTGGATACAAGGCGACATTAGACGTAATCATTGAGTTCCGAAGTCGATTCAGAGCATTACAAAATCGCCCTCAAATTTGGAAGAAAGTAATGAGTAATCTGGAGGAACGAATCGCTGAAAGGCTCCTCCACATCCGGCCGAATCGAAGCGAACCACGAGCGAGCAAACGAAGGCCAAAATGCTACCAATACCTCACCTCACCGAGGGCCGAATTTACCGAAATCCAACATCGAGAACACTATCGCGCCGCTGCTTAAAACAGTGCCATTCTTGACTGCCCCGCACTGCATGCCAAGCAATGCGGGCAGAGAAAAAAGGAATTGACGTCACTCTGACGTCAGAGTATCATCAGGAACGATTTTTACGCAATGGCTAAACCTCTTTCACCTTTTGAATTAGAAATTATGCAGCTGGTTTGGAACCTTGAACCAGTTACTGTCCGCACTCTCGTCGATGAGGTAAATCGAAAGCGGACCAGCAAAATTGTCCGCACTTCTGTCTTGAAACAGGTCCAGAGACTGGAGCAGCAGGGATACCTGAACCGCAGCGACAGCCGTCCGGCGCAGTTTAGTTCGACGGTCTCCGAATCGGAAGTTTCATCCCGAGCAGCGAGTGATCTTGTCCGCACGTTTTTCGGCGGCTCACATATGAACCTGGTTCGCCAGATGATAGATGATCAGCCCCTCAGTGATGAGGAAATCGAGGAACTCACAGACCTCATTAAGAACTCCAACAAAGAGTAGCCGACTCATTCGACCATGCACCTTACCTTGATTCATTTCACTATAAGTTTTGCTGTAGCAAGTCTGATCATATCTCTGGTGGCGATGTTGCTGGGCTGGGTTCAGCTCAGGCGGGCGAGGAAGCAACTGGTTTTCTCCACGTTATTCCTCCTGTTGGCCTGCCCGATTTTGGCCGGTATCTATGCGAATTTTCCTGTTTCGGAGAGCTTCGAGGGATTGAGTGCAACACCTGCGGTTTCCATGGTAAATATCAGCGCAACCAAGCCAGCTATCACGGTTTCCGGAGTCGCATTTTGGGTCTGGATCGCAGGATGCGTATTCTCAGTGGCATTAATTTTCCGTGATATTTTTGCTTCCTGCCGGCACCGCGCGACTCTCCGGGGCTGTGACAATGAAGCGGTGCTCACACGTTTCGCTATACACCGATCCGCCGCCTCTCGCGAAATGTCTTTGTATACAGATCCCGATGCCTCTGTCCCCTATTGCATTGGAATCATAAATGCCGCAATAGTAATACCTGAATCTGCGATGGATCAGTTCGATGAGGAGGAACTCGATATGGTATTCGCTCACGAGATTACTCATATCAAAAACAGGGATAACCTGATCCTGGTTCTGCAGCGAGTTATCGAGGCGATTCACTGGTGGAACCCGGTCGTGAAAAAGTTGAGCGGCTGCCTTTCTATCAGCCGCGAGCTTCTGGCTGACAGGGAAGCCTGTATTTACGGAAACCCAAAAAGCTATTCGAAAATTCTTCTCGAATTCAAATCTGGACGACTCTGCACGATTCCGCGACTGGCTTCAACAATGGCCAGTCCCAGCAAATCATTTCTAACTATCAGGCGACGGATTCAAACGATACTGGATACTGAGAGTGAGAGTGATCCAAACAAGCTTAATTCAGTTAACATCATCGGGCCTATCGCACTTGTGTGTGCCGCGCTAATCCCGTTGTCAATAGAGGTGGTTGCCGCGGATAAGCACAGTCAACATCGCTTACGCGACGGGTGGCATCACGAAGGGGAATTGTGCAGCAAAAAGGGTGCAATCCGTAGCAAGGCTCGGAACGGGGAGTAGACAAACTTTTATTTATCTAGAAAACATGAAAATCAGAATCACCAATTACTTTCGTCTGGTTCCAGGGTGTCTTGGAGCGTTATTCGTGACTATGGCAATGGGTCAACAACCCGATACCATTTTCTATAATGGGAAAATCCTGACCGCTGATGCTGAGTTTTCAATAGTGGAGGCGGTTTCCATGAGTGAAGGGCGATTCACTGTAGTCGGTAAATCGTCGGATCTGCTAAATCAGGCCGGACCAAACACCGAAAAAGTTGACCTGAAAGGCAAGACCGTGATTCCCGGGCTGATCGATAATCACATGCATTACATGCGGGGTGCTTCGCGGTGGCGGTTTGAGGCTAGAATAGACGGCGTCACTTCAAGAGCCGAGGCACTGAATATTATAGGCGACAAAGCAAAAGAAGCCGGACCAGGTAAGTGGGTATTTGTACTCGGGGGTTGGAGCGAGCAGCAATTTGCTGATAAGGCGGGTGGATTCACCAAAGAAGAATTGGACGGCGTCGCTCCTCAAAATCCGGTATTTCTCCAGAAATCGTACAGCCGGGCCTATATGAATACTCTCGCAGAGCAAGCGATTGGCAGTTCATCGAGCGGCTCGGGAAGAATGACAGGGGGCAGATCGTCAGGCGGAGGATCAAATCAGTCACAGGGCAACCGCTCAAAAGGCAACAGCGGAAATTCGAAAGGCGGAGGATCAAAAGGTTCGTCCGGTGCGCGTACTACAATCAACAAGGCGCTGACATTCATTCCGGAGAGATCCGAGGCAGATCGAGTCGACGATATCGTCTATTTCAACTCATATCTCAACCGTCTTGGTTTAACGACAGTTTACGATGTAGGCAGAGGTTCCGATGGTAATTTTGACCCGGTAAAATCTCTAGCCGAAAGCGAGAAGCTTACGATGCGGGTGTACCACACTTTGCGCTATCGGGCCTATAATCCCCAGGAGGTTGACCGCGCGATTCAGCTAATTGATTCGTCAAAGCCGCTTGAATGTGATGACTGGTTTGGACTCATAGGTCTAGGAGAGCATATTTATAGTCCGCTTCACGACAGCACGATGCGATCCAGCTTCTTCGATCGAGGGATATGGGGCCAGTTCGAAAGGTTGATAACCGCGGCTGCCAGCGGCGGATGGCATATCCATGAACATGCCCAGCGGGACACTACGGCTGAGGGGATTATCGATATCGCCGAACGTCTCAACAGCAAATACCCGATGAAAGATTTGCGTTGGACCGTTGCCCACTGCGATCTGATGTCAGAAGGCAGTATTGACCGGGCGAAGCAGCTGGGGCTGACCCTCGCCGTTCATAACAAGACCGCAAAGCCAGTCGTTGAGGGGCAGGATTCTCCTCCCGTCGGGCATATGCAAAAGAGCGGCATCATTTGGGGGCTGGGTTCGGATGGAACAGTTGTTTCCACAATCAATCCGTTTCACACCCTGTGGTGGGTGACCAGCGGCAAAGTCTTCCCCAATCAGGTATCAATTAAAAATCCAGTTTCCCGGAAGGATGCACTGATTGCCCATACCCGAAGCAATGCCTACATGATGTTCAAAGAAAAAGACCTCGGCACGATTGAGGCGGGGAAACTGGCCGACATGGTCGTGCTCGATAGGGACTATTTGACCATTCCGGTGGACGAGATCAGGGACATTAAGGCGCTGATGACGGTGGTTGGCGGTAAGAAAGTATATTCGGCCGTGAGGTAGGAGTATTGGTAGGAAATTGCTTTTAGGAGCGATGGGGGGAGGCAAGAGTCAGTCAAGAATGGCACTGTTTTAAGGCCACTCTTCGATGAAAAAGGGCATGAAAAACCCGGCGAATTGAGTGAGTTAGAGTGTGAAAAAAACAAGCCAATTCCTGCCGGGAATTTCGACTCAACTTCAAGGAAGAGCGAAACGTCGTCAACTCGAAGCACTCAGAATTTTACGTGAGAAATTACTGACTCGATCCATTGCTGATATTGCGATTCTCTTTGGCGGCATTCTCCCTGCCGCCGTTCTTGAGCAAGAGCAAAGCGATATTCGTAAACGGACCTACCCCGAAGTTGTGACTTTTTGGGCGTGGATCTCACAATTGCTGGAATGTAATGTGTCCTGCTCCGGCGCGGTGACCTTCGTCCAAAACTGGCACGCCTCGGCTGGACTTTCTATTCCCGCATTCAACACCTCATCCTACTGCCGTGCGAGAAAGCGGCTTTCGAATAAGTTCCTGAATCGAATGTTGTCCCTCACAAAAACCTACATGGACGCGCGAATCGAATCTCATCATCTCTGGTATGGCTTCCGTCTCAAAGCCATCGATGGCACCTCTGTTAAGCTCATGGATACCTCAGCGAATCAAGTGCCATTCCCGCAACCGAGCGGACAAAAGCCAGGTTGTGGCTTCCCTGTTATGGGCCTTACCGGAATCCTCGATCTTGCTGCTGGAAGGATCGATCATTTTCTGACTAGCGAGGATCGGCAACATGATTCAAAAGGTCTGTATCAGCTGAGGAAGGATCTTAAAAAAGGCGATCTGCTCCTTGCTGACCGAGCCTACTGCTCCTACGAAGCGATTGCAGGTCTCCAAACGAAGGGTGTTGAGAGCGTAATGAGACTGCACCAAATGCGGCACAAGAAGCTCGACTGGCGTCAGGGCAAAAAGCTTGATGCCGACTCCCGACTTGTGACCTGGAAACGGCCACCAAAACCGGGGACATCGGGAATTACGTGGGATGAGTGGAATGGATTGCCGGAAGAAATCGAGCTGCGCCTGGTGAGAATGAAAGGTAGAAGCCGGGATGGGAAAGCGAGAACAATGTATGTCGTCACAACCCTGACAGATGCCGCTCTTTACCCGTCAGCGGAAATAGGTCTTCTCTATGGCGAGCGATGGAAAATCGAAGTGAAATTCCGTGATATCAAAACAACGATGGCTCTGGAAATGTTGCGGGTAAAAACTCCAGCAATGGCAATCAAGACAATGAAGATGATCCAGATCGCCTACAATCTGGTAAAAGCCCTCCAACTGGAAGCGATCTCAGGGCGACCTATCATGATCGACGACATTGGATACAAGGCGACATTAGACGTAATCATTGAGTTCCGAAGTCGATTCAGAGCATTACAAAATCGCCCTCAAATTTGGAAGAAAGTAATGAGTAATCTGGAGGAACGAATCGCTGAAAGGCTCCTCCACATCCGGCCGAATCGAAGCGAACCACGAGCGAGCAAACGAAGGCCAAAATGCTACCAATACCTCACCTCACCGAGGGCCGAATTTACCGAAATCCAACATCGAGAACACTATCGCGCCGCTGCTTAAAACAGTGCCATTCGAGTCAGTCAACGTTTTTCAATTTTTGACAAAGGCATTTGGCCAAATGCTCTCGGCATTCAAATGAAGAATTCTTCCTGGAATCTGGAATCATTTCACGAACCAATAGGGTTGCCTCAGGTTGCTACAACGAACGTACCCTATTGACAAGTGAACTACCCCTGCCAGACATTTGCCCTCAGCTGTCTACCCTACGCTCCGGCTCGCACAAAGGGTTGAGCTTTGAGACGAGCGAAGGTGGGCAGTTTCGCGCGTCTTACGCGGAGTCTGTCCCTTACGATTTTGAGGGAGCAACAAAACATATTTTCCGAATATTCCCCTCCTACGCGGAGACTCTGTAATGAGAGTTTTCACGTTTTTGTGCTCACTGCTGTTGGCCAGCCTCGGTTCTGCCGCAGACAATCAGCCCAATGTCGTCGTTCTCCTCGCTGACGATCTCGGCTGGAAGGATCTCCGTTGCTATGGCGGCCCGGTGAAAACGCCGACCCTGGATCGGCTCGCCGGTAGCGGAGTCCGGTTCACCGATTTCTATTCCGGCGCAGCCGTCTGCTCCGCGTCCCGGGCTACCCTGCTGACCGGGCGCCACCACGTGCGAATGGGTATCTACAGTTGGATCAGTGACAACGACCAGGACGTCCATCTGCTCAACAGCGAGGTGACCCTGGCGGAGATTTTGAAGGAAGAAGGCTACGAGACGGCTCATATTGGCAAATGGCACATCGGCGCTCCTTTCCGCGGTCGCGAGAAACCATGGATCGATGAGCACGGGTTCGATTACTGGTTCGCCACCGATCTCAATGCCGCGCCGAGCCATCGCAATCCAACCAACTTCTGGCGCAATCGTGAACGCGTCGGAGAGCTGGAGGGATACGCCTGCCAACTCGTGGTCGATGACGCGATTCGCTGGCTCGACGAAGAGCGCGATTCGAAGAAACCGTTCTTCCTCAACGTCTGGTTTCACGAACCGCACGCTCCGATCGCGGCCCCGGATGAGATCGTAGCCGACTACGGTGACACATCCGATCCCGCTGCGATCTACTCGGGGACGATCGACAACACCGACCGGGCCATCGAGCGCTTGCTGGAAAAACTGAAGGCCATGGGAATCGAGAAGGATACACTCGTGATCTATTCATCTGACAACGGAAGCTATCGCAGAGACCGAGTCGGCGAGTTGCGCGGGGCGAAAGGCTCAAATTTCGAGGGTGGCATCCGTGTGCCGGGCATCTTTTCCTGGCCGGGAAAAATTCCGGAGCGTCAGGTCGTCAATTATCCGGCAGGGCAAATCGATATTTTACCAACCGTCTGTGGCCTTCTCGAGATTGATCCACCCGAAGAAGTCCATCTCGACGGTGCCGATCTTTCGCCAATCCTGCTCGGAAAATCAGAAGCAATCGAACGCGATCAGCCACTCGCCTGGATTTTGCCGCTATCAGGACCTTCCCTCGCGCTCCGTGAGGGAGACTGGTCACTCACTGGTTATCGAAAAGCCGAGTTTCCCCGCGATCGGGAAGCGATGGCCGATCTACGAAATCAGATGGTGACTGTCCTGCGAAAAAATGGCATCGCCGACCCGGAGGCAGAAGTGAAATCAAACCTGCACGAAGGTTTTGACATTCCTGAGGCTGAGCGACTTCGCGGCGCCTACATTCGCCTCAACCAATTTCAGGAATCCTGGATTCCCGCGATCAAAGCGATGACCTACGAGAGTTTCGAACTGTATGACCTTTCGAAGGACGTGGCGCAAAAGCACAACCTGGCTTCGAAGTATCCCAAGGTTTTCGAACGATTGAAGAATCAGCTAATAGAAATCACCAGCGACGTGATGAACGAAAGACCAGACTGGAGTGATCACAGGGAATGATGAATGCTCAAAAAATAGTACGAACCAACCCTATTGCTTCGTTTTGCCATTTCGAACCAACCCTGTTCATTCGCCGAAGTAACCCTATTGGATCGTGAGACAACTTTTCTATATCACTGTTTTTCTTGGACTCTTCGGCGAAGCGGTTTCCGCTGACGAAAAGCAACTTGGCCTCATGACGAAGCCTCTCATCGACGCCTCGTGTATCGACTGCCACGATCGAGACACCAAAACAGAGCTGAATTTTGAAACGCTGGGATCCGACCTCGACGATCCCGCGACCTTTCGCATATGGGAGAAAATTTTTGACCGGGTCACTTCCGGTGAAATGCCGCCGAAGAAAAAGCCACGACCCAATCGTGACATTGCGAAAGCAGCCCTCGATTCAATCGAATCCTCACTTCGCACTATTAGCCTGACGCAACAACAACTCAACGGCCGCGCACAGTCCCGACGACTGACGGGAATCGAATTCGAATACACGCTTCACGATCTGCTTGGTATCGGCGGTGACATCGCTTCGAAGTTGCCTCCGGAAAGCCAGACGTCAGATTTCGATACGGTTGCAGATACGCAGGGAATCTCGCCGGTTCACATTCGAAGCTATCTGGCTGCTGCTGACCTCGCGCTCGACGAAGTGATCGAACTTGGGCCGCGGCCACGGTTGGAGCCCCGGCAGATTGACTACCGGAATCATTCCTACCAGCAAATGTGGTTCAAACGGGAACTGCGCCAAGGGGGTAATACGGTTCTGAGGACTGAAGATGCCTTTGTCACTTTTGACGGTCGCCCGCACACGACGCAGACCGACCACATGGGGATTCAATTTCCTGTTGCGGGGCGGTATCGCATCGCTGCCGAGGCCTATGCCTACCAAGCCAAAACCCCGGTCACTTTCTGCATTTATAAAGGAAACGATCTCGCTGGAAAGGTGGAGCTCATTGGCAGCTGGCAACTCAATCCAGGGCAAGACCGACAAGTCGAACTCGTGCACTACTTCACTCCGGGGGATTATTTCTACCTCGCCCCGGCGGACCTTGATGAGATGCCGGATGGCAAATCGGTCTTCAGCTACGGGGCCAGGCAATATCCCGGAGAAGGTCTGGCGATTCGCTCGTTAACACTCGAAGGGCCACTCGAAAAGCAATGGCCACCGCAAAGGACGCAGCAGCTTTTGGGGGACGTGGATTTTGAAAAACAGCCAGACGGTAGCCACCAAGTAGTTTTGAAGAAAGAACCGCTCGCGCAGATCGCGGATGTCGTGAGCCGATTCGCTCCAAATATTTTCCGTAGACCTCTACAACCGGATGAAGCGAAATCGTGGGCTCGTCTCGCTGAGCCGAGCCTGCGCGACGGGCGGGATTTCGAAGAGACGCTCCGGGTGGTTTTGAAAGCCATGCTCAGCTCGCCGGAGATTCTCTATCATTCCAACAATCCCGGGAAACTCGATGACTACGCTCTCGCGACTCGTCTCTCGTATTTTCTTTGGAAAAGCCTTCCTGACGATCAACTCTTTCATCTTGCCGCAGAAGGGAAGCTGACCCAGCCGGCGATTCTCGCTTCCGAAGTCGACCGAATGCTGGACGATGAAAAAGCGCAGCGTTTCATCAGGGATTTCCTGGATCAGTGGCTGGAGTTGGAAGAGATCGATGCGACAACTCCCGATGATCGACTTTATCCCGAGTTCGATGATGTGCTTCGGCAAGCCATGCTACACGAGACGAATCTCTTTTTCACCAACCTGATCTGGGATGACCGGAGGGTTCGCGAACTAATCGATACGGACTATGCCTTTGTAAATCGGCGACTGGCCAAACACTACGGCATTCCCGGAGTCGAAGGACTCGATTTTCGGAAAGTAACGCTACCAGAAAACAGCCCGCGAGGGGGAATTCTGACACAAGCCAGCATTCTGAAAGTAACCGCAAATGGAACGAACACCTCGCCGGTGCCACGGGGAAATTTCGTTTTGGCGGAGCTTCTCGGAACTCCGCCGAATCCGCCGCCGCCGGGCATTGGCTCGATCGAACCCGACACACGCGGAACGACAACGATAAGGGAAGAACTCGCTGCGCACCGGAATGTAGAGAGTTGCGCGAGTTGCCACCAACACATCGACCCGCCGGGTTTCGCGCTCGAAAGTTTTGATCCAATTGGTGGCTTTCGATCCCGCTATCGGGCATCTGAGGGAGATCGACCAACCGGAAAATTACGGGGGCGCCTGATTCGAGAATATCGACTCGGCCCCGCTGTCGATACCTCGGGAACTACAGCTAATGGCGAAGCTTTTTCCGACATTCGCGAATTCAAAAAACTCCTTCTCAGGAAAGAAGATCAGGTCGCCCAACATTTCATCCGTCAGCTAATCGTTTACGCCACGGGAGCTGAAATTCAGTTCGCAGACCGTGAGGAGTTGGAAAAGGTTTTTGCCGAATCCAAAGCCAATGAACATCGCGTCCGGGGAATCATTCATTCCGTGGTGCAGAGCCAAATTTTTCGAAACAAATAGCATGCAACAACGCCACACCCTCAATCGCCGAACCCTGCTCAAAGCCTCAGGAATTTCCCTGGCCTTGCCAATGCTCGAAGCCTTCGGGAAGATCGCTGAGACCCCGCCGAAACGGGCGTTGTTCATTTGCAACACGCTCGGATTTTATCCACCGGCGTTTTATCCAAAGGCGGCCGGAATCGACTACGCTCCTTCGGAATATCTATCCCTGCTCGATCAACACAAAAACGACTTCACCGTTTTCTCGGGACTCTCGCATCCCGATCAAGGGGGCGAACATGCCTGCGAAAGGACTTGGTTGAGTGCAGCCCGAAACCCGGGGCGGGACGGTTTCAAAAACTCGATCTCGGTCGATCAGTTCGCCGCTGAAAAACTCGGCAATGTGACGCGCTTCCCCACCCTCTCGCTCAGCAGTGACGGCGCACGAAGCCAGTCCTATACGAGCAACGGTGTGATGATTCCCGCCATGGCCCGGCCATCTCAAGTATTCGCCAAACTCTTTCTCCAGGGCAACGCGAAAGAAATCGCGAAGGAGAAACAGAAGCTAAGTGATGGCCACAGCATTCTCGATGCGCTAACCGATCAGCGTCGTCGCCTTATTGGGAGTGCCTCCCCTCGCGACAAAGAACAACTCGACGCCTACTTCGAAGCCGTTCGGCAGACCGAACGGAATCTCGCAGAGGCTGAAGTTTGGTTCGATCGCCCGAAGCCAACCGTCGACGCCTCCACACCGAAGGACATTCCTGACAAAGCCGATCTCGTTGGGCGAGTCGAACTTTTGTTCCAGCTTGTCCCGCTCATTCTTCAAACTGACTCTACTCGCGTCATCAGCATCGTTATCCAAAACAACCACGGAGTCCCTTTGATCGATGGAGTCGAAACCGAACATCACAACCTTTCACATCACGGCCGAGATCCGGAAAAAATTACTCAGCTGAAGAAAATCGAACGTGCCATTCTCACTTCGTTCGGAAGTCTTCTCACCGATCTCAAATCAACAAACGAAGCCGGAGGCTCGCTGCTCGATCATTCACTGACGCTTCTAGGAAGCAACCTTGGAAACGCCGCGGCCCACGATCCCCGAAACAATCCCATCCTACTGGCCGGTGGCGGGCTCACTCACCAAGGACTCCTCGCACATGACCCGACAGACAACACCCCTCTCTCTAATCTGTTTGTCCGGTTGCTTCAGGAAGTCGGGATCGAGGCGGATCAATTTGCGAGTAGCTCCGGTGTACTCGATCTGAATTAGATTTCAGCGAACGTTGAGTCAACCGGGTTGGATAAGAAATTTGGGCGGAATAGGTGAGGATTCTGTCTGTACATTCTCTCCTCACCCTCGCATGCAGACGAATATTCGTCTGATTTCTTGACGTTACCGCACTTTTAAAATACTGTTCACCCGAACACACTAATGAACAGTAACCGGGAAAAGATTCTGGATCTTCGAAAGATGCTCCGGGATAAACATGGCAGCGCGCAGCTTTTTGCTCCAACGGCGGCTTCGATCGCGGCGGCGGATATGGAGAAGCCGCCGGAAACGAGGTTGGACACGAATTGTCGAAAAGCATTGGGGATCGGTAAAGCAGGCATTCATGAAATGATTGCGGAACCCACGCGGGCAACCGCGGGCCTGGCCTGTGTCATGGAGCGGCTGATTTTTGAAAACTCGGAGCATTTGGCACTAATCGATGGACAGGATTGCTTTGATCCGGGATCGACGGATGCGCAGTTTTTGAATCGCTTTTTATGGGTGCGCTGTCGCGATGCGCAGGATGCAATCAAGTCAGCGGACTGGCTGCTGCGGGATGGAAATCTGCCGCTGGTGGTAATGGATTTGCAGATGAATCCGGCGGCGGAATTGCGGCGGATTCCGGCAAGTTCGTGGTATCGGCTGCGGGCGGTTGCGGAGGAAACAGAGACGGCGTGTCTGGTTTTTTCGCCGGAAAAACTGGTGCCTGCTGCGCATTCCCGATGGTCGCTTTCGCAGCGCTTTTCGTTGTCGGCTTTTGATGAACGTCGCGAAGACATCGCGATTACTCCAGTGCTGGAGCGGGCGCGTCCGGCTCAGGAAACGGCCGATTTTCTAGCAACAGCGAGTTGATTTTTTGGAATACAAACGATGTTCGCGGTCATTTACATTCCTGATTTTTTCCTGCAAGCGCAGCTGCGCGATCCGCATGATACAAAGCCGACGGCGCTGGTGAAAACGGCGAAAAAAAGCAACGATAGCAAAGCTCGAATCATGGCGCTAAATCAGGCAGCGCGTGATCTTCAGGTCGAAACCGGGATGACGGCGGCGCAGGGGCAAGCGCGGTGCGGGGAGCTGCGAATTTTGCACCCGTCGGAAGAAGCAGAGGCCGAGGCGCAACGAATTTTACTGGAGCTATCAGTCAGCTGCTCGCGAGATTTTGAAGAAACCGGGCTGGGCATTTGCACGCTGGATTTAATGGGAACTCGCTGCGGCGATGAGTGGGAGTTGGGCTGGAAATTGGTCGAGGAATTGGCGAAAACATCATCGCTGCGAGCACAGATTGGCTTTGCGGAAACGCCGGATTTAGCCCTGATGGTCGCGCAACAGGCCGATCCGGTTCGATCGATCGCGGGCGAAAGCGACGATGAATTTCTGCAGCAATTGCCGATTGAAGCGCTGAATCCGCCGCCGGACATCACGATGGTCCTGACGCTGTGGGGCATTCACACGATCGGCGATTTTCTCGCGCTGCCGCAGGGCGATGTCGCTGAACGGCTCGGACCTGATGCGCTGGATTTGTGGGAGCGGGTTTCGGGAAAAAAATCGCGTCTGCTCCGGCTGGTGCGCCCCCCAGAGGATTTTTCTCAGACGGTGGATTTCGATCACGAAGTCGACACGCTGGAACCGCTCTTGTTCATGATGCGGCGGGTGCTGGAAACGATTTGCGCGCGGCTTGCTGCGGCCTGGCTCACGGCGGGAGAAATTCGGCTTGCGCTTCATTTTGCCCGGGGCGGCGGTTACGAGCGAGCCTTTCGTGTGCCGGATCCGACAACGGAAGTGGAGTTACTTTTTCGAATGCTGCATGCCCATCTTGAAGATTTTGAAGCGAAGGCTCCGATCATCACAGTCCGGCTCGAAGCCCTGCCAGCGCGAGGCGCGAAGCGTCAGTTTCATCTTTTTGAACCCGGTTTACGCGATCCCAACCGCTTTGCCGAAACCCTCGCGCGACTCGAAGGCCTGCTCGGTTCGGAGCGCGTTGGCATTCCCGAAATGCTCGACTGCCATCGCCCCGATGCATTTCGAATGCGACCGTTTCAGGAAGCGATCACGGATCAAAAATCAAACGCTCCGAAGCCGGAAAAATCGTTTCGCCTCGGGCTGCCGCTGCGGCGTTTTCGGCCTCCAATTTTTGCAAATGTCGCCGTCTCTTCGACCGATCAACGACCGATTCAAATCAGCAGCGTCCGGGTGAAAGGCGCCATTGCTGATTGTCGTGGCCCGTGGGCAATCAGTGGCGATTGGTGGGCAAAAGAAAGTCGCTGGTCGCGCAAAGAATGGGATGTGGAAATGGCGGGCGGAGGGCTTTACCGACTGGCTTGCGAGGGAAAGGACGAATGGAAGGTGGAGGGCATTTACGGCTGATCGTTCATGGCTGATTTCATCGAACTTCATGCCCGCAGTGCGTTCAGTTTCTTGCGCGGGGCCGATCATCCCGAAGCCATCGTGCGCGAAGCGGCTCGGCACAAAATGCAGGCGATGGCGCTAACCGATCGCGATGGCGTTTATGGATCGGCGCGGGCTCATTTTGCGGCGAAGGAATTGAAGAAGGAGCATGGCAAGGATTTTCGGGCGCTGATCGGGGCGGAAGTCACCCTCGCGGGCGAAGCGGTTGTGCCTATTTTAGTAAAATCGCGGACTGGCTATCAGAATCTTTGCCAACTGCTGACGCGGGGAAAATTGCGCGGGCTTTCCGAAACCGAGGCTCAGGAAAACCCCTTACTAAATCCGCGAAAGGATGGCCGTGTCACGCTCGCGGAAGTCGAGGAATTTGCCGATGGTCTCATTTCGCTGACCGGTGACGAAGACGGGGCGATTCTAAAAGCGCTTCAACGCGGCGACACTGATTCGGCGGAGAAATCGTTGCTCCAACAAATTCACGTTTTCGGAAAAGAGAATGTCGTCGTCGAAATTCACCGCCATCACCTGCGCGGCGAGGAATGGATCAATCGCCATCTCATCGATCTCGGCGACACGCATGGTTTGATGGTGATCTGTTCCAACAGGGTTGAATCGGCGAACCGACAGGGTCGGTTCATCGCGGATGCGTTTACCAGTTTGAGAAATCGCGTCAATCTCGACACGGCAGGAAAGTTGCTCGCCCGAAATGCGGAGACCTATTTAAAAAGCCCCGCGCAGATGACGGCGCTTTTTGCGGATCGGCCTGAGGTCGTTGAAAACACATTGCGCGTCGCTGACCGATTAGAATTTACACTCGAAAATCTTGGCTACGAATTCCCAAAATTCGCCGCGCCCGCCGGTCATGACGAAGCCAGTTTTTTGCGGGAGGAAGCCTATCGCGGAGCCATCAAGCGCTACGGAGAAATCACACCGAAGATTCGCAAACAGCTCGATCACGAACTCGGCCTGATTTCGAAACTCGAATTTTGCGGCTATTTTTTAATCGTTCAGGACATCGTTAAAATGGCGTGGGACCGCGACATTCTGGTTCAGGGGCGCGGTTCGGCAGCAAATTCGGCAGTGTGTTATTGCCTCGGAATTACGGCAGTCGATGCCATTGGCCAGAAACTGTTGTTCGAGCGTTTTTTATCGGAAGGCCGCAAAACGTGGCCGGACATCGATCTCGACCTGCCGAGCGGCAATCGTCGCGAAGCGGTCATTCAATCCGTTTTCCAAAAATACGCCCCACGCGGCGCCGCCATGACAGCCAACGTAATCACCTATCGCGGACGGTCGGCCATGCGCGAGATGGGAAAGGTGCTCGATATCCCAGAGGAAATCCTCGGGCGTTTTTCCGATACCTGGGGCAGCAGCGCGATCAACGATACCGACGAATTGCATCAGAGAATGTTGGAAGCCGGCATCGCCGAACAGCACCCCCGCCTCCCTGCCCTCGTTCATTTGTATCAGTCGGTTTACAGTTTGCCGCGTCATCTCGGCCAGCATTCCGGCGGGATGATCATCACCGACAAACAGCTCGATACCGTCGTTCCGTTGGAAAATGCCACGATGGAAAATCGCCGTGTCGTCCAGTGGGACAAAGACGATTGCCAGGATCTCGGGATCATTAAAGTCGACCTACTCGGCCTCGGGATGATGGCTGCGCTGCAAGATTGCGTAGAGCTTTGTCGCGAACGCGGGCGCCCCATCGACCTCGCCCAGATTGGAAAAGATGACGACCCGGCGACTTACGACATGCTCTGTGCAGCTGACACCATCGGCGTTTTTCAGGTCGAAAGCCGCGCGCAGATGGCGACGCTCCCCCGACTGAGACCACGCAAATTTTACGACCTCGCCATCGAAGTCGCGATCATTCGCCCCGGCCCAATCGTCGGCGGAATGGTTCATCCGTATTTGAACCGACGGAGCGGCAAAGAGAAAATCGATTACATCGACGATGCCTTCAAGCCAGCGCTGGAACGCACCCTCGGGGTTCCGCTTTTTCAGGAACAAGTTTTGCAAATGGCCATGATCGCTGCCGACTTCAGCGGAAGCGAAGCGGAAGAATTACGCCGCGCGATCAGCTTTCATCGCTCGGAAGAACGCATGGCGAAAGTCATGAGCAAGTTGCGGGCGGCGATGGATCAGAAAGGCGTGCCGGCGGGAACACAGGATCAAATCACGGGATCGATCGAAAGCTTCGCGCTCTATGGATTTCCCGAGAGCCATGCAATTTCTTTCGCCCTGCTGGCCTATGCCAGTGCGTGGATGAAAGTGCATCGCGCTGCTGAATTTTACGTCGCCCTGCTCAACAATCAGCCGATGGGATTTTACTCGCGGGCAACCCTCGTCAAAGACGCCAAAGCCCACGACATCCGCGTGCGGCCAGTCGACATTTCCGTGAGTGAAGTTCACTGCACGATTGAAGCAGATCAAATCATTCGGCTCGGTTTGAATCAGGTGAAAGGTCTCAATTCACAAACCGCTTCTCGCATTGTTGCTGAGCGAAAAACCAACGACTTTATTTCGCTGGAGGATTTTTTGCAACGCACCCGCCCGAGTCGTGACGCCCGTCGCGTGCTCGCAAAAATCGGCGCACTGAATGTTCTCGACGACATCAAGCATCGCCGCAACGCGCTTTGGAAAATCGAGAAACCGCTTCTCGAGCCCGATGATTTATTCACCTGGAAAAGCCGATCCGAGTTGGCAAAAAAAGATGCGGCAGAAGAAAATTCACCGCTCCCCGAAATGATTCCCTTCGAACGGCTTCAGGCTGATTATGATGGAATGGGCCTCACCACCGGTCCGCATCCGATGGCATACGCTCGGGAATATTTGCAGCACGAAACCAAGATGTGGAGAGCTTCCGACCTCGCACTGGGCGAGCCGGATCAACTTGTCGAAATCGGCGGGCTCGTCATTTGTCGCCAACGACCCGGCTCAGCCAAAGGCCACGTTTTTGTATCACTCGAAGACGAAACCGGCGTCGCCAACGCGTTTGTTCCTGCTGAGACCTTTGCCAAATACCGGCTCGTCATCACCCGCGAACAATTTCTCATCATTCGCGGTCGCCTCCAAATCAAAGACAACGTGACCAGCATCTACGCGCTGCACGCCGAGCAACTCCCATGGAAAAACGCTCAGTTTCAAACGCAGTCTCACGACTTTCACTAAGAACCCGAACTCAGTCCCAGATCGGGAAAAGCACCGTCGTCACGAGCTTGTTTTCAATCTGCATAATAATCGAAACCCTCATCGCAGGCTTACCTAAAATCGTCTCTGATCACGTCATTCAGTCAAGACCGGGTTTAGCACATTTCGTAGGATTCAAACTTGCCATCCCAAGCCCAGTCTTCCACCATCCCCCCCCAATGGCTGCAAAGACCGCTATCACCGCCCCGCGTTCACTCGGAAACCGCATTGGTTTCTGGCTTGGGATCGTCGTGTTTTACCTGATCTACTTTATCGGGAACCTCAGCCCGGACAACGTACTCGTAAGTCGCATGGCTGCGGTCGCCGCCCTCATGGCAATCTGGTGGATCTCTGACGCGATTCCTCTCGCCGCAACTTCGCTGCTGCCGCTGGTTTTATTTCCGCTTTCCGGAATCATGAAGGGCAAAGACGTCGCGCCGGTTTACATGAACTACATCATTTTTCTGTTCATCGGCGGTTTCCTCATCGCCCTGGCAATGGAACGATGGAACCTACACAAACGCATCGCGCTGAGCATCATTCGTCTCGCCGGTTCGCAGCCCTCGCGACTCGTTCTCGGGTTCATGTTGGCGACCGCGTTTCTCTCGATGTGGATCTCAAACACCGCGACCACGATCATGATGCTAGCCATCGGACTCGCCGTCATCAAACAGGCCGAAGATTCATACGGCGCTGACAAGACCAAAAACCTCGGCGTCGCCCTGCTTTTAGGAATTGCCTACAGCGCCAGTATCGGAGGCGTTTCCACTCTCGTCGGCACTCCGCCCAATCTCGCTCTCCTCCGAATTTTTGAACTCAGTTTTCCAAAATCCGCCGATGCTGGCTACGTCATTTCATTTGGTCAATTCATGCTGCTTGGTCTTCCCATCACCCTCTCGATGCTTGCCATCATCTGGTTCGTACTCACTCGAGTCTGTTTTCGCTCGACCAGCGATCTCAAGCTCGCGCCCGAAGTGATCGAAAGCGAATACCGGAAGCTCGGGAAAATCAGCTACGAAGAAAATGCGCTCGACGGAGTCGATATCGATTGGGAATTTCCAAAAGGCGATCAAGAGCACGCAGATCTCAATTCGTTTCTACAACGGCTTTCCGAAAAGCTTCACACGACTAATCGAATTCTCACGATCGCACTTGGATATACCCGCTCGCTGAGTGCGGAGGCCAATGCTTGCATCGATCACGTGAATTTGATGAGCTACCAGCCGTGGAATCCACAGCCCTACGAAGTCTGGCTTGAAAAAGCAGTGACCGACTTTTTAGAATCCGGATTACCGCCGGAAAAACTCATTCTGGGCCTCCCGTTTTTCACCAAAGAACTCGGCGGCAAACGACGGGCTATTCAGTGGACAAAACTGGCGGGCAAAGGCGAATCCACAATTCCCGAAAGCGATCACGAATTCTCGCCCGTCGGAAAAGCTGCCTGCGATCTGCGACTCGATTTGATGAAGAAATACAAACTCGGCGGCGTGATGGTCTGGGAATTTGGCCAAGATTCGCCGAACGAGAAACACTCGCTGATGAAGCACTTGTCGGAGAAACTTGCGACTCCGTAAATCTACGAAGCCCCCTGCCCCGGCATCACAACACCGGCCGACTTTCGCAAATCATCCATCACGCGCATATTGCCGAGCGTGTCTTCGCGATCGCCAAACAGCCCGCCTTCGCCACGAACGACTGCCGCAAAAGCATCCGCTTCGACCGCGTAAATGGGTCGCGTTTCTTCGACTGAAATATGTTCTGGTTCGGCGTCTGGCCGAATGATCGTAAATCCTTCCAGACCTTGCCAAAAACGCGTGACTTCGATGCGGGCCTTAGTCCCAGCGATGTGCGCGCTTTGATCTGAAACCACGGTCATACCGCAGGTGAACGTCGCGAGGAGGTCTCCGTTTTCGAATTTCAAGGTTCCCGCCGCGTAATCGTCGACTCCGTTGATGAGGTGCGCGACGGCAGTGGATTCAATCGGTTCAGCGCCAGCCAACGCGCGAGTGAAATTCGTGCAATAACAGCCCACATCCATGATTGCTCCACCGCCTTGATCAGGACGATAACGAGCATCGCCATCGGTCACGGGGCGATCAAACGTGAAATCTGTGCGGATTAATTTTAAGTCGCCAAGCACACCCGATTGAACCAATTCGATGAGTTTTTCCGTCTGCCGATGCGCCCGATACATGAAGGCTTCGCACAATGTTTTTCCAGTTTCGTCAGCCGCAGCAAACATCGCTTCTGCATCAGCCAAATCGAGCGCGATCGGCTTTTCGCACAAGACGTGTTTGCCAGCGCGCATCGCTGCGATGGCAATTTCACGATGCAACCCATTCGGCAACGCAAGATAAACCGCATCGATTTCAGGATCTGCCAACAGCGCGTCGTATCCGGCAATGCCACGCCCGCCGAATTCCGCCGCAAAATGATCTGCCGATTCCTGCGTCCGCGATGAAACCGCACCGAGTCGTCCCGTTTCAGATTGAGGCAAGTCAGTCGCGAATTTCTTCGCAATCATCCCCGTTCCCATAATGCCCCACTTGAGGAGGGAATCAGGGTTCAGGATTCGGGATTCAGGGCTGGACATTGAAAGAAAGAATCAGGTTTTAGGCGTCAGAATTCGGAAACCCAAACACCTAAAAACTGAATCAGAGGCAAAACAACCGGCAAAGCCAGCGCCCCGAATCCTGATTCCCAGCCCCTAAATCCTTCAGAAAGATTACTTATCTTCAACAACAATCTTAACCACCTTCGACATCACAGGTGGGTTGTGAACCATGTGAATGTGATCGCCGAGAACGAGCTGGAGCGTGTGCTCTCCTGGCTCAAGCGTGAGCGTTACCTCAGTCTGTCCGCCACCGAAGTGCTTATAATTGTCGCTCATTGGGAATGGCAATTTTGGATCAGGAACTTTCTCGTCAATAATCAGATGATGGTGTCCGGTCGGCTTTTCGTCGCCAAGGTAGATGCCGGCAGGAGCAACGCCCATGCCTTTTAATCCAAAACGAACGGTGAAAGTTTTTGGCACTGTTTTTCCATCTTTCAAACCAATGATGTAAACCTTCGCGTCTTCAGCGCTCGGAGTTTTGCCGGGCTCAGGATAAACGAGCTCCGCCTTGTCCTGTGAAATGAGTGATGTTGCGATCCCGCCAACAAGAAGGGCGGCCAATGTAAGAACTTTGAGATGTTTCATGATGAAGTTGTATTGCAATTAACTGGTTGATTTTGCGATAAAATTCCCTCGATGAACAGAAATTTATCGTGGGAGGTATTTCGCCGTTTTTCGATCCAACAGTATCCGTCTATCGAACGCACCCTATTGCTTCGTGAAAAATCAAAAGTCGGGTTGAAACCCAATTCGCCTGCGTGTTTATTTTAGAAAATCTAATTTTTAATAGAAATTCGAATTCATTTATGAAAGTTCTTGTCACCGGCGGCGCCGGATACATTGGAAGCGTCTCGGTGGACGCCTTGATCGCAGCGGGCCACGAAGTGGTGGTTTTTGACAATCTTTACATGGGTCATCGCGCTGCGGTGAATCCCAAGGCGGCTTTCGTGGAAGGTGATCTGGCGGATAAAGCAAAGGTCTCGGCGACTTTTGCGGAGCACAAACCGCAGGCAATTATGCACTTCGCGTCGTATTCGCTGGTCGGTGAATCAATGGAGAATCCGCTGAAATACCTCGGTGATAACGTTACTAACGCGCTCAACTTGCTCAATGCGGCTGTCGAATTCGGCGTTGAGCGTTTCATTTTATCTTCCACCGCAAATTTATTCGACGAGCCCGAAACGCTTCCGATTTCTGAGACAGAGAGAATTGTGCCTGGCAGTCCCTACGGCGAATCAAAAGCAATCATCGAGCGTTATCTTTTCTGGCTGCAAAAGACGAAAGGCCTTCGCTACGCGGCGCTTCGTTATTTCAACGCGGCGGGCTGCACCGATATCAAAGGCGAAGACCACCAGCCTGAATCTCATTTGATTCCGTTGGTGATTCAAGTCGCGCTGGGGCAGCGGGAGAAAATCATGATTTTCGGGGACGATTACGACACTCCCGACGGCACGTGCGTTCGCGATTACATCCACGTATCCGATTTGGCATCGGCTCATATTTTAGCGATGGAAGCCCTGAGCGATAACGAATCGCTTCACTACAATTTGGGCAACGGCAGCGGCTTTTCGGTGAAAGAAGCTATCGAGACCGTTCGCGAGGTTTCAGGTCATCCGATCCCTGCCGAAATCACTCCGCGTCGAGCGGGCGACCCCGCTTCGTTGGTTGGTGATAGTTCAAAAATTCGAAGCGAACTCGGCTGGGCCCCTCAATTCGCAGACCTTAAATCGATCGTCGAATCGGCTTGGAAGTGGCACGTCAAACACCCGAAAGGGTATGAGGACTAACGGCTTCAAAAGTTTCGCTCAAAAAACGTTGACTTGCACAGGCACTTTCTGTGAGTATCCTATTTCATGGCGCGATTGCGCCAAACGTATAAGTCAGCGGATGGGTGTTCCCGGATCAACCATCCGGTGTCAGTGTGAAAATCCAACCCAGCCCGGGATGCAATTATCACCTCGCCGACGTAAAAATGACCATCATGAAACTGTTTAGAATCCCAGCATTCGCCCTCATTCTCGCCTTTTGCTTTGCGTTTACCGCAGCAGAAGCTCAACAGAAAAAGCCTCGCACGCTAACCGACGTTTACCGTGATGGCGTGAAGCTTTACGATGCACAGCGTTACCCCGAGGCGATGAAGTATTTTCAATACGTGAAGACCAAGAATCCGCGTGATCCTCGCAACATGCGCTACCTCAAGCTCACCGAGTTGGCGATCAAAGAAGGCCGCACCGCGAAGGTTGATCTCGAAGCGACGTTGAAATCGATCACCATCCCGGAAGTCGATTTCCAGGGAGCCAGTCTCGGCGACGTATTGGCCTATATTGCTCAGCGGGTTGAAGAACTCTCCGACGGAAAACAATCAGCAAACTTTATTTACAAAGGCACTTCTGAACAACGGGCGAATACGGAGATCACTCTAAAATTGCGCAACGCACCTGTCACCGAGGTGATCCGTTACGTCGGCAGCCTTTCCCAGACGACCTTTAAGTTCGAAGAGCATGCGATCGTGGGAACTCCGCTCATCGCACAATCGCCGACAACAACGGCTCCCATTCAAAATGCTTCCGGTTTTGAAAAAAGCTCCGTGAATCCATTGCCGAACAACGCACCGGCTCCGGACCCTTTCAAGTAGTCTGATTTTTAGATCGTTTTGAACGACCCACAACCCGTCGCGCTCATTACCGGTGGCCAAGGTGACCTCGGTCAAGCTTTAGCCACTGAATTGAGAGCAAGCAGGTTTTCTGTTTTTGATCCAGGGCACGAAGAACTCGATGTCTGCTCGGCAGATTCAGTCACTGCCTATTTTAAGAAAATCGAACGGATCGATCTGCTGGTAAACAATGCTGGGATCACCCTCGATGGCTCGATTTTAAAAATGCCCGAAGCCGAATGGGATGGCGTACTCGACACCAATCTCAAAGGCGCGTTTCGTTGCGCCAAAGCCGCGTTTCGCATCATGCTGAAACAGCGCGTTGGACACATTGTGAACATCGGCTCTTTCTCTGGAGTTTGTCCTCCTGCAGGCCAGGTCAATTACGCAGCTGCCAAAGCCGGTCTCATTGGCCTCACGCATGTCCTAGCAGACGAAGGCGGGATGCGCAGTATTCGCGTGAATTGCGTGTTGCCCGGTTTTTTAGAAACCAAAATGACCCGTGATCTCGCGCCGGCAGTGATTGAATCCGCGAAGCAAAAGCACGTGCTCGGTAAATTTAACACTGTCGATGACGTCGCCCGTTTCGTGACGTTTCTGCAATCGATGGAAGCCGTGTCCGGGCAGGTTTTTCAGCTCGATAGCCGGATTCGTCGATGGACGTGAGTTTCGTGAGATTGACGGTATAGCCCTCGCAGTAGGGCGTCCCGGCTAACAAAATCATTCCCCGTCCGCTTGTAAAGAATGAGCAACAAATGGCGAATCGGAATTTGCATCGTCGCATGGAGTTTCATTATTGTCTGGCTCGCCTTCTTGACGGCAGGCCAGCAAAAAATTCAAAACACTCTGGAGGGTGATCGTTCGTTGAAACGGGAAGCGACTAACTTTGATCTCGAATTACTTGCGACCAGAATTCGGCACAAAACACCCTTGCCAGAAATTGAAATCGGAAACGATCCTGCAGAGGACATTATTCAATCCCTCAATTCTCCCAGTATTGATTCCGTTATGATTGCGCTGCGGGTGCTCATGCAAAATGAGATCATCACCGACGCCGAAGCCGCAGAAATAAATTATCAGAAACCTTACGAAAATTCTCTGCCGACTATTCAAAAAATTACGCGCAGGGTCAGATTACTAGATGGATTTACCCGTGAAAAACTCGGCAAGGATTTCGACCAAGGAATTTGGTATCATTCTCCCCATGGAGGAAAATGGCCGGGAGCCGAAGAATTTCGCCAAAACTGAAAAATCGTATTCCGTGTCATTCCCTCCTCTTTCGGCTTCCATTTATCGAGGAAAAACACTAAACTTCCGCTCTGAAAATCTAATATCCAGTTCTGACCGAGCCACATAGAATTCTTTTCATTTAAATCACACAGAACACTTTAAACCCCATGCAAAACTCCCCGCTGCGACGCCCTGCCATTGCCCTTCTCTCTGTTTTCACCTTTGGAAGTCTGGCGCTTTCACCTATTTGTTTTTCCCAGGAAAAAAAGAAGCCTGCTGACGCCGCCAAGCCTAAAGCCGAAGAAAAGAAAACTCCCGAAGCACCGCCAATTCATAAAGTGAAAGCGGGCCTCTTCGAAATCAAAGTCGATCTTGAAGGTGCGTTTGAAGCGACACAGTCATCTCCGATTGCAATCGATTCGAAAGCGTGGACTGACCTCACAGTGGTCTCAGTCTCGGCGCATGGAGAAAAGGTCAAAAAAGGCGATGTCATTGCAAAATTCGATGACGATAAGTTGCGGAAAGCAATTGATGAGATCATTCACAATACACCTCTCGCTGAACTTACTTTAGAAACTGCAGTCGCTGAACTGGATACGCTGGAGAAAACGACTCCTCTCGACCTCGAAGCTTCACGACGCAGCAAAATGCAGGCCGAGGAAAATCTCGCCTACTTCGAAGACATCACGCTTCCGATGAAAAAACGTGACGTCGAGGAAGGACAAAAACGAGGAATTCAAAGCCTATCCTACGCAGAAGAGGAGCTCAATCAGCTCAAGAAGATGTACAAGCAAGATGACCTGACTGAAGAAACCGAAGAGATCATTCTGACCCGTTCTCAAAATCAGGTGAACACGATCAAGTGGCAACTTGAGCAGTCCAAAGCTCGCTCCGAGCGAACACTCAACACCTCCATTCCACGCGAGCACGAGGCGTTGACACTGGCGCTCGATAGAACACAGGTGACGTGGCGGGCGACTGAGAAATCAACGCGCGCGGCACTGGAGAAAAAGCGACTCGAAGTCGAGAAAGCACATCGCGATCACGATAAAGCTGCCGAAAAATTGGCTGATATGGAAGCAGACTTAAAACTGCTCACCGTCACGGCTCCTCACGACGGAATCGTTTACTATGGCGCGAGCGCTCGCGGGAAATGGATTACCGGCCAGACCATCGAGAAAAAACTCGTCCCCGGCGGAAAAGTTTTACCGAAGGAAATTTTCATCACT
>ERZ887942.277-NODE-277-length-43142-cov-11.785550_pt1 | contig 43142 bp, 32 predicted proteins | sample MGYA00521099_ERZ887942 | MGnify/ENA primary metagenome ERZ887942 (study PRJEB32303, sample SAMEA104408605) | aquatic metagenome | biome: Brackish water; feature: Pelagic; material: water | place: Baltic Sea | collected 2014-06-07T06:48:00 | depth 16,251 m ... | reverse complement strand
CTTCGCTCACTTCATGCATCTCACCTTCAACCATGACAACGCTGTCAATGGTTCCAGCAATCATCATGTCCATATCCGCCAATTCCAATTCAGAACGCAATGGATTGATGATGAATTTACCATCTACACGTGCAACACGAACTTCTGAGATTGGACCATCAAACGGGATGTCACTCACAGCCAGACAAGCTGAAGCCGCCAAACCGGCGAGGCTATCAGGCATGACTTCCGGATCTGACGACATCAATTGAATCATCACCTGAGTGCCAGCATGGTAATCGGAAGGAAAAGTTGGACGCAAAGCGCGGTCAACAAGTCGCATGACCAAGACTTCACTGTCAGACGGACGCGCTTCGCGCTTGAAGAATCCCCCCGGGAATCGACCTGCAGCAGCATATTTTTCTCTGTAGTCTACAGTAAGTGGAAGAAAATCCACATCGTCTCGCACCTCATGCGAGGAAACTGCTGTAGCAAGCAACATGGTGTCGCCGCATCGAACGACTACTGAACCGTGAGCCTGCTTGGCCAACTTGCCAGTTTCAATGGTGATCTCACGCCCGTTGCCGAGATCAATGGTTTGGTTGTGTACCGTGTAATTCATCTTTCCTGTGTATGCATCAATAAACACACTTCCTCGATTAGGCAGTGCGCAAAAAAACGAAGAAGGCAATGGATCGATTCCAATTGCCTTCCTCGTTTCAAGAGTTTCTATTAGCGACGTAAGCCGAGCTTCGCCACAACGTCTCGATAGCGACTAATTTCTTTTGCTTTCAGATAATCCAATAACTTTCGACGCTTCCCGACCAACTTGATCAGGGCGCGCTGTGTGTGGAAATCTTTCCGATTCTTTTTGAGGTGCTCTGTCAAGTGAGCAATTCGGTATGAGAACATGGCCACCTGCGCCTCAGGGCTTCCTGTGTCCTTTTCTCCTTCACCGTAAGTGGAGAAAAACTCCTTCTTTTTGTCTGAATCTAAATAGTACATGTCGAAATCTTTTAGATGTTCGTGATGTGAAATAAGGCGGCAAAGGTAACGTGAATAACTGAAGATCCCAACACCAATTACCGAAGTAAATTGCCGTTATGGCTTTGATGGCACGTCGTACATCGCACGCAAGAAGAATGACAGCTTTTGCTTCAATTCCTTGCGTTCCACAATCGCATCCAAGAATCCATGTTCCAGTAGAAATTCTGAACGCTGGAAACCTTCAGGCAAGTCCTTACCAATTGTTTCTTTCACGACACGTGGGCCGGCAAATCCAATCAACGCATTGGGCTCTGCAATGTTCAAATCACCTAACATCGCAAAGGATGCCGTTACGCCTCCAGTCGTTGGGTCAGTCAGCACAGAGATGTAGGGCAGGCCAGCCTTCGATAGCATCGAAAGCTTCGCGCTCGTCTTCGCCATTTGCATCAAACTCAATCCAGCCTCCATCATTCTAGCACCGCCTGACTTGCTGATGCAAATAAAAGGACACCCTTTTTTCAACGCCAAGTCTATGCCACGAGCTATTTTCTCTCCAACGACACTGCCCATTGAACCTCCGATAAACGCAAAGTCCATGCAACTAATGACCACCGGAACACCATCCAAATCTCCTGAAGCTGTTCTTAAGGCATCCTCCAGACTCGTTTTTTTCTGAGCGGCAACCAATCGGTCCTTATAGGCCTTGGTGTCTTGAAATTCGAGCGGATCAGCACTTGTCATCTTCGGAGCGACTTCACGAAACTTTCCGTCGTCAAAAAGCAACGCAAAATAGCCATCGCTTCCCATGCGGTCATGGTGGGCGCAATAATGACAGACGTGATTTTTTTCAGCATGCTGCTGAGAAGTCACTACTGTTTTACAATTTGGACACTTGTACCATGCGCCTTCCGGAATCTCCTTCTTATCCGTGCTTTTTGTGGTAATCCCTTCCTGTATCCGTTTGAACCATCCCATGATTACATCCTTTTAGATGGTGTAAAGGTAACCAACACGACGAAATGAGATGCGGCTAAAAAGGATGGCCAATCCCAAGATGCAAACCGCCCTTCGCCTTGTGTTGTCCAATCCAGCGTTGCCCCAATTCCAATCCCGGATCATGGATCCGAAGTCCACCGTCCAATCGGAGCAAGAAAAAATCAAAATCCAAGCGAATTCCAACTCCAGAACTGAGCGCCATACTTGACCAAGCCAAGCGAGAGCTGGCCTCTGGGTTCTCAATGGCAGGCTGTTTCATGAGCCAAACATTGCCTGCATCCATAAACCACGCCCATTCCATCATTTTCGTTGACTTTTTTCTCAATTCAATGTTGACCTCTCCGAGCAAATCACCCAACCCCTTCACTACATTCAAATCAGCCACATCGTACCCCGCATGACCAGGGCCCAACTGACGAGCTGGCCAACCTCGAATTCCATTTGCACTCCCTGAGAAAAAAGAACGATCAAAAGGCAAAACAGGGAAATTATTGCCTGCCCAACCGCCCCCTCCTCGTAGACGTCCGTGCAGAGAAAGTCCTTTTGTACGGTCCAGCAATTTTGTGACCGTCCAGGCTCCTTCGCAACGGACAAACTGAACATATGGAACCTCCCCGAGTAGAAACTGCCCCTCATCGTTCATCGCGAGTCCCATCGTAGAAGACAACGCATTCAATCCCCATCCGGTCCACTCCAATCCCAAGTTGACATTTCCAAATTTGGTTTCACTTCCTTTCCAACGAGAAGTCCAGCGAATTCGAGAAAGAATCGACGCATAATTTTGAAAGCGGTTTTGAATAAATGGGTTGGACTCATTGTCCAACCAAGTCTCAAAATCTGACTCTAATTCGATTTTTGTATAGGTGAATTCAATCAAATCCACATAAATACGACTGTCCCTTGTTGGGTTTTCCACGAAATGAAAACCGTGCTTGAATCCGATTGAAGTTCTAGCGTATTCAGGTCTCGACTCACGACTCCACAAGCCGGTGAGATCCGTTCTAGAAGCGTTCGATGGACGCAAACGACTCAAACCAACGGGAGGGATTCCCAATGTTGAATAATGTGCTTCCAAAGACCATGTCCCACTATTTGGAACCAAACTGTTTTCCGTGTAACTAAACGGCTGAGATGAAGTGATGCCAGCAGAAACCAGTAATTCCAACATATCCCCTCTGCCCGATACATTGCGATCTGAAAACACCCCTGTCACGACAGGACCATATCGGGCATCCGTTCGGGTCATATCCAATGCAGCTGATATTCCGTATCGAGGACGCTGAATGAGCCTAATGGCAACATCAAACGCATCCTCACTTCCATCAAGGGCTTCCATTGCCCCCGGTATCTCCACACGTGCAATCGAGGGCAATTGCATCAATCGACGATAAGTCAAAGCAATGGCTTCTTCATTGTAACGCATCCCGGTCTCAATCGAAACAAGATGATCTAAAACAGCTTTTGACGTAGGCTTCGACAGCGAATCAAGGTTCCACTCAATGTTTCTGAATCGCGACCTTCGGTGCGGCACGGATGCGCCCTCAACATTGTATTTAGCAGGTCGCAATTCTAAGGTAAGGTCTGCAATAAAGCCGGTCGATGCTGTCGTGTCGGCATCAAAAGAAATGTGGGTTTCATCAATGCTCGCATACCCCTTTGACTTCAAAAATTTGGCTAAAAGGGAGCGCTCCAACTCAAGGCGGTCTGCATCAAAAACATCCCCTTTTCGGATATTCAACGCGCCCTCAATCTCCTCCAAACGAATTCCACTTCCCAACACTGCCGTCTTGAACTCGCCAATGGTATAAAGCGGACCGGCATGCACTCGATAAAGAACCGCTACCTCGCTATCGTTTAAGGCCGTGACTTCTGCTTCGCAACGCGCATCCAAGAATCCCGCTCTCCGGCTTAGAGCCTCCAAGTTTCTTGCTGTTCTTTCTTTTGCAAGTGCATCATAAAGGACCGGTGACTCCCCCAATCCATTGGCAATCCATTGTCTCACCCCTTGATTCTCTTTGCCTAGATCACGACGTCGTGAGATCGTCTTTTGAAGAGCTTCCGCGCGAATCAAACCATTGAGCATAAGTGGAATTCGCAACCCCAACAACCTTCTATTGGCCGGCTGCCGAATGACCGACAAGGCTTCTGCAGGAGCGGATTGTTCAGACGGCAGTCCGATCCACTCGATTTGATTCCTGTTGAGGACTTGATTCGATTGTTCTAAATGTCTGATGGGTGAACAACTCCACACGGATATCAAAACGATGGTCCCAAGCCAAGCACTCCAACCTCTTTCCCCATACTTTTGATGTTGAAACCCTGCTAGCATGACGCGCAACGAAATCCTATCCATTCGATCTTTGCAAAACCGCAACGAACGCCAGCAAGCATCTCGCTTTGTTGTCGAGGGCGTAAAAGGACTGATCGAATTGGGTGAAAGCGACATGGAAGTGGTGCGAATTTACTGCGTCGACAGCATGGTCAAACACATTCCACCTTCACTTTCAGTGCACGCGGAAGTCATTAGCCCAAAAGAGATGTCTCGCATCTCGAGTTTAAAGACTCCCCCGGGATTATTGGCCACAGTCGCTATTCCAAATTTCAGCGCCTCTGCCATCCTTGCTTCATCAGCAAGTCAAAACAACCTGCATCCTCTTCCTTTCGTTTTGGTCGCTGATCGGGTCGCCGATCCAGGGAATTTGGGAACGCTCATCCGCACCGCCGATTGGTTTGGAATGCGAGGCGTTTTTCTAACACCTGGCAGCACTGACCCTTGGTCACCGAAATGTGTTCAGGCCAGTATGGGCTCCATTTTCCGTGTCCCAGTGACTGAGATGCAACCAGAGGACAGCGAATTGATCACAAGTCAAAAGCATTATGCTTTGGATATGCAGGGCAATGACTACACCCTTGTCAAATGGAAACCAGGACTTATTTGGGTGGGCTCTGAATCGCATGGAATAAAGACTGAAACCAACTCCATGCAATTTGAGAAGGTTCACATCCCCAGCAGAGGGGGTGCTGAATCCTTAAATGCGGGCGTAGCAGGCTCAATTGTTTGTTCAGAGATCGCCCGAGTCTGGGGGCTCAACTAAATAACCTCGTGCGTTTCCACATCCTGATGATTGAGCAGCGGCCTCACCGTGATCTCACACCATTTTCGATGGATTTCATTGGATGTAAAAGGCAAGTGACTCAACTCTTTTTGAATTGTTTGAACACGCTCTAAGCACAAAGCGGCATCCTGCTGACTGACCATTTCAGGGTTGAAGATCGAGGCCCAATCATCGGACATCTCCGAGGCCATTTCAGCGAGTTGCTCCGCAGCCCAATGTTGAGATGGCCAAATTCGACTTGCTCTGTGAAGTCGGATATCTATCAACTCAGCCAGCCAATTGTGTGGTCTCCCAACTTCATTTCCTTCCTCCCACTCAACAGGCTCTCCAATGGCCACATGAATACATCCTTTCCAGCCAAAAAGACCTTGCTTCATGCTACGTTCGTCTTCCCCGGCCTCCTTTTCATAGACACCGCCATTGGCTTCTGAAACAAGCAATTCCTTCACTTTCATGACATCACAAGGATCCCACTCATAACTCAATGTTACCGGATGAACGCGAAGCGCATTCCAAGCTGATGCATCCTCGCCGTTCATTAGCATCCGTATCAAAGCAGGAGAAGTCCGGTCATCACCATCTTTTGCCCGCCCTTCTCGATGAGCCAACCAGACACTTGATGCTTCTTTACCGATTACATGTCGAACATAAGATGCGACCTCGGCACTGCTAGCCAACTGTTCGCGAGGAGACCCTCCTCGTTGCACAATGAAACTTTTATTCAAACGAACCAAAGCCTCAACCCACGGTGTTTCCAAAAGATTGCTTCCTATGCCAATTTCAGTGGTTTCGGCATTCATTGAAAGCAAAGCCAAATTGATCAAAGAAGGATCCAGGACAATATCTCGGTGATTCGAAATGAACAAGGCGCCACGAGAATCGAAGGCCTCAGGGTATGAAAAAGTCACTTTCGATGCCGTTTTCTCCAACACCTTTTCAATAAACGTTTTGGAAACGAGCTCTTGGAATTCCTCAACACTGGAGATATTGCGCATTGCTTCAATCAGCACTCGCGTTGGCTCTGCTCCAATGAATGGGCTGAGCACCGCTTTCCAGTCCATCGCTCCTAGCAACAAATCCAAAGCGGCTGGCACTTCTTCCTTCTGGTAAGGCCTCATATGAGTAAATGCATCCATAATCTTCAGACCGCAATTTAGGTCACCTAACTTTGGGTCATGACATTCGAAGCGCTAAAGCTTACTCGCCAATTTCTAAATGCCGTTGAAGATGCTGGCTACAAGGAGCCAACTCCGATCCAAAAACTGGCCATCCCTCCCTTGCGTTCTGGCCAAGATGTCATTGGCATTGCCCAAACGGGAACCGGGAAAACAGCCGCATTTCTTTTGCCAGTGCTTCAAACCTTGAAGTATGCTCAGGGCGATGCGCCTCGCGCTTTGATTTTGGCACCGACCAAAGAATTGGTTTTGCAGATCCACCATGAGGCCACGCAATTTGCTGCTTACACTGATTTGCGCTGCATCCCTCTGTTTGGTGGAATAGGGCACAAATCGCAATTGAATGCTGTCAAAACTGGCGTCGATCTCATCGTAGCGACTCCAGGACGATTTTTAGAAATCTATCTTAAAGGAGGCTTCGAACCCAAAAAAATCAAGCACCTTATTCTCGACGAAGCCGATCGCATGATGGACATGGGGTTCATGCCTCAACTGCGTCAAATTCAGGAAATAATCCCATCAAAGCGCCAAAATGTTTTGTTTTCAGCGACATTTCCGCATCGTGTCGAGCGTCTTGCCGATGAATTTCTGCTCTGGCCAACGCGGATTGAGGTTTCACCAGAATCAACCCCGGTAGAAACTGTAGAGCAACTCACGATGGAACTGCCCAATCAGCGGACCAAACTAGAATACATTGAATGGCTCATCAATGACCGACTGCTCGACAAAAGACTTCTGATCTTCACTCGCCGGAAAGAAGATGCTGAAAGTGTTGCGCGTTATTTACAAAGATCCTTCCCCTTTGAAGTCCGGTCTATTCATAGCAACAAAGGCCAGAATGCTCGGATCAACGCTATGGATGACTTCCGTTCCGGAACGGTGCAAATTTTGGTGTCAACCGATATTGCAAGCCGTGGAATCGACGTTCCTGAAACAGAAATGGTGATCAATTTTTCTGTGCCCAGCGACCCTTTGGATTACGTCCATCGCATTGGAAGAACTGGAAGAGCCTTCCGTTCAGGTGAAGCCATTACACTGCAAGACCCTTCAGAGCGTTATGCCATGGAGCGGATTGAGTCCCTCACAGGCGAAAAAGTTCGCAAGCTTGAAGTTCCCGAGCATTTGGTCATGCACGAAACCCCGCGAAATGAAAAGCAGTTGCAGGCCCGCGGGATTGACAGAGAAATGCGAAAACGCGACCCGTTGTATAAAGGTGCATTTCATGAGCGAAAGAAGAAGTCCAAGAAGGACATCGCAAAAAAGAAATCAGCCGGGAAGCAACGCTAGGAGTTGCTCGTTTTTATCTGACCATGGTCTGACCCCCTCGTCATCCACGACATATCCTTCCTCGAAACACATAATGGCCAACCTTCCATCGGGCAAAGATTGTACGTGCGTATGAAAGTTAAAATCGAATCCATGCCTTCTCAGCCACTCGAAATGTCGATCTGAAGAAGTCTCTTTTTGAACAGAACCTTTTAATTCCTTCAAGATTGAGCGGTTCTTTAATAGAACATTTTCAACATGACGTATCAAAGGATTCGGTTTGTTTGTTCTCCTGTGATGCTTGGCACGGCAACTGTCATCACAAAATTGTTTGTCTCTTCGTCCACGCAGAGACTCATGGCACTCGCGGCATTGGACGGATTGAATGCGGAAAATCATGTCGCCAAATAACAAATCGACTGGTCAATTCTGAGTTTTCAATTCACAATCGAGACCTATTAATTTGCAATCAACTCATTTACAGCATTTCCAACCCTTCTTCCAATCGACGAACCATGATGGAGATCAGCGCTGTCAATCCTGGTTCAGTTCGACGCGCTACAGCCAAGATGCCATCGATATCGACCGGATCCAAAGCATCTGGATCGCATTCATCCGTGAGCACACTGATTGCGCAACACGGAATCCCCATATGAACGCACGCAATGACTTCTGGCACCGTGGACATACCTACGGCGTCTGCTCCAATGATTCTGAGATATCGGTATTCAGCGCGTGTTTCTAAATGTGGCCCTGGAACACTCGCATAAACGCCTTCATTCAATTCAAGTTGAAGCTTGACAGCCGATTCTTTTGCAATTTGTCGCAAGCCACGGTGATACGGTTGGCTCATATCAGGAAATCGTCCTCCCAATTCTTCCATGTTCTGTCCTCGCAATGGGCCTTCTGGCTGCAAATTGATGTGATCCTCTATGCAAAGGAGGGTTCCTTTCTTGTGGTTTGGATTCAATGACCCTGAGGCATTTGAAATCAAGATTGCCCGCGCTCCAAGCATTCCTGCAATGCGAACAGGCTTGACAATTTGATCCATCGAGTGCCCCTCATAAAAATGGAATCTTCCTTGCCAAGCGAGGACCCGTTTCCCTTCAAGTTCGCCATAGATCAGTTTTCCAAAATGGAACTCCAAGGTTGCTACTGGAAAATGAGGTATTTGGCTATAATTGAATGACTTAATTGGACGAATTTGATTCGCCAATGCACCCAATCCCGTCCCCAAGATGATGCTGCAATCCACCTTTCCCACTCCCCTCTCCTGCAAGAACTCGACTGCTTCCTTCAATTCATCGATGACCTCCATAGAATGTGTGTTTTTTCGTCCTGCAAGATATCAAATGTGGAATACCGAACTTTACCCCGTCTTAGAGAAACAATCATAATGTTACGCATGACAAATTCTACTGTCGGGATTATTGGTGCAGGGGCTATGGGCTCCGGGATTGCTCAAGTTGCAGCGCAAGCCGGATGGAATGTGATTCTCATCGACCAATCCCTCGATAGTCTAGAAAAGAGTCAAGCCCAATTGACCAAAGTTTGCAATCGTCTCGTTGAAAAAAATCGACTAACCTCGCAGGAGTCAAGCGCATTGCAACAACGCATTCTACGATTTACTGCATTCGACCATTTGGCGCCGTGTACGTTGATCATTGAGGCCATTGTCGAGAACAAGGAAGTGAAGCAGCGTGTTTTCGCTCAAATTGAAGAGATTGTCTCCAATGAGTGCATCCTAGCGACGAACACATCTTCCCTTTCTGTCACCGGCTTAGCAAGCTCGCTGAAGCATCCTGAACGCTTCTTAGGGTTGCATTTCTTCAATCCAGCTCCATTGATGCAGCTTGTCGAAGTCATTGCTGCTATGCAAACCAATCCTGAGCACATCGATCGCTGTAACGCCTGGATGAACGCCTGGAAAAAGGTTCCTGTGCGCGCCAAAGACACACCAGGCTTCATCGTCAATCGCTTGGCAAGGCCATTTTATGGAGAGGCTTTAAGAATCGTTGAAGAAGAACTTGCATCACCCGCTCAAGTGGATGATGCGATGAAAAGTGTTGGTTTTCGAATGGGCCCCTTTGAACTCATGGACCTCATTGGAAATGATGTCAACTATGCCGTCACTGTTTCTGTTTTTGAAGCATTCTACTTTGACCCCCGATATCGTCCAAGCTTGATTCAAAAGAAGCATGTCGAAGCAGGTTGGCTGGGCCGGAAATCGGGAAGAGGCTACTATCGGTATGATGGTCAACCGGGTGAATCAATTACAGAGGCCACAGGAGAGCTTAGTTGGATCCATCAAAGGATTGTTGCCTTGCTCATCAATGAAGCCGCTGACGCACTTTCTATGCGCATTGCATCCGCTCAAGATTTGGAGTTGGCCATGACACGCGGGGTGAACTACCCAAAAGGCCTGCTCACCTGGGCAAATGATTGGGGGATTGCTTCCGTATTGGATCAATTGCAAGCCCTCCAAAATCGATATGGAGAGGATCGCTATCGCCCAGCTCCAATACTTCGGGACATGGCCGAAAAGAACTTACTGTTCGACCTGGGAACGAGCTGAATCATTCACGCGTCTCAAGCTGTGAAACTGGTGCGTGTAGTCCTCGTCTTTTCGAATGCCTCGCGCATCCAAATCATCTATGCGAACTTGCCCTGCGGCATGGAGAATTGAGAGCTCCTTGGTCAATATCCCCACGTGTATTACCGCTCCCTCTTCGTTTGCAAAAAAGGCCAAATCACCAGAAGCTCTGTTGCTCCAATCAATCGGGTTGCCACTATGGACCTGTGCACTGGCATCTCGAGGCATGCGCACACCACAGAGTGCAAATGCCACTTGGATGAGGCCGGAGCAATCTATTCCCATGATGGTTTTTCCTCCCCAGAGATACGGTGCTCCAAGAAAATTCATTGCCGCATCCAATGGCAATGCACAAGGCGCCAAACAGGCATCCAACGAATTGAGGGGCTCGAGTCTCTCTGCACCCAACCGCCAAGCCCCCTCTAAGTCGCAAGTCAGTCGAGCGCTTGCAGGGAGGACACATTGAGCGCCTCCTTCCAATGACCACAAGGAAATCGGAGCCTGTGTCAACACAGCATGGCGCGACTGCACTGCTTCATCCTGTGGAGAGCAAACAGTCAATTGCTTCATATCGCACCACCCACGATACGAGTCCATCATCAATTCCACTTGGACCCAGTCCTTTTCTCCTCTTTGCAGCAACCTGCAGCGTTCTCCAGCAATCAGCTGAGAAACCATCTCCGATCGATCGGATGGATCAGCGCGCAAGGGAGCAACCGGAACTGTGACTTCTAAAAGGTGGTTCGTCATCCGAATGCGTTCAAATCAACTCGACGGTCATCGCTGACGCACCGCCACCTCCATTGCAAATGCCCGCAGCGCCTTTTTTAAGTCCACGGCTTCTTAGTGCATGAATCAAGGTCACCACTATGCGGGAACCACTTGAGCCCAATGGATGACCTAAAGCGACAGCTCCGCCATTGACATTCACTTTGTCCGCATCCAATCCGAGTAAGGCGACATTGACCAATCCAACAACGGAAAAAGCCTCATTCAATTCCCACAAATCAATGTCCTTCAAATCCCAACCAGCCTTCTTCAAAGCCAATGGAACAGCCTTGGCTGGAGCCGTCGTAAACCACTCGGGCTGGTGAGCCGCATCAGCCGCTGACACCAACTGTGCCAATGGCTTCAATCCCATTCGCTCGACCGCCGCTGCCGAAGCCAGAACCAATGCACTCGCTCCGTCATTCAATGTCGATGCATTGGCAGCAGTGACTGTCCCATCCTTTTGAAATGCCGGACGCAATCCTCGAATTCGGTCCATTTTAACTTGGGTAAATTCTTCATCGCAATCCACAATGACCGGGTCACCCTTTCGTTGAGGCACCGTAACAGGAACGATCTCAGCATCAAATTGACCAGCAGACCAAGCTTTGGCCGATTTCTCGTAACTCGCTATCGCAAAATCATCTTGTTTTTCACGAGAAATCTCATGTTCCTTGGCACAGAGTTCTGCACAATTCCCCATGTGCGTGGCGTTGTACACATCGGTTAAGCCGTCTAAGAGCATCCCGTCTTTTGCCGATATATCTCCAAATTTGGTGGCCTTCCGGCCTGGTAAATAATGAGGCACTTGGCTCATATTCTCCATGCCGCCCGCTACCACGATGTCTGCATCTCCCAACGCAATCGCTTGGGAAGCCAAGGCGAGGGACTTCATCCCGCTAGCGCAAACCTTATTGATCGTTGTGCAAGGCACTGAGTCCGGAATCCCAGCTCCCATGGAGGCTTGACGAGCAGGTGCTTGCCCCAATCCCGCTTGGAGGACATTTCCCATAAACACTTCTTGCACATCAGAACCGGCAATCCCTGCCGCCTCTAACGCGCCTCGAATGGCAATACTTCCGAGTTCTGTTGCTGGAACCGATGACAAAGACCCTAAGAAACTCCCCATCGGAGTTCGAACTGCGGAAACGATATACACTGGATTGGCCATAAGAATGGGGTTTTAAAAAAAACAAATTTAACGGGAGTTGGCTCCAAGAACCAATGCATTCGCTCACTTTGGCATGGTGGTTGTCTCTTTGGTGGCAAGTCGTCTGGATAAAAGCATCAGACAATTTGGTTTAGGTTAAGCAAAATCGCTGGGAAACGTCCCGGCGATTTGTGTTTATATCCACTAAAAATCAACTACTTATCCTGACTCTACTTGAGAAAACCTGCTGACTTCGAAACATCAAGGCCATGGTTTTCGTAGGAGGATTCGATTACAACACTTTGCGATTATGTCCATTCCTGGTTTCCCCATCACCCACGCACCGAGCGCACTTGAACAGTACAAAACGCTCATCCGCCATGTACACGGTGAACCGGTGATGATCCGCAGGGCGATGCGCATCGCATTCAGAAGCCTCAGTCCGCTGGAGTCCATCGAACTTCGAGACTGGCTAGAAGCTCGGTACCATTTGTAAAATAGAAAAAGGACTTATCTAACAGGACGCGTTCCCTCTTCAGGTGATCGCGTTTTTTTATGCCCAGATTTTCCTGGAATGGCCTTGGGTCCCTTTCCTCCTTTCATCAATTGAAGGAATTCATTCGGAACCCGTGATTTCAGCTCTCTCGACTCTCCATCCAATCCCGTTATCTCAAGCGCGTACAAGTGCAACCCTGACCGACTCATTGGGTCTGGAGCTTCCTTGCCTTTGCCGACAACCATGCAACTATGACGTCGCAACCCTGACATCAGGACAGGAACATCATCGAAGCACATCCTGAATTTTAGCATGGTATGCGTGGAAGTCGCTCGCATTGTTCGATATGGAAACTCCCGCAAAGGCCCTCGCTTTTTAGGGGAATCTGATGGTTCAAAAGCCGTAATCACATCGTCTGGAGGCAAGTGACCATCGACAACGACATACATACCACTCTCCATTCCTTCCCAGTGATCCTGCAAATGTTTCCGCAACTGAAGATCTTTCGCTATCAGGCAGATTCCAGACGATTCCTTTTCAATGCGATTCACAAAATGGACATCCTTGCATTCTGGACGGGCTTTGGCCATCCATTCCCGCATTCTCGTATAACTTGTTTTGACCTGTGGCTTTGGTGAAGCGAACACCATACCGGCCGGTTTTACGTACCCTATCAATAGGTCGTCTTCGAAAACGATGTCATAGGGAGCCGGAATTGATTTCGGATCTTTTTGTGACGACCCTGAGGCCCCACCCAAGTCAAAATCTTTCGGCTTTACAGCCTTAGAAAGCGAGGTCCATGTGATGGTCACTCCAGCGGCAACGGTCGTTGAAGGGATCCGCACAGCGGTCCCATCCACTGTTACCAAACCAGCCTTAATCGCTGTTCTCGCTCTTGTGCGTGTCGAGAATCCCCCATGATCCATGAGAAAATCCAACAACACCATTTCTGATTCGACCAATTTCCGTTCCATGGTGCGAAGTTACTCCTGTTCAGGTCCAAATCACTCGCCGCACTTACTCCTCTTCTGGAGAAGATGAACTCATGGTATGAAAGACATTTTGAACGTCGTCATCTTCTTCTAGCTTTTCGATCAACTTCTCCACTTCCAGTGTCGCTTCTGCATCCAATTCTTTGGTGATGTTCGGCAAGCGTTCAAGACCCGATTCGACAATTGCGTATCCATCCTGTTCTAGCTTATTCTGAAGAGTGCCATACGATTCAAACGGTCCGTAGATGACGATATTCTCGCCATCCAAATCCACATCTTCAGCACCATAGTCGATCAAATCCAACTCCAACATTTCAGAATCCACTCCTTCCGCCGTGATCTTGAAAAAACACAAATGGTCAAACATGAACTCCACACTCCCACTGGTTCCCAAGTTGCCGTTGCCTTTATTGAAATGACTTCGCACATTGGCAACTGTGCGGTTGTTGTTATCCGTCGCCGTTTCCACGAAAACAGCAATGCCATGAGGCGCATAGCCCTCAAAATTCACCTGCTTGTAGTCTGAAGTATCCTTATCCGTTGCCTTTTTGATGGCGCGCTCGACATTTTCTTTCGGCATGTTAGCCGCTCGGCAATTTTGCAGAACAGCGCGCAACCTTGGATTCATCTCCGGGTCTGCACTGCTGCCCTCCCGAATGGCAATAATGAGATCCTTGTTCAATCGGGCAAAAGTTTTCGCCATGGCTGCCCATCGCTTGAATTTGCGTGCTTTCCTGAATTCAAATGCTCTGCCCATCTTCGTAATGCTCTTGTTCGGTGTAAATATCGCACATGACCAACAATCTTTCGCTATGCCCCAATGTCGTATTGCGCTGGCTGTTTCGAGCCCTTTGTCATCTCATCCTATCTTTACATCATGAATATCCAGATTGTCTCTATAGGTCTCGTTGGTTTTCTGGTCATTTTGAACAGCTGTCAATACAACGTGGATTCCATGCTCTACGGAACTTCCGACTGCCCTGCCATTGAAGCCACTTATCAATCGCATATTTCCGGCATCATTGATAGTGAATGTGCAGGCTGTCACAGCGGAAACAATCCTGCTGCGGGGCTTGCTCTCACCAACTATGATCAAGTTGTTGCTGCAGTTAGCTATAGTGGTTTGACTCATCGCATTCAACTGCCGTTAAGTGATCCGGATGTTATGCCACCCAATGGCGGTCTCGATGCCTGCGAATTAGACGCAATATTGAATTGGGTTGAGAGTGGCAGTCCTTATTGAACAAACATCGACTCAATGAACAGCATGAAACATACTCTCTTCTTTTTACTTTTAAGTACCTGCGCGGCAGTCTCTGCTCAGCAGCATATTACCCGTGCCGGCCATGTTCATTTCTTTTCTTCTACTCCGCTCGAAGACATTGAAGCCGATACGCACCAAATGAGTGCCATTTTGGATCTCAGCAATGAGCAGGCCGTTGGATTTGCTTTCCAAGTCCCTATTTTATCGTTTCATTTTGAGAAGGCCCTCATGGAAGAGCATTTCAATGAAAGTTATTTGGAAAGCGAACAATTCCCTCGTGCCACATTCGAGGGCATCATTGAAAATTGGGGCGCACTCTCTGACAATGGCGATTGGAGTGATGTGGTGGCGTCAGGCATGTTGACCATACATGGCATTCAAAGGGAACGAATGATACAAGGACAAATGAGGATGAATGGCGACTCTTGGGAAATCCAGGCAGCTTTCGATGTACTCACGGCGGATCATGACATTAAGATTCCTAAAATGGTTCAGAAGCAGATCGCAGATCGCATTGCGGTCACTGTGGAAGCTCAATTGACTCCACGATAAGTTGTTTGCTATGATTCAATTTTTCCATCCTCGATTTATTTTCGCTCTGCTTCTCGGAATTGTCTCCTTCTCGGCTTCTGGCCAAAGTCTACTGGATGAATTGAGCACCGAGCCCGCAGCGCACGAGGTAACCGCAACATTCAAAGACACCCGAGTCATCAACATGCAAAGCAACGAAACGCCCGGAGCAGGCGTGTTGCACTTCGTAATCGCTCATCGATTTGGAAGAATCAACGAAGGCCTTTATTCACTCTGGGGACTGGACAATGCGAGCATGCGCATGGCATTTGATTATGGTCTTACTGATCGTTGGAGCATCGGCCTTGGACGCAGCACTTTTCAGAAAACAGTTGAAGCCAGCGTCAAAGGAAAATTGCTCATTCAGAAATCGGATAACAGCATGCCCCTCAGCTTAACGTACTATGGCGTGACCATGGCCAACGGAATGCGCTGGGACGATCCAGAGCGTGACAATCTCTTTTCTTCAAGACTCAGTTTCGTGCACCAACTGATCTTAACAAGCAAATTGACCGAACGAACGAGTGTCGCTCTCGTCCCTTCTTTGACTCACCGCAATCTGGTTAGCTTCACCTCACAAAGTCATGATCAAATTACGATCGGTATTGGAGGTCGACATAAGCTCACTCATCGGATGAGCGTGAATACAGAATACCACCTCCCCATCCAAGGATTGAATGATGGCACGACCAACAGTCTTTCTTTGGGAGTTGACATTGAAACTGGCGGACACGTATTTCAATTGCACATTACAAATTCACAAGGGATGTTCGAGCGGGCATTCTTGACAGAAACGACAGGACGTTGGCTCGACGGAGATTTGTTTTTCGGTTTCAACCTGAGTCGTGTTTTTTCATAAAGCAGTGATTTGTTTTTCATTTTCTTTACTTTGGTATGGTAATTGTCCTTTAAAATGAAAACAACCATGACTTCCAATTTCACTTCATCCGCTTTTCTTTTGACAATTTCGCTTCTTCTCAATTCGATTGAGGCAAAATCCAGCGAATCATTCTCCAATGACTCGATTCCATTAGAAAAGAAAAAACCAACCAGTGAAGGTTACTGGGGCGGCATTTCGTTGAATATTGTTTCCATGGCTCAGTTTCAAGGAGACCTCGAAGATTACAATGCCTCACTTGGAGCTCCTCAACACTTGGGCATGAAATTGGATGATGCCACTGAAAGCTGGAGGTTCGAACTGAATCCATTTGAGTATCGTCAGCGGCTAATTGGAGAGTACATCGGCCTGACCACCGGGCTTGGATTTGATTGGTGGCATGTTGGAATTGATGATGAACACATGCTCTATTTCAATGAGGAAGAGGAGCGCGTGATGTCCACTGTAATGGGTGGCGACTCCATCAGCATTAGCAAGAACCATTTGGATGCCGTTTACTTGCGGCTTCCCATGCTTGTGAGCTTGAGAACATCGAGAAACGGTGATCAAGGCATGCACATTGAAGCCGGACTCGTAGGAGGATATCGAATCTGGAGTCAATACAAAACCAACTACCAGAATGGCGGTGTCAAAACGGAAGAGACCGTGGACGACTTTCCAATCAACCCGTACCAACTGCATGCTCGTCTCGCCATGGGGTTTGGCAATGTGAGTTTGTTGACGGAAGTCTCACTCCTCCCATTTTTCGAAGAAAACCGATCTCCTGCGCTTCACAGTTTATCCCTTGGCTTGCAATTTGCCTTCAACGGAAAATAAAATTGAACACATCGGGAAACGCGATGTTAAAAAGTCGTGAAAAAGCACCTCCTTATTATCGGCAGCCCTGAACCCAGTTCATCAGGCTTTCTACTTCCTTTCCTTGATACTTTTCTGAAAGACCCCCGTTTCGATGTCCGGATCTTGGTTGACCATCAAACCAATTATCAATTTGATCTCGCTCAAGAGCAAGACTCCATTGATTCAGCGCTGAGTGTCACGCTTCACTTCCCGATCTATTGGTACAGCATGCCGGCTTTAATGAAAGCATGGCTCGATTCCATTTTGACCTTCGGCTGGGCCTTTGATGCCAAAGGAGGTCTGCTTGAAGGGAAACCCCTTTTGAGCAGCGTCACAACTGGCGCTCCCTTGAGTTCGTATCAATCGAATGGCAAGAACTTAAGACCATTGGACACGTATTTGCACCATTTAGAGAGAACTGCCGAGTATGCTGGATTTAACTACATCGGCTTGGTCGCTACAGATCAAGTGCGAGGTGACAATTTGAATGCCGCCGCAAGGAAACAAAAAGAGGCTATTTGTGCCAAGCTTGGGATTAACGCAATAGCATGAACGAACCGTTCATTGTTTCCTTACTTGGAATCGTCAGAACATAATAATAGGTTCCTTCATCCAAGTCATCTGCTCGCCAGTTATTTCCGTAATCACGTTTTTGATAGACCTCATTACCCCACCGGTCAAAAATGAGCAATTCATTGCCTGGGAACGACGACAAATACTTGAATGTTAGCGCATCGTTGATTCCATCTCCATTGGGCGAAAAAACGTTGACAAACTCCACATCACAGCCTACAATTTCCATAGTGGCCATATCAGAATCGCCGCAAAGGCCTTCCAAAACATGAGTCAATTCCAAAACACCAATGCCCGCTGCCTGCAAATTGATAGACCCGTTGTTTTGATTCACGCAGTTTTCGCAATTGGCAGACCAGACGCCTCCACCCCAAAGGAATCCTGGTTGCACATAATCCGCTGACAAACAGAGCCAGTCCGGAAGTGTCACGCTGGCATCCCGCTGCGGGGCCACTTGAACCGTCACCATGTCCTGATCGAAACAAACACCGTCCACGGTATACGTCACTTCATATTCGCCGGCTCCGATGGAAGGATCAAAGGCATCCTCTGCGATAATGCATCCAATACAATCCGATGACCAGACTCCCCCAGCTTCAGCGGCTTGCAATGAAAGAATGTCCCCTGACTCACACAGTTCCGGGATTGGAACGATCGACGCATCCACTTGTGCCTCTACGTTTATTGTTCCTATAAACGGCGCGCTGCATTCATTGTTGAAGACGAACTCGATGCCAACGACTCCCAGCTGGTCAGCAAGGAAAGAACCCGTGTTTGAATTCAAAATACAACCCGGACAATTCGAAGAAGACCACGTTCCATTTTGTCCCGAAGTATATTCAGAAGGTATGTCTGCGTCAAATGTAAAACTCAAGCCCATCTGCTCTCCTTGACATAAAGGCTCCGGCTCATCGAATGAACCCTGAAGAGTGGGCTGAATGTCGACCACCCAAGATGATGAATCATTGCAAGCACCATTGGCAATTGTATAGGAGACCTCTAGCAAGCCTGTTGGAGCGTTCCCAACTACAAACAATCCGGCACTATCGAGACAAGCAGGGCATGGAGCAGACCAGGTTCCTCCAGGCACATTGACATTGAATTGAAACTCGTCCGACGTCTCGCAAAAACTTCCGGGCACATTGGACGCTCCAATGGCCACGCTTTCGCTCACGGCCAATTGCAATTCAGAAACAATGGGACAATAGGAAGCCGGCGTGAACACGATGTTCCAAATATTGGACTCCATTCCAGTCGCGTCAAACACGCCCGTAAGCGAATCCATGCATCCAAAACAGTCCGATGTCCAGATGCCGGGAACATCCACTTCAAAAAGCGCGAAGTCGTCCTCGCACAGTATCGATGGTCCCGAAACGATTCCCTCCAAAGGAGGCGACACACCAATTTCCAAGGATGACTCTCCCGGACATACTCCGAACGTTGTGAAGGTGACTGTATTCAGCCCATCCTCTGCTTCGTCGGAAAAGAAAACGCCTGTATTTGCATTGATACAATCACCACAAGAAGCAGACCAAGAACCATAGGGCGGTGTCGCATTCATATCGAATATCTCACCCAAACAGAGCATGTCTGTCGACGCCGTGAAAACCGGTGTAGGCGTGCTCCCAATGGGGATATTCAAGGTTATAACATCTGCGAAACAAGACCCTTCTACCACGTGAATGACTTGAAGTCCTCCTGAACCAGCTATGGCTGGATCCACGGTCAAAGTAGCTTCATCAAAGCATCCATCACAATCCACGCTCCACGTTCCTTCTTCCAATGTGTTCGGAGTGATTTGGAATGGCTCACCGCCGGAGCAAAGTGGCGCAGGATACGAAAAACCCGCATCCGCATCACTGACAGCAATGACCTCCAATTCATCAGAAACCACTTGCACGTAATCATCGGCCGTAGGCGCTGGACCGTTGTACTGGTCCACACAAAAACTTTCCGAACCTGAAGACCCTACGGCCAAGGTATACGACCCAACCTCAGTCCCATCGGGAGAGGTGATCGTCAAAACAGCATCTGCCCAACCGTTGTTGCCTGAATCCGTCATAATCAGGCCATAGCATCCATTGGGCAAACAAATGGAGCCATCAAATGGCGCATCGTCTGCAAAGAGCAGCGCCCCATTTTCAGAGACGATCGACCAATCAATTTGCTGATTGCCCGAGTAGGACCCTGAGCTGGTCACATTGATATCATACTCTTCGCAAAAAGTACCTACAGGAAGTTGGCTAAACCAACCCGTCAAAGTCGTTGTCTGGGAAGTACAAAAATCCAAGGTGTCTCCAATGCCCAAAAACTCATCCCCCTCATACCAAAGGGTTGTTCCTTCGACCACCTGCGACGAGGTGAAACGCCAAGCTTCAGAGTTCGCAGACCAGTTTCCTGTATTGAATCCCGCGGGTGCGACCCCACTTGAACCTGTTGCATTTTGGATTCCCACAGCGGCACTTCCCCAAGAGCAAGAGGGCCGACTGCCCAAATAGATCTCAATCACATTCGACCCTTCATACAACACGATTTCAGCACTGACTTGATTGCTCGAGCAGCTAAACTGGCAAACGGCATTGAAAGACACGACAAACTCACGACAAGGTGCCACGCCGTATGTACTGTATCGAACATTGCCACATGTTGACGGATTCAAATCACTGTAGACCGCCATGATGCTGTTGAGTGGCATGTTGCCATTTGGAACCAATCCAGGTGGATTATAGGGTGCGTTTTCACTGAGATTGAATGAAATCCATCCATTCGGTGACAACCGGCATTGCGTATAGTCATTGCCGTAAAAATTGAAACTAAAACCAATGGGCACATTGGTCGCTGCAGCGCCATCGTCATCACCGGTGTTTATGCCAACCGTACCTTGATTGAAAGCATACGGCAGCTCATAATCTATTTCCTCTACCTCGTAGTCTGCACCGCCGACTGCCACACTCGCAATGCTCGGCGAGACCAATTGGATGCATGAATCCACACACGTGATTTCCACATCTTCTCCGATATCAAACAAACCGAACGTATCACACTGGGCCAAAACAGAATCAAATTGAACGCCTGCGAGCAGGAGAGCCGAAAACCAGACCAATTGGAGGTGTTTTTTTGGCAGCATACGATTTATTTTTTGAAACCCCTGTCGGTGTAATTGATTATTGAACAAATCTTAGCGCACAAGGGTTGCACTCTTGAATAACGCCAAAGTAAACCATTTCATGAAATTTTTCACATCCTACATTAGCCTGAGCATCGTGCTTTCAGTACTCGTCGTATCTCTTTGTGCTTGGAGTCTCATGAAATCCTCACATCAATATCCTCCAACACCTTCCATGACTTCATTCTACGACCTCTCAGCGAAAACACTCGAAGGTGAATTGATTTCTTTTGATTCTTTCAAAGGAAAGCGGCTGCTCATTGTGAATACCGCTTCAAAATGTGGTTACACCCCTCAATATGCCGATTTAGAATCCCTGAATCAGGAATATGGTGGCGAGAATTTTGAGATCATCGGGTTTCCTTGCAACGATTTTGGACGTCAAGAGCCCGGAACTGCAGACGACATCGCTTCTTTCTGCTCGAAAAATTATGGGGTCAGCTTCACCATGATGGAAAAAGTCCATGTGGGAGGAAACGAACAGCACCCCCTCTATTCATGGCTGTGTTCCGCTGAGAAAAACGGAGTTTCGGATCACAAAGTGGGCTGGAACTTTCACAAATTTTTGATCGATGAAAACGGACAACTTGTAGCTTCAATGCGGAGTGGCGTGAAGCCCTTAGACGCTGAAATCGTCGCGTTCGCCAAAGGGAACTGATTGCACGTTTTGGTTTCATGTTTGCCGCTGTAATTTGGCTGCATGCATTATCAATTCATTGCCCGCTGTTTTTCGATGGCTTTGTTGTTCTCAACATTCGCCACTTCGGCCTTATTAGGACAAGACGACTTACGTCGTCCTGGTGATATCGTAGGGCATGACCTAGGACAACGTTTTACGCTGCATCACGCAGTCTCTGATTATGCGGAACACGTACACGCCGCCGTTGCGGGATCCCAATTGATTCAGTATGGAACTTCTGTTGAAGGAAGACCGTTGCAGTTGCTTGCTCTTTCAAGCGCTTCCAACTTAAGCAATTTGGACGCCATACGAGAGCAACACCTCGATCGAATGCATGGAGGTACGGGGCTGCCTCAATATGATCAATTGGCCATCGTATGGCTGAGCTATAACGTTCATGGCAATGAAGCCGTTTGTACGGAGGCCGCTTTGGAGGTCATGCATCAATTGGCGCAGGCATCCAATGATGGAGCCGATTTCTTGGAACATGTGGTCGTTCTGTTGGACCCTTGCTTGAATCCTGACGGACATGATCGGTACGCCGTTTGGTTCAATCAGTACGCAAGCAGCACCCCGAACCCGGACCCCAACAGTTTTGAACACGACGAACCTTGGCCAGGCGGGCGTCCGAACCATTACCTCTTCGATTTGAACCGAGATTGGGCTTGGCAGAAACAACAAGAAAGTCAAATGCGGTCAGCGGTGTACCACCACTGGATGCCACACGTGCATTGCGATTATCACGAAATGGGCTACAATAGCCCTTATTATTTCGCTCCCGCTGCTGAGCCATATCACGAATCCATTACAAAGTGGCAACGAGATTTTCAGCACGAAGTTGGGCAAGCGACAGCCAAGGCTTTTGATGCGCGAGGAGAATTGTACTACACCAAAGAGTCCTTCGATCTCCTTTATCCTAGCTATGGAGACACCTACCCTATTTTCAACGGTGCCATCGGTATGACCTATGAGCAAGGTGGCAGTGGTGGCGCTGGTGTGCTCGTTGAAACTGCACAAGGAACGTTATTGAGTTTGAGCCAGCGCATCGCGAATCACGTTGAAAGTAGCTTACAGGCCGTCTATACAAGTGCGCGTTTAGCTCAAAAACTTGTGGACGAATGGGGAGCTTATTACGACCGAAACCGCACACAGCCGATTGGACAGTTTGGTGGGTATCTCATTCCAAAAACGAAAGACAATGCTGCTCGAATTGAGCGACTCGTTCGCTTTTTGGATGGGCACGGAATCATCACTGAAAAGGTACATCAAGATCAAAAAGCAGTGAAAGCTTGGGAGTATGGTATCGGAGCAAAACGATCAGTGAAGCCTCAAACTGGGGATCTCGTCATCAGCTCTTTTCAAACGCACTCGAGCATTTTAGATGTGTTATTCGACCCTGCACCGGTTTTGACAGACTCATTGACCTATGATATCACCACCTGGAGCGTGCCATATGCCTATGGACTGCGTACGTTTGGTCTGGATGCCCCGATCTCCGGGAGACCGCACATTGAATCGAGCATTCTTCCCATTGCCGGCGAAGCGTTTGGATTCGCCTTTTCAAGGTCAGGCGATCAGGACTCTCCGCTGATGGCCCAACTACTTGCAGCAGGATTCTCCCTGCGCACGAATGCCAAAGCGTTCGAATTGGATGGCTCTAAGTATGAAGCGGGCACTTTGCTGGTACTTCGCGGGGACCACATGAACCGCCCCTTGTGGTGGAAGGAACTTGGAGAATTGGCCGCTCAACATCGCATCGAACTGAAGACCCTTGAAGGGGGATATGCTGACGCCGGCCCCGATATGGGCTCCGATGACATTTGGCCCATTCAAGAAATTCGGGTGGGCGCACTCACTGGCCCGGGAGTTTCGAGTCTAGGCGCAGGTGAAGTTTGGTGGCATTTTGAACAGGAACTGGAATATCCCATTACCATGCTCTCCGCTGAAAATTCAAATCCAGAGGAATGGGATTCGTTCGATGTCATGGTGCTTCCCTCTGGCTGGTATGGACAGGCTGATGAAAGCTGGATGCAAGCCTTAGCTGAGTGGGTTCGGAATGGAGGACGACTCGTTGCCATTGCCAGTGCGGTATCCATGTTCGAAGGCGAATCTGGCTGGGGACTGAAGCGCTATGACGACGAAGACCAAGCCGATGCTGTGCGTCAACGTTCTTCCTCCGAACGAGCCACCGATCGGCAACAAGCTTACGACGAGAGACAGCGAAGGCGCGCGATGCGCATTGGAGATGGCTCCATTTACCCCGTCCAACTGGACCGTTCGCACCCACTGGCTTGGGGGTATCCCGACGCGCCCTACTATACCTTGCGATCCAATTCAAATCGATTTGCTTTGCTCAGCGGAGGATGGAACGTCGGAACCTTTGGCTCCGACGCTAAGCCCATCAGTGGATTTGTTGGAGCACGAGCCAACCGGGAGTTGGATGGAAGTTTGGTCTTCGGAGTCCAGCCCATGGGACGAGGCAGCGTGACTTATTTCTCAGACAATCCGCTCTTTCGAGGTTTTTGGGAGAATGGCAAGCTCATGTTCGACAACGCTGTATTTCTCAATGTAAACTGAGTCGATCACGGCCCAAACATTTTGGCATAACTCTGGGCCATTGAGCGCACTTCGTTGCTCATTTTTTCTCGTAAATCTGCGGGTTCCAAAATTTGTGCTGAAGCACCATGTTGCAGCATCCATTGCATAAAAGGCTCATTGGGTACCAACGCCGCATGGATCACAATCCCATTTCCTGATCGCTCGACGCGCAAATCCTGTGAGTTGTGAAAGGGTTGAGACAAATAGCCTTGAGCGGTTTGATTTTCGAACCACAAACGCAAGGAAATAGGTTGTTCAAATGCATCCAATACGACTCCAGGAACCAATTCAAATCGATCTTCGACATAGTGTGACCAAGGAAAGGGAATAGCGTCTCTCAATCCTTCCGGGAGATCGACCAACAGATCATCCAAACTGGTAATCGCATCGAGAGGAAGAATCAACCGGAAATCTTCCTGTGCTTCATCGTCCCAAACCAACGCTAGAATCATCCAACCGGAACTTTGCTCCACAAGGCTTTCAATCAACATCGAATGACGTTCAGCTCGATTGGTTTCTGGAGATGTAAAACTAACGCGCACGGGTTGATTCGAATGCAGAGCATTGACCACATCCTCCATCCATCTTAAGGTCTGTTTTTCTTGAACACGCGGAACAAAGCGCCCGGCGACTAGTCGTGCCGATCGTCTCTTTTTTGATGTCTTCACGTGAGGTGCAATCAGATTAAAACGGTAGCGAAGTAGCGCTTCCATTTCAGTCCACCACTCGAAACCTGCCATCCCGCGAAAGCGAGACAGATCGAGTAACACACGCTGCAGGCGGGATTGCTCCTTGACACTCAGTGAGGCTGACCCAATGGACATTCCAAACGCTGCATAGGCATAGTAAGCACGTTTGTTCTCGCTGTGTTTAACAATTTGAACTCCGTATAAAACTTGCATGTCCGCAATGTCCTTCTCCAATGTCCGCATGGCGATTGGCTTGACGCCGGGAGACGCTTCTTTCAGACATGCATTGATGCGATCAAGCAAATCCTGCTTGAACATTTTTTTGAAAGCTGATTTGCTCGAATTTGGATCATCAGCCGGATGAGTCCAAACAAAGCAGGCGTCCAAAATGTGATACCTCAAGAGCGCAAATCGGTTGAAACTGGACACAGCGTTATTCATTCGCAGATTGAATGCGAATATAGCAGCAAAATCAATCTTTCCAGCTACCCGGCGCATTGCACGGCACTGCGCCAGGATGTTCCCTAGAGTCCATGCCAGGATTGCGTGTGCTGCTTCCCTTAAACACACTTTGGTTCGGTGCCGGATTGCTTTTCTGGTGCTTGGATGAAGCCTTTCTCCATCCAAAGCGCCAAGTCAAACCCGCTTGGAGCTGCATGGCATGCGATTGATTTGGAACAATGAATTCTTCCTCAGATGCAATCGCTCCCTCCTTCATTTGCTCAACCACGATGCGTGTCCATTTTGAAAATCCGATGTGATCGGTGGCTACAAACATGGCCAACGGTCCAGCATTCAAGCACAACGCCAAACCAAACGTGCTTTTTCTGCTTTGATTCACCCCATGAGAGAATGCCAATCCCACCCACTCATTGAAGCGGTGATTGTAGCTCAATCTCCAATCCCAATAGCCTTGTCCATCCGATCTCGCCCAAGCCCCAACTGTTCCTTCTTGGCGTTGAGTCTTGAACGCTTGCCACGAAACTCCAACGCTCATTTTGGGCAGTAAAATCTGAGAGAAGCTGGAGGAACTGGAGTCAACGGCGAAGGCTTGCTCCCACGCTGCACCGATTGATTCCAACCAGTTCTCCAATGAATCAGAAGGCCACGCATCCAAAGCTTCTGTATCGTCAACAACCAAGCCTGAAAACACCATGGTGGTATCTGCTATGCTCCAATTTTGAACATCGGAACTCCAGTTCAACTTTCCCAGATCTGCGATTTGGATGAAACCATTCCATTTTTCAGACGGTTTGAATTGAAGCGCAATGGCTGCCGAGACGCCCCGATTCCCCTTTGTATTGAAGTAATCAGAGACTTCTTTCGAATCTTCAAAATTGGCCATCGGCCAACCAGCTACATCCATCGCCAACCCTCCTTCCACGCCCCAAGCATAGGTATCTGGGTTGATTGTCCAATGGGTAGAATTGTCTCGCGTTCCGGCATAAGACAGTCCTTGTAAGTATGCTACCCGCAAACCGCTGGAAATCTTATCATTCCACTCATATTGCCAAGATGCTGCAAATTCCCTTCGATGAGAAAATTGAAACTGGAACGAACTGAAGTCCAAAGAAGACGCCATCAATGCAGCGCTGGCATTGCCCGTAAAAGGCAAACGCATGAGGTCCTCCGGTAGTTCGATCCTCGATTGAATGTGTTCCGATACGGCAACACTCCAAAACGATCTTCGATTCGCGCTGAACCCACCGGCATTCAACCAATCCCATTGGAAATCCATGCTCAAATCATTGCGATCGCTGAAAGATTGACGCACAGCATCAAGATTGAATGTTGCCTCCGATTCGCCTGAAACTTGGGACAACCACTGGACTGGATGCACCAAAGAGTTGCCCATTTCAATCCGAAGGTTGCCCAATAGAGGCATACCCAAATAGCCATTTGAAGGGCGACTCGCTAGATGGAGTCGCGTATGTTGGGGAGCCAAATCCATGAACAACGCCGTGTGAGCGTCTTGAGCCAACAGCCCAGACGAACACAGAAATAAGAACCCCAGAAGAGCTGGACTGATTGACATTGCGCGCATATTCATGGGTTCCAATTCAAATCGAAATCAATCCGCAGGCCCAAATTCAATCGCAAGCCATCTTCAGGGTAAAACCGAACATCTTGATTGCTAGAAGCATCGGTTGTTTCGAGCATGGCACGAATGATCACTTGCTGGCAATCCTGCCCCACTAAGTCCTGAGCCATTTCCCGGTCAAACACCCAATCAATGTTTCGAGCAGCAGGTACAGTCACCCGACCATAATTCGGGTCATTGGGTTGGCCCATGCTGCTTACTACACCTGGCTCAATCAGTCTCCATCCATTGGAATGGTCACCGATTGAATCCAATACTTCACCTTGGCCATTCAGGAAATAAGCCTGGACTCGAACACCGACAGGAAGTGTGTTTTCACATCGAAATCGGATGGTGACCGAATCCACATCTTGCCAATCCAAAGGAGGGTTCAACGCCTCCTCCAACGCTTCCGAAATGGAGACATCGATTGTGTCTGTCCACTGTATTGCTGACGCCCATCCGTTCATAGGCAGTCGCATCTCCCCCTCCAGCGCAATGCGGCTTGTGGACAACAAGAAATTATCTGTAGTGCCCTCAGGGTTGATTGAAACCGCTCCACTCAATTGCATGCTATCCGGCATGGCATCAAGGATTTCACTCAACGTAGGCGTCGTTCCACTGTTGTCGATGACGTGCGTAGTTACAGCATCATCCCCTGGATTCAAGGCCGCTTCGATCACTGGAAATCCTGTCCAATCCGATCCGGATAAATAAGCAGCATTGCCTTCACTATAAAAGGCCAATTCATCCCATTGAATGCCTACAGGAATGCCACTTGAGTTGAGCATCCACAAATGAATCTGAGGGTCCGCAAAATGAACCAACCCTGTCGAAATCCCTTCCAAGACAGGAATGGGCTGCCCCATTTCGAATGACCAAGCGACCGATTCTGCGAATTCTCCAAACGCACCTTCCACTGCAGTTTCAGAGATAGAGACCTCCACTGCTAAGGCTTCACCCACATTGATCGGTGATCCATTTGACATCCACTCGACCTCCCAATCCATGGACACAATCGGGTTGCTGGGATCCAAGAATAGCACAGTTCCGTCCACCAACGATAAGGATTGGCTCGCTGTCACAGGCAAAGTGCCTGTATAGTTCAAAGTTAGGATGGTCTCGAGCGGCTCTCCATCCAATAGAATATTGGAAGCGACAAGCTTTGCCTCAAGATCCATTGGCAACTGAGACGAGACCTGAGTCACCCAATTCCCTGAGCCGATCCACAGGGAATCCACAGCAGACATTTCTATTAAGCCCCAATTCCACTGCGTTGACGTTTCATACGTACCGTTCACTCCCTCAGGAAGTGCCGAAAGCACATCAGCTGATGATTCATCCAATATCCAACTGAATGAAAAAGACTCCTGCAACGGCTCCAATGAAAGAGGTGCGGATGAGAATACATCAAACGGCTGCACATACTGGAGCATACCGTCCGACTCGTTGACCTCGATTTGCAAAGAATCCAAGAGGTCCCAATGGTCATTGAATGTCAATTCAATTTGTCCCAATGGCAGACCCCAGGAAGGCTGGATATCACCAACAATGGGTGAATCTTCATTGATGTTGAATTCCTCTCGAATGCAAGAATTCAGGAATAAGATGAAGCCAGAGAACACAACCATTGTTGTCCATCCGGAGCGATTGTATCCATTTATTCCATGCAATTTCATACTCTCCATACGAGAATAAACACCTGCATGTTTCAGCAGATTCCACTATTTCGAAGGCGCTCTCATTTCTTCATACATCGCGATCCACTCTTGAACTGTTAGACGGCTAACCAGTTCACCTATTAATTCGAATGGAATTTGATCGGGCCGTTTGAATCTGATGCAGCTCTTGCCCATGTCCAATTTGGTCGACACCACTTCACCATGGGCTGAAACGAACCACTTCATGAGTTCAGGACTTGCGTACAAGCCCATGTGATACAGGGCTACAAAATTTTTCTGGTTGGCCAGGTTGATGAATGGCAACGGCAACTTGGTATTGCAATGGTACCCAGCTGGATAAATCGAATGAGGCACCACAAAACCAACCATCCCATAAGACATCATGGGTTCAAATCCATCCGGAAGGTGTTTCTTGACCGTTTCATAAAGCTGATTAAAAGAAGCCCTGCGATCTTCTGGCACGTTCGATATGTAGTCTTCAATGGTCTTGACTTCATCCTTCATGGCATTGCAAGTTTTGGACGAAATTTACAGCATGCTGACAGATCTGCTGCGTTTGATGATTTTCCTCTTCTTGTACAACCTAGGTCTTCATGCCCAAGACCCTCAGACGAACATGCGCTATTCCGAGGAAGAACTCTTGGGTCAATTTGATGCCGCCAACCACCCGGACTTTTCACTCATTCCCGAGGCGTACACCAGGAAGACCTCGATCTATTTGCGCAATGGAGTTTTATTGGCCTTTGAATCCATGTGGAGAGCGGCACAATCCGAAGGAATCAAATTGGAAGTAATCAGTGCTACAAGAAGCTTCTCGGCACAGCGTAGTATTTGGAATCGGAAATGGAATGCCCCGCGATTTATGGGCTTTCAAGCTGCCGACCGTGCACGAGAAATTTTGAGATATAGCTCCATGCCAGGAACGTCTCGACACCATTGGGGCACTGACATTGACCTCAATTCCTTGGAGAACGAGTGGTTCGAAACGCCGCCGGGCTCGCATGTCTATTCCTGGCTATGTGCCAACGCGTCTAAATATGGGTTTTATCAAGTGTACACCGATAAATCACTTGGCAGGACAGGTTATGAAGAAGAGCGCTGGCATTGGTCCTACCTGCCAGTCGCTGAGGTCATGTGGGAGCAGTTTTGCGAGGATTTCGATGATTCCTTGATGCAAGGCTTTGAAGGCGCCGAATGGGCTGACACCTTATCCATCATGCAAAATTACGTTCAAGGAATTGCCATACCAGATCTTCATCAACGCGCGCAATAACCTCCAAACATTCGACTGAATCCAACCCTTGACATATCTTGAATCAAGTTCGTGGCTGATTGGCCTTCACCAACCAACTCGCTTCCGGCTTTGCCACCAATCGTGCATTGTTGTAGGCCATTTCAGGCGTCAACAAATTGACGGGACCATAGACACGCGTAACATCATTCCAACTGACCGCTAGGGCCACATTGGTGTCTTTCGAACCTACTCGAAGAGGCAACGAAAGCGCGGGGCATTTATCTTTTGCATGCCATGTAGGAACAGCCACCTTGTAATCCAGCGTCAATTGGTCCATTGACTGCTCAAGAGCCCGTTCGAATTCTCCACAAAGAACCCCCAATCCTGGGTCATCTTTTAATACCTGCACAGCAGCTTCCAAACTTTCAACATAGGCCTCTTTGCCTATATCGCGCAAATCAGGCAACTCGATTCGACCCTGAGTCGCCTCTGCTATCAAGAGACGCGGCACTCTGCTAATGTTAGAAAGAATTAGTTCCGGCCAATTGCAGTCAGGCGGGCCTACTCGTAAGTCATAAAATGCTTGTTCGCAACGAATCAGAAAACGAGGTCTTTCGGGGAGCTCATCAAATTGTGAGAGCACTTCACCGAGCCCGATGTTGGTTTCGGTGGTAAAGCCTCTGAAAAACCAATCCTGTGCATCGTCACGCTCATTTCTCACGAAAATGGCATAAATCTGTTGCAATCGCTCGGTCTGCAAGCCCGTATGAAAAATACTCGCTTCACCATTCTCAGAATACATCATCAAGCCATCGTCCATCACCTTATCGAACATGTGATTGAAGTAACTCTTCAGCATTCTTCCTCCTCGGCCCCAAAACTCAATTTGAGCCAATTGCTTTAAACGTTCAAGAGGCTCAGGGTAGTTTGGAACAAACGCAAAATCAAAGAGACGCATTTATGCTAGCTAATTAAATGAGCAGTCACATCAAAAATAAACGCTATTGTCTGTGAATCAACAATTCAAAGAGGAAATATTGAAAAAGAAATTTCAATAAACCAATATGAACACTAATTGTTTTGAATCGGAATGCGCATGCAACGGATTGACAAACCGAATGCCGCCCCTACATCCTCAGACGTGCTTTTCAAGTCGTCCAGCAAAATCCGAATGGCCTGGCCTTTTTTCTTCACAATCAAATCGGATGCCCACCAAAATCCAGCTTCACCAAAATCTTCCAATTCTCCTGAAGAAGATCTACTTCCACCCAATATTGCAGAAAACCCACTTGTATTGTTTCCGTTCACCGCTTCAGACTTCAGCTTTCCACCAGCAAAACGCTCTCCACCTAGATCCCAAATTAATTCAGCCCAGTCCCCTCCACTGGGCACTTTCCATCCAGCTGGACACAGACCATAGGAAGAATGAGCAGCATGAAGGTTGTACAGATATCCGAACTCGCTTGATGCTCCAGGTTGATCATGTGCACTATATGCTCCAGTCGATGAGTCATTGTTTTTGGCAAATGACTTCCAATCCTGAGCACCGCCAACACGGGTGATCAACGCTCCATTGGCGTATTGGTCACTGCGCAAGTTTTCAGCAAACCAACAATCCTCTCCGATGCGCACCAAATCATAGGTTATACCTGCATGCTGTAAATGCCTGCAGTCAAATGCGCGCTCCACAGCACGTTGAACTGAATCGGCCTTCAGCTCAGCCACAACCCGGTCTTCTTCCTCTTTTTGCTGTTGATTCGCCTCATGTGCTGCTCGCAATTCAAGTTGAGCAGGAGCATTGTTGATTTCCTCTAAAATTGTCGCCAATAGCTTAAAAATATCAGCATTCACTCCAGTAGCATTCCAGCGCTGCACACCTTCTTGGCAATCGACTAATTTAAGATTCACGACTTCCTTGGATTGAATGCACCCCACTGAACAAAACACGACACCTTGCGAACCCTGAATCCGCCCCGCATCAACGGCAGAGCTCTGAAAAACGAGTCCTGACATGCCCAAGCGTTGTTCTTCAAGGACCATGTCCAAGTATTTCCGCTCCAAGATGGTATATTTCTGACCCAGCTGCATTTCTGCTAGCGTGACGACCGACTCACTGGTGAGCTCACCACCTTCACAACCATCCGAATCACCCGGGATGATAAATATGCGTTCGATGTCAACCGCATCCGGATTCACTGTTACCCGGATGTCTCCACTTTGCGCGTTCAACAATGGCACAAAAATTGAAACGAGCAATAGAGACCCGAATTGGGTTGTGTTTACGCGGAATATCCACAACAATGAATGCAGCATGAAGTCTATTTTATTGCATCAAAGTTAGCACTCGCCACAAAAGTATTGTGCACTCCCATTGATGAATGAAAATCACACGCCGACTTTTACGCCCTATTGGAGAGCGCATGGATACAATCAATTCGGAATTTCCTCACACAAAGACCCATATATCTGCATCATTTCGAGCAAATCAGAAACAGTAATGTATCCATCATTGTTTAAATCAGCCTGGCAATCATCTTCATAGTACTCTTCGCACCACGACACATAGTCGCAACCGCCGCCGCCGCCGCCGCCGCCCTCAAATGCACAACTTCCATCGTCAATCAAAGCTGTAGGATCGTAATTCGGGAAAATGGGATAAGTACATCCGCAGGGCAATGGGGACTCATTCTCCTCAGAGTTCAACTCCAAATCGGTGCTGAATTCGCAATTGTCATTGGAAATGTTGACACCATAGATTCCATTGGGTAAAAACGTGAAGGCCATTGGATCCCCATTCGAAGGCTCAAATAAAGGGGCCATGGTCGAATCTTCTGGCGTCAGAGCGATCATCCATTCCCCTCCCGTATAGCCTGGGGAATCGACATCGATCACCAGGGTCCCATTGCTCACGTCACAATCAGGCTGTAATGCGAGCCATTCCGCACTTAAAAAGGTTACCACATTGACTGTATCTGAACTGTAGCATTCCGGAATTCCATCATAAAATGCCTTCACGACATATTGCGTAACCAACGACGAATCGAGAATGGTTGTATTTTGAGACGTAGAGTCGAGGACAAATTCTCCGGGAGACCATTCCCACTGAACATTCAAAAAGAAAGGATTGCAATCCAAAGTAAAGGCAAGCGGAGGATACGTTCCGTCAGAACACGACTGATTGCCGTCCATGACCACTCGGAAAGTTAAGCAGCCGGTGGGGTCTGTAGATGCCCATTCCATGTTCGAAAGATCACTCGTGTAAGTACCGAGGATTGGGTAGGTCGTATCAGGACCATCATGAACGACCACATAATCGCCCAAACTATCCATCAAGGCTGTCTGGAATGCCAAGTGCATAAAACTTCCATCCCCTTGAATCGTAGGGCAAATTGTAAAGACTGTATCCACTTCATTTCCCAGACACCACTCACCACTGAAAGGCATCCCCGGGCATTCGGTGTATTCCGTATTCAGCAAATTTGCCGAAAGGTTTAAGATGGAAGAACAGGCATTCGGAGAAGGCCCACCTTCAACCATAAAGCCCAGGCCATCATTGATGATGATGATTCGGTTCCTGCTCGCAACGCAACCAAAAGCATCCACTGCTGTGAAATTCACAACATGACTGCCTTCAGCAAATGGCTCATAGGTCGCATAGAATTCCAAAGAGTCTTCGCTGATCTCCGCAGAAGTCGCCAAGTTGTTCCAATTAAAACCACTTAGCTCCATATTGAGTTCCCCCGGATTGTCCAATCCAAACGCCGTTAGCTCATCGTTCTCAAACTGCAAGTTCCAACCGAAGAAATGTCCATCACCTAAAGAGTCTTGTGTCGCAATGTGCAGCGTCCATTCCCCATTCACAGGACAACTGCTCATTTCACACCAATCGTTGCAAGATGAATATGACCCGGGATTGATGGTGCCACCGTCCAAGTAGAAATTGTCCGCATCATCCAAAACGTATACCCCTGTTGGACGCCAAGTATAAGAATAACCTATGCCCGCCGTGTCATTGCCCGCCCCAACAATCGGCTCACCCAAAAACGCATCATCCACATCCGAGACACCATTGCAGTCGTCTGTTCCATTGAACTCGTTCACAAGCAAATTCAACTGACTGCCATTCGGACATTCGACCCAAATATCCAGCGCGCCGACATGGGCGTGCTCAAGTTGAGCCCTGACTTTTTTCAAGCCATCGCAATCACCCACCACGGCGGTATCTGAAAAATTCGATACTAAGATTGGAAACGAATACGTGGTGACCATCGAATCTGACAACTGTTCATCGCCCCCTTCGTAATATACCGTTTGTGTGAAAGGTGCCGCATTCACGTTGACTTCAGCCTCACCAATGCCACCAATGCAAATGGGTGAATCCACTTGGAAAATCACATTGGGTTTCGGCAAAACAGTCACCACGAATGGATCGGATACATCAAAACTTTCATACGGATCTCCCATCGTCAACGTCACGACATAGACCCCCGGTTCATCCCAATCATGGCTGAGTGTGTCCGAAAAAGAATATTCGATCGTCCCGTCTCCCCAATTCCATTGATAAAATAGCACCGAATCACTTGTCGATGTGGACTGGGAAGGAGACCATAGCGTTTCACTCCCGAGGCAAATGTAAAAACCGGTTGAATCGGGACCTGACAGCGAACTGTCCAATGCTGTAATGATCGCCTCAACACTAAAGAGGGATTCAATCATGAGCTCATCCTGTTCCTCATTCCCACAAACGTCTTCCACCTCTACCGTCACCACATCAAACAACTCGGGAAAAAAAGCATAGGACGTATCAAAACCCGCTTGAACCAATTCACCGTTGATGTACCAAGAAGAGGAATACATCCCAGCGAAACTCAAACCTCCTTGAATCTCCACATACGTGTTCACACTATCGCCTGGCGCTATCTCCAGACTATCTGGTTGCAAATCCACTGACAAGGGGATAGAATCCAACAGGTTAATGGTATTCACTGCACTAACTGGTGCCAATCCACACGTATCCGAAACAGTCAAGATGCAACTCCAATTCTCAATCAAATTGATCGTCAAGTACGACTCAGAGGACGTGCTACATGACCAGCTATAATCATAATCCCCATACCCTCCTGTCACCTCCGGCTCAACGATAATTTGAAGATTCGAGCATGCCACGCTGTTGAATCCGTCTATTTCAATAGGATCGGGGCCATCTGCGATTTCGTACGTTAAATACATGAAGCCATCCTGGCATGACTCAATGGAGGAAATGGTGGCGACGATTGACTCGGTTCCTTCGTCGAATGCATCGTCCAATGCAATCAAAGAAAAGTCCAAGGACAAAACTCCCGGCTCGAAAACAATGCTCTCGGCAAAGGGTGTCACTGAGCCATCGGACATGAGTTGTCCAAAATCCACTCCATTGACCGCGGTTCCATTCGAGAAATCCAATAACACCGTATAAATCTCATCTAAATTGGATTCAGACGGGCGAGAAAAAGTCCAATCCAAGCCACCACACCCTTCGAAAATCAATTGGTCCATGGGGTAAGCTGGAGCGAAGGACTCTGAAACCACAACGGGGACATTGGAGACAAAGGAGCCTTGCTCCAACATGACCACTGACTCCAAACCGGTATCCGTTCCATCAGCAATGGCGAGTTTGATGTGATATGTTTCTCCACATTGAACAGGATGGCCGGCGTGAAAAACTTCGGTAAATCCGTTGATGCAAATTCCCTGATACGGTAAATTCGATACATAATATTCCGAATTGACTGCACTGTTTACAGAGGATACCGTAATGGGAAGGTTGGGGTCTGAATTGGGAATGCCCGCGATATTAATCGCTCCTCCCGGGAAGCCATTGGGACTCGCAAAAGGCCCTTCGATGCCCGGTCCACTCAAGAAGAAACCGAAGACGTCGTTGTAAGGTGTGTTGATCCACGCTTCATATTCATCCGATCCGAAGATGTAATCAAAACCAATTGAATCACCTGTGACGATGAAATCAAATTCAAGAATGCTCACATCATGGATGCTCTCTACAGAAAAGTCCTGACCGATCAATGCCGGAACACTGTTTGCGATTTCAAGCAAATCGGGGTCACTATTGGCATCTCCTAAGCAGTCTGTACATGTCGCAGATGAACAACTAATTCCTCTAGCATTCGCTGTACTCATAACCAGCGCTTCATCAAAAGCATATTCAGAGTCATCGCCATTCACCATTTGTCCCAACTGCATCATCCCTCCGGTATACGAAATGTTGTACGCTGAAACCCCGTCACCTAAAAACACATCATTGACGTATTCTTCGACAGTCAGTCCGTTTACAACATCCAACTGGGCAAAAGAAGATTGAACGAAGGAGACAGAGAGCACACACAAAAAGCCCCCAAACACCTGTGTTTGAAAATATCGCATAAAACTGACAATCTGGTTAAGTTGTGAAGATAACCAAATGCAGATGAAAAAAAACTAAATGCCTGTAAATCAATCGAAACAAAACAATCGACTAGTCAGCCAAAAGGCGAAGCTCAGTTCTGCGATTTTGCTGGTGCAACTCCTCTGCACATGGAACACAATTACTGATTTGCAGCGAAGCACAACCACAGGTGTTCAAGTCAGAACACGCATTGAGAAGACGCTCCTCTCCATATCCTTTCGCTACGACTTTATTTGCGGCGATTCCCTGACTGACGATATACCGAACACAAAAATCCGCTCTTGCCTGAGACAATTGCAAATTAGAAACATCATCACTCCGACAATCTGTGTGGGACGATAACTCCACGCGAATATCCGGACGTTCTTTTAGATACAGCACCAACTTATCCAATTCCAACTTACTCACGGCCCTCAAATCTGCACTGCCCAAATCGTACAAAATCAGATCCAAGTCAATTCGATTATCGGCATCCTCTTCAAGCGTCAAGTGAATTGTATCGGAAATGGAGGTGAGGCATTCTGGCGAAGGCGGAATAAAATGATGTATTCGCGGTGCGTAGTTGATCAAAGTGACCTGGACCTGAACAAAATCTTCTGCTTGCGAAGGAGCGTTCCACTCAAAATCCCCAAAATCATCTGTTAGTCGCTGTTGACGAGCACCTCCTGCGTCCTCAAAATCCAAAAGGACATTGGACATTGCCACCCCCTGCTCATCTAGCACGTGAATGCGGTTTTGCTTTGACGCGAAGTCCATCTCCATCTCTACTTCCAACTCTCCTGCAGGAATGATGAAGCGAGCGCTTGGAGCAGCCACCATGCCAGGGAAGGGCAACGTTGTTACTTCATACTCTTGTCCGATGACGCCAAGCGCCCGAAGCTCCCCTCTTTCATCAGCCTGAATTGTCTTGGACATGCCCGATTCCATGTGCTCGACCAATACTGAGGCGCCCGGCACAACGGACCCATCGCACGCCAGCATCCGAACATTCAGAACACCCGACAGAGGACTTCCTTCAACCCGGTAGATCGCATCTCGTGAATTGATTCGATTGGAGCTCAACCAACCCGCTCCACTTTCCTCATCAATCTGAAAAGCGAAATCATCTGCAAACGAATTGATGGGAGCACCAAAGCGTTCCATCGCAGACGCTCCGATGGCGCCATAGAACACATCCAATCCTCCCGCACCACCCCATCCATCCGAGGCGAAAAACAACGTTCCCACCTCACTGACAAAAGGAAAAACTTCATTGCCGGATGAATTGATCGAAGCCCCTAAATTTTCGGGAATACTCCACTCGTCATCCTCCCAAATGCACCGGTACAAATCCATGCCACCGAATCCACCGGGACGATCGGATGCAAAGATGAGATCCTCATTGGAGTCGAAGGTGCCATGTCCGCAGGAATGTGTCGACGCATTCCACGGGAAAGGCTGAGCCGGCTCCCAGCCAGCTGGTTTCTTCCAGAAAAACTCCAATTGCAGATGGGCCGTTGCGTCTTGTTGAGTTGAGTCCAAAACACGCTGACTGCGGGTTAATACGGCGAAGTCTTGATTTCCATCAAAAGATACCGGGCCATCGTGCGCACGTGAACGCCCCAGTTCCAAAAACAAATCCCTCCCCTTCACCTCGTCAATCCAACTATACTTCGGCTCGGGTTGGCTCACATTGGGAATGAAAGACAGTTGTGCAAAGGGCCGGCCGTTGATTCCATCACGCACAGGCGCCAAGCCCGGTTCCACGCCGGTTGTCATGAATACCAAACCACCTTGATAAGGCGTGGAAGCGAATTCTTCGCGAAGAACATGCGGTCGAAATGGCACCACGGTAAAGGCCAAAGTATCGTCCCGTTGCACAGCAATCTGAATCTCATTCGCAGCACTCAGAACGAGCGCTTCACTTCCAGGAAATCGAGTCATTCCTTTAGAAAGGGCAGCCGGAATGCTGTCTTCGAGCCCAGCATACTGCATCAGCCTGATCGCACGAACAAAATCTTCGGGTACAGCAGCTTCCATTTGAAGCAGCAGGAAACTCCAATCCAACGCCTCTTTCTGAAGCCCTGCCTTTTGCGCAGACATCACTGTATTCTGTAGATATCGCACACGCGCTTCATCAGCGATGGATGAAGTCAGAGACAAGTCGCGCCAATATTCAAAGGCCTCAGCAAATTGCTGTGATTGCATCAATCGCTCCGCCCGAACCTCACGATTCAACTGGCAGAAACTCGAACTTCCACAACAAATCAAAAGCGCAAAAATCAAGTACCTCATGATCAGAAATATCGAGGGCTTTTAAAGGCAATGGGTTTTTGGCCATAGTCCCAAGCAATGCCAATCTCATGCGAGCCAAAGGATCGACTCATCAAACCATTCAGGGGGAAGTCCACTGCATAATGAAACCTCCATCCCTCTTTGAATCGATAAGAAGCCTGCCAGCCCATCCCTTCATTGAATCGATACATCGCCCCCGCTGAAATCACATCGTAAAACCAACATTCCACATTCAAGTCCATGGAATTCGGTGCGTCAGCAACGGACCGAAACAATCCCACAGCCCGAATATCAATGAAGGAATTGAGCGGACGAATGTACCCCGCAGTCACATACTGGTGCCTCAACGTCCGACCCATTGGCGCTACATCACCTAAATCATGCTCCATCAACTGCGGCAGCGAGTATCCAGCAAACCATGCCTCTGCATGCACAAGAATCCCAAAGGAAGCATTGAATCGCGTCGCGGCGTATGGAGCGATCATGAGGGCGTCACCCGGGTCTGATGTGAACAAATCCTGAAAATCATACCCTTCAGAATGGAGCCCCAAGCCGAGGCCTATTGACCCGTGAATGTTGGAGCCCATCGTCGGCAAATGATACGCTCCGTGCAGCATGATTTCGCGCTGATTCCGCGCTCCACTTTCATCATTGAGCACCGTCAATCCTCCTCCCATTCGGCTTCTAAGCAAAGGAGAATGCACAGAAAACAACTGTGTTCGAGGCGCCCCATCCCATCCCGTCCATTGCATCCGAGTAATCGCTGTCGCTCGCAACGTTCCATCAAGCCCAGCATGAGCGGAATTGAATTGAATGGGATTTCTCAAATACAGGGAAACGTGGGCATCCTGCTGGCTCCATATGTTGCCATGCATCAAGCACATGGCTCCGATCAGGATTAAAGCTTGCTTCACCTTGCTTCGTTTTGAATTTCGATGAAACCGCGAAACATATCAGGCTGCTTCAATCCTGTTTCGAAGAGATAATAATACGTTGCCGAAGGCAAGGGAGCTCCATTGCCACCAGCCGCTTCCCACGTGCCTTTCCAATCATTCAAATACGGACTGGCCTCAAAAACCAAGCTGCCCCACCGATTGAAAATCTGGACCCGATGATTCGGATAAGGATACAAATCGCCTAAATACCAGGCATCATTAAAACCATCTTCGTTGGGCGTGATCAATTGATTCACTTGAACAGGGATTTCATCCAAACACTCCAATTCCAGTGCCGTGTCAAGAGTGCAACCCAGACCATCCACAATGGCTATGGGATAGCTTCCCGATGCAATCCCACCGAAATACACGCTATTGCCACCGCCCCAATTGTAATCGAGGACACCATCTCCTCCTTGTGCGAACACCTCTAAAAACCCATTGGACATGCCGCAAATCGCCGGACCAAAGTCTACCAGTTCCAATGACAACTTTGGCGTCTCCACCAACTCCACCGTCGTCGAATCGATGCAATTCGATGCATTGGTCACAACAACAGCATACAATCCGGCTCCAATATCTTCTGCTGAAGCCCCAGCACTCACAGGAGGACTCCACTCGAACAATGCTTCGACATCTCCGGTTAACTGCAGTGCAATCGCGCCATTTTCATCTCCATTGCATTGCAAAGAATCCACCAAAACCTCGGTAATTTCTAATGCTGTAGGGTCCAATACTTCCACTTCGAAAGTGGCTTCACACCCTGAAAGGTCATCCACAAATAGGACTTCATACACACCAGCGCTTTCCACTTCTACCCAGTTGTCGCTCGCTTGAATCACTTCAGGGCCGGACCATTCGAACGCACCAGACCCCAGCATCGACAAACCTTCAATCATCGCCAAGCCCGTTTGGCAATCGAGCCCTCCATTGGGTCCAACATTGAACTCAACAAGTGGCGCTGGATGAATGACCACATCAAATGAAGTGAATTCTACAGGACAGCTATCAAGAGATGCGAACACCTCTATGCTGCCATAGAAGGGCTGGTCTGAAGGATTGACCGCCGTCCAATTGGTCAACATTCCCTGTCCAGAATCTGACAATCCCCACGCTGAATTATCATTGGACCATCCGTATTCAATTCCTTCTATGCCTAAGTCATAATCCGCTAAAGAGACTTCAACTCCATGGCACCCTATGACATCATCTAAATCGGGTAACACGAACGAAGGCAGCACATCTATTGTCAAAAATGCAGTGTCCGCAGCACATTCCGAGCCGGAAGTGGTCAGGAGGTAAACAATTGAATCAGTGCCCAACGAGGCATTGAATACCGCATGAACAATGGAATCTCCCGCTCCCGATGTCGGACCTGAGATCACATCATCAAATTGGGGCAACCAATGGACCAAAGCACTATCAACCGCTGTCCCCACAGCGATGTCGACCAGGGCTCCCGAACAATATGGATTGCTGGGAGCACTCCATTGGATCACTGGCAGAGGGGCAACGGCCACTCCAAATGACATCGTATCGCGGCATGCATAGAGTTCCGCGACGACATACATTGTTGCTTGTGCCAGGATGCTGGTGTCATTGATCGCGATCCAGTCCATGAGTTGTCCTTGCCCTCCCTGGCCCACTCCCACTTCATCGCCTTCCAAAAACCACTCATAGACCATATCCTCGAATGGCAAACTGAAATCGGGCACTGGGATGTTTTCCCCAGGACAGCCCAGAATATCCAGTTGAGACAAAAGTTCAAAGACGGGGACCACTTCGGCATACCACAACAAAGGGGAAGCAGGACAGCTATGCTCTGGCGTACTGACGGAAACCAAAATACTGTCCAATTCACTCGACGTATTGACCAGCGTATCCATCAGCCAAACCGACCCCGTTCCCGACCCTGGCTGACCACTCGATATAAACGGATGTTCAGTAAACTGCCATTGCAATTCAGCGTTCTCTACGGTTGAATTGAACCCAATGTCCAGTCCTGCACCAGAACAAACTGGCACTCCACCTCCAACGACGGACAACATGGGTTGCGGATCAACAGCCACTTCAACGTCGGTCACCTCAATGCATCCATACAGCTCCGCCTCCAAGATAACCTGAGCGATACCGACCTCATTCGTTGTGTTTTCCGCCGTGAAACTGCTCAAATATCCATCGCCAGAATCGGGCAATCCAACGGCCCCACCATTGACTTGCCAGCTGTACACGATGTCATCGAGCGGAATGGAGTAATCCTCCAGCAACACCTCTTCACCTGGGCAGACCTGAATCGAATCCATCGACGGTAAATCAAAGTCAGGCGCCACGGCGACATCGAAATACAATGTATCAGCGGGACACAGGGAGTTGGGTGTTGTAAACACATACTGAAGCGATTCTACGCCTTCAGTCGGGTTGAATAATGCGCTATAAATGACCGGACCGTTACCCGACGTTCCACCACTCACAACTGACGACTCGTCTACCGTCCACTCCACATCAACATCATGTACCGTGGTATTGACCAATGCAAAAAACTGCTCCCCAAAACACAACGTATCTGAAACTGACGCTGGACCTAAATAAACTTCAATTTCTGGAAGCACCTCAATTGAAAACTCAAGATTTTCGGGCAAACAGCCCAACGTCAATGAAACGTCTATTGACTTGCTTGAAATCGTCGTGTTCGTGAGCGCCCATGTCGGTAACGTGAAGGGAGACAGTCCAAATCCAGCGACGACATCAATCCCTGAAACGCCATTGGGAACCGTGACCGACCAATAAATCGTATCGCCAGGAAACACAGACTCAATGGTGACCTCAAGCGTTGAATCTCCGTTGCAAACGGTTTGATTTTCCGGCTGTATTAATCCGGGAAATTCAGAAAGAACCGAGCCATTGTCCGCTGAGCCCTCCAGGTTTTCCAAGATTGTACGATATCCAGTCCTTGCTTCGCTCATTCCGTCAACCTCCAAGTGACCGGAAACGGGGACTGCTAAAAAACAGAAATCCACGAGAACAAACCGCGGCTCATTTGCAGCATCTCCGGGCGAGCTAATAGCCTCACAACGCGTCGGCACCGCACTCGCGGCGGATGCGGTCATGACGCCCACAAGGAGAAACCACAAGGAGAAAGGAAAACAATTGAAATTCAACGTGTTCAGAATGTGTCTGTTCGTCGCAAAGGAACAAAAGATTCTATTCACATTACTCGAATACTCGAGGCACGTTCCATTGCACTACAAAAAAACGACCAAAGCCTATGATCGTGTTGTCCCTGGTCGTCGCCTTGTTTGTGTTCATCATCCTCGATTCCCTGGACATCGCCTTTGAGGTTCGGGACGCATGGGTCACACTGTATGAAATCCTCATCGTCACCGCGGTGGGTGGGTACTTCACTTTGCGATCGGTGTTCGACAAACGAAACAACCCCATGTGATTTGCTCAATCACAAACCTTCGATCAACGCTCATCAATTCATCCTTGCACCGTTCATCAATCGCCTCAAAATCGACCCATGAACGACATCAAAACCATCGAAGAACTGAGAGTGTGCCACGAACGATTGAAGGAGGTTGTGACGGCCTTAAAACGGCTTGAGGAATGGCTTGATGCATAAGGAAGGAAAGACACTCAAAGCGGAACTGATGATACCCCGCTTCACCGCACTCCACCCCGCCCTGCGGGGGTCGCACGCTGAAAA
>ERZ887942.273-NODE-273-length-43400-cov-20.314223_pt1 | contig 43400 bp, 24 predicted proteins | sample MGYA00521099_ERZ887942 | MGnify/ENA primary metagenome ERZ887942 (study PRJEB32303, sample SAMEA104408605) | aquatic metagenome | biome: Brackish water; feature: Pelagic; material: water | place: Baltic Sea | collected 2014-06-07T06:48:00 | depth 16,251 m ... | reverse complement strand
CCCGCCTCCGGGCACCAAGTAGAATGTCTTTCACACGTCCTTAAACTCGATAGTGGCTTTCGACTTACCCTCAAACTCTCTCCATGACCGAAAAGGAAAAAATGCTCGCAGGGGAAAACTACAGTGCCGCCGACCCCGAACTCACCGTCCAACGCGCCCACGCCCGCCGTCTCTCTCGAATCTATAATGATCAACCCGATCACAAGATCCTAACCAAACTCCTGGGCAGTTGCCCGGATGAAGTGACGATCGAGCCCGACTTCAAGTGCGACTACGGCAGCAACATCCACCTCGGAGAAAATTTCTACGCCAACTTCGACCTCACCATCCTCGACGTGTGCGAAGTCCGCATCGGGAATCATTGCCTCATCGGCCCCAACGTAGGCATTTACACTGCCAGTCACCCGATTGACCGGATCGAGCGCCGCTCCGGAGCTGAGTTCGGCGCGTCAATCACGATCGGCGATGATTGTTGGATTGGAGGCCATGCCGTCATCAATCCCGGCGTCACCCTGGGTGACAATGTCATCGTCGCCAGCGGAGCGGTCGTGACCAAAAGCTTCGGCGACAATGTCCTCCTCGCCGGCGTTCCCGCCCAAGTGATCAAAAAATTGGAGCCCGGTTAGGATCGGGAGTCGCTCCGCGCGGGGTCTTTCATATTCAGCCCTCTGCTCTTGCTCCCAACAAACCAACCGCTATCACTCAAGTAATGTCCAACGGCAGGCGTCCCTCCGAATCTTGGTCCATGAGCCTGCTCGCTGCCGCCGCATTCATTGCATGGGGGCTCTATGCGAACTGGCACCACGGCTGGGCTGCGAGATCACAGGTGGCCCTCACCCAGGGATTCATCAGCCTTGTCTCCACCTATTTCTCGGCCGAGCTCGTCGTCGCTTCCGTACAAAAATTTCAAAAAACCACTTTCCCGGTCATTTTTGGAGGCTTGGCGAGCTATCTTGTCATCTATGTGCTCGTTTTAGGGGGACATTTTGTCGCAGGGACCCCCGAATTTTGGCCGACCGTGATTCCTGGCATGATCACCGGAATCTTTTTTTGCTTCGGGTATTCCTTGAGAGTAGACCGAAAGCTTAGGAAACCTTGATTTTTTTCGGCACTGTGGCCGCTCTTTCGGACTTTGGCACACTTTGAGCAAAAAGGTCTCTCATTATGGCAACCTCTGAAACTGATAGCAGCATCCGCGTTTACATGCGCGAAATCGCCAAGACCAATCTTCTGACTCCCCAAGAGGAGATCGAGCTCGCAGCCCGCATTGAAAAAGGCGACGAAAAGGCCCGGGCCCGCATGATCGAATCCAATCTTCGCCTTGTCGTGAAAATCGCCAAGGATTACTCCAACTACGGAGTTCCCATGGTCGATCTCATTTCCGAAGGCAACCTGGGCCTCATTAAGGCGGTCGAAAAATTTGATCCCAAGAAGGGAGGAAAGCTCAGCACTTACGCCTCCTGGTGGATCAAGCAGTCGATCAAGCGTGCCCTTGCCAATCAGGGAAAAACCGTCCGCCTCCCGGTTCACCTCGTCGACAAAATGGCCCGTGTCCGTCGGATTTCCGCTCTCATGGCTGAAACCTTGGGCCATGAGCCCACGGACCTCGAACTGTCCAACGAGCTCGGCATTCCTCGTGAAAAACTGGCCCTGATTCGACAGGCCGCGAAGCAGACCCGCTCGCTCGATGAACCCACTCACGACGACAGTGTTGCCAGCTTTGGTGAAACAATCGGTGACGATCGGGCCACCGATCCTCTCGAAGCTCTCAGCCAAAAAGGAAACCTGGACGATCTCGATGTCGTTCTCGATACCCTCAACGAACGCGAAACCGAAATCATCGGCTCCCGCTTTGGACTCAACGGAAAACGAGTCCTCACCCTCGAGGAGATCGGCCGCAACTTCGGGGTCAGCCGGGAGCGAATCCGCCAGATCCAGAACGTCGCACTGAATAAGATGCGCAAGGCCCTCAGCCGTAAGGAAGCCACCGCTCCTCCCAAGCTCGCCAAGTCACTGGTGTAACTCTCATTCACAACTCATTGCTCTCCCAACGGCGTCGGAACCATGTTCCGGCGTCGTTTTTTTGCTTCTTCGTCCCAACTTCTGCCTCTGTTTTCATCTCGACGCACCTTCATCGCTTCGCTTTGCTGGCATCACCTGCGACATCCTCCCCGGGTGACTCCACTCGCACCATTCTGATTTAATTCCCCCCTCTTCATGAAATTCCACCTCCTTCTCTCCCTTGTCTTCCTCTCCCTTTTCGCCAAGGCAGAAAAGAAACCAAACGTCCTCCTCATCCTCGCAGACGATCTCGGATTCTCCGACCTCTCCTGCTATGGAGGCGAAATCCCCACGCCCAATCTCGACCGCCTCGCCACCGGCGGTGCCAAATTCTCCTCCTTCTACACCAGCGCCCGCTGCTGTCCCTCGCGTGCCTCCCTCATCACCGGCCTCCACCCCCACCAGGCCGGCATCGGCTCCTTCACCCACTCCAAACAACCAGCCGGAAAAGGACTCGCCTACAAAGGTGCCCTCCTCCCCACCTGTGCCACTCTCGCCGAGATGCTCCTCGACGACGGCTACTCCACCTGGATGGTTGGCAAATGGCACATGGCCGAACCCGGTCCCATCCACCGTGGTTTCCAAAACTACTACGGCTACAAAAACTTCCTCGCCCATTCCGAAGACCAATGGGATCCCTCCCACTACGTCCGCCTCCCCGAATCGGTCAAACCCGAACTCCCCGTCAAAGAGGACTTCTACGTCACCGACGTCTTCACCGACTACTCGCTCGAATTCCTCAAACAAGCCCGCTCCGACAAACAGAAACCGTGGTTCCTCTACCTCGCCCACTCCTCTCCCCACTTCCCCATTCAGGCCCCCAAAGCCTCTATCGACCGACACCTCGAAACCTACCGCAAGGGCTGGGACGTCCTCCGCACCGAACGCTTCGAGCGCCAAAAGAAACTCGGCCTCATCCGTTCCGATTCCAAGCTCCCCCCTCTCTCCGAAGTCCCCGTTGATCGCGACGATATCGCCAACGGATTCTCCGGAAAACCCAACCCCAATTGGAGCGATCTCCCCGCCGACCGACGCGAAGACCTCGCCCGCCGCATGGCCACCTTCGCCGCCATGGTCGAACACATTGATCTCGGCATCGGCCGCATCATCACCGACCTCGAAAAGAATGGCGAACTCGACAACACCATCATCGCCTTCCTCGCCGACAATGGAGCCTGCTACGAATGGGGACCCTTCGGATTCGATGGCCGCTCCCGCCTCGGAAAAACGACCCTCCACACCGGCGACGAACTCGCAAAGGTAGGACAGCCCGGCACCCACTCATCCTACGGCTCCGGCTGGGCCAACCTCGGGAACACTCCGCTAAACATGTACAAACACTTCTGCCATGAAGGCGGAATTGCCTCTCCCCTCATCCTCCACTGGCCCAAGAAAATCCAACCCACCGGCGGATACGTCAAGACCCCGTCCCACCTCATGGACATCGTCCCAACCATCCTCGAAGCCACCGGCGCCCCATATCCCGCCGAACGCAACGGCCATAAAATCACCCCCGTCGAAGGAACTTCCCTCCTCCCCGCCCTCACCGACGAAAACGCCATCCCCGACCGCGTTCTCGCCTTCGAACATCAGGCTGCCCGCGGCCTCCGCAAGGGCGACTGGAAACTCGTCTGGGGAAAACGCCAACCCGATGAAATCACCTGGGAACTTTACAACCTCGCCCAAGACCGCTCGGAGCAAACAAACGTCGCCGAAAACTACGCCGTCATCAAAGAACAACTCGTGGAAGACTGGAACACCTGGGCCAAGCGCGTCCACGCCGCCCCCCACATTCTCCCCGAACCCGGCTACAAAAAAAACAAAGCAAAAGCCTCCACAAATTCTCCTCAAATCAATAAGCGCCCCATCACCATAAATGCCACCGTCTCCGCCGACAATCCCCACGGCGTCGTCCTCGCCCAAGGCGGCAAAGAACACGGATACAGTCTCCACTTCATCAAAGGCATCCCCTCCCTCGACGTCCGTGTCAACGGAAAGGTCACCCGCCTCAGCGCCCGGGAAAAAGCCACCGGCGAAATCAAACTCCTCGCCAAAATCACCTCAAAACAACTCTCCCTCACCGTCGACGGAAAGGAAGTCACGACCAAGTCCCCCGGCCTCATCCCCGTCCAACCAAAGGATGACCTCTCCATCGGTCGCGACGACCAAACCTCCGCCGGCAACTACGAAGCCCCGAACACGTTCAACGGCAAAGTTCTCACCCACAACATCAAAACCCTCCGCGACTCTGCGCCCAAAGGGCCCGGCATGGTGATGGCCAATGATTGGCCCCAGTGGCTAGGGCCGCAACGCGATGGCATTTGGCGCGAAGCCGGAATTCGAAAAGATCTCAAAGGCGGGCCGAAGGTCTTATGGCGCACTCCTGTCAGCTGGGGCTATGCCGGCCCGGCGGTTGCTGAAGGCAGAGTGTATGTTCCTGATTTCGTAATCACAGACGGCGAGTTTGATGGCAACTCACAGGGAGGAACTCCCCGAACCGGGATGGAACGAATCTTGTGTCTCGATGCGAAGACGGGCGAGGAGATCTGGAAGCACGAATACGAAGTGACCTACACCGTGTCCTATCCCGGCGGACCCCGGGTCACTCCCACCATCCAGGATGGCCGGCTCTACTTTCAGGGAACGATGGGCCATCTGCGCTGTCTCGATGCCGTGACCGGCGACTTGTTTTGGAAGCACGACATTTGCGCCAAATACAAATGCCGTCCTCCTCGCTGGGGATACGCCTCACACCCCCTCGTCCACGGTGATCTCGTCTACGCCACGGCTGGCGGCGAAAACCAGGTCTTGATCGCTTTCAATAAGAAAACCGGCAAAGAAAAATGGAAGGCCCTGAGTTCGGACGAAGCCGGCTATTGTCCGCCTCGTGTGATTCGGCACGCCGGGGTGGAACAACTTCTCTTCTGGTATCCCAAAGCGGTCGTCTCCTTGAATCCATCCGATGGAACTCAATATTGGTCGGTTGACCTCAGCCCGGTTTATAGCATTTCCCGCATGGTCCCCCGAAAGCTTGGCAACAAACTCTTTGTCAGCGGCCCCGGAAACGAAGTGGCCGTCATGCTGGAGTTGCATGACGAAAAGCCGGAGGTCAAAGTCCTCTGGCGGGGCGAAAAAAACAAGGCGGTCTATTGTCTCAATTCGCCTCCCCAGATGATCGATGGCGTCATCTATGGTGTCGATAGCGAGAGCAGTCAGCTCATGGCGGTTTCCATGGAAAACGGTGACCGGATCTGGACCAATACCAAGACCTCCCTCGCTCCCGATGCTCCGAAGAAATCCCGGCACGGTTCGGCTTTCCTGGTGTATCACGAGACGAACAAACAGTTCTGGATCTTTGGGGAAACGGGCGATCTCATTCTCGCCGATCTGAGCCGCGAGGGATATCAAGAACTGGGCCGACATCACATCGTCAAGCCCACCAACCAGGCCTGGGGAAGAAAGGTTGTCTGGAGCCAGCCCGCCTTCGCCATGAAATCGATCTTTGCCCGGAATGATCAGGAAATTGTCCGGATTGACCTCTCGGAATAAGACCACAAATTCGTAACGAACCCCTGCTTGGCCCAAAGCCGGACCATCTTCAGCCCCCATGAGATTCATCATCATTCTTCTAATCAGCCTCGGTTCCCTGTTGGCGAAAGCCAAACCCAACGTCCTCTTTATCTCCATTGATGATCTCAACGACTACATCTCGCCTCTCGCCAATCATCCCGGAGTAAAAACGCCAAACTTTGAGCGCCTCGCAAAGCGCTCGGTCACCTTCGCCAACGCCCATTGCGCCGCCCCCGCCTGCCATCCCTCCCGCGTCGCCGTCATGACCGGAGTGCACCCCGCCACCTCCGGAATCTATCGAAATTCCTTCGGAGCCCACGGACCTCGCTGGCGGCACGAATCCGCGCACCTGAAAGATGCCATCGTTCTCTCACAGCATTTCCGCAACAACGGATACCACGCTGCCGGAGGAGGAAAACTCTTCCATACCCTGCAGTGGACTCCGGGCGACTCCCAAAACGATCCCGATGCGTGGGACGAGTATCGCGGTGACCCTCTCGATCCCATCTCCAAAGACTGGCCGCGCCCCAAGCTCATCCCCGATGCCAGGGCCGGACTCTCCCCGGGCCGACCTCTCGGCAATCAACTCTTCGGCGCGGCTCCCCTCGATCCCGGACACCGCTTCGGCGATGAACTGACCACCGATTGGGCCATCGAACAGATGAAAAAGAAGCAGGACAAACCACTCTTCCTCGCCGTCGGGCTCTTCCGCCCCCACATCCCCTGGGAAGTCCCTCAAAAGTGGTTCGATCTCTACCCGATGGACGAAATCCAACTTCCCAAACACCTCAAGGACGATCTCGCCGACGCCCACTCGCACGGCCGGGAACGGTGGCACCAATGGGTCGTCAAAAACGATCAATGGAAGCACCTGATGCGCGGCTACCTCGCCAGCATCAGCTATGTCGATCATGAACTCGGACGCCTTCTCGACGCCCTCGACGCCTCACCCATGAAGGCCAACACCATCGTCGTCCTTTGGACCGATCACGGGTTTCATATCGGCGAAAAGGAAAACTGGGAAAAGTTCGCCCTCTGGACCCAATCCACCCGCGTTCCCTGCTTCATTCATGCTCCGGGCACCAGTAAGGATGGCCGGAAAACACAAGCCCCGGTCACCCTGACCGATCTCTATCCCACTCTCTGTGAACTCGCCGGACTCCTCATCCCACCTCAATGCGACGGGATCTCACTCGTTCCGCAATTGAAGGACCCGGGCACACCAAAAGCCCAACCCGCTTTAACCTCCTACCACTTCGCAAAAGAGCCCGCCGCTTCCCACGTCGTCGCCGACGAACGCTACCGCCTGATCCGCTACGGCAACGGATTTGAAGAACTCTACGACTTTCAGGAAGACCCCCACGAGTTCACCAATCGTATTGATGACCCGGCCCTCAAGGCGATTCGCCGGCGTCTCACCAGCCACCTTCCCAAGAACCCCGCCAAACAAGTCAGACCCGTCCCCGGCTCTCCCTACAACCTCGGGAAGGGCCGGCGGCCCCAATCCAAAGCAACCAACTAAAGGGGTCACCCTCCGGCCCGATCCCAACACTCAGGCGGGAAACTCCCGGAGCCTCTTCCCTCACCCGGGCAAGGTCACGAAATTTCAATTCCGAGTGCTCAATCATCAAACATAAAACCCGGTTCAATAAACGCTCCATCCCATGAAACACCTCCTCCTCTCCTTCATCTTCCTGGTCCTTCCGCTCCTCGCGGCAGACAAGCCCAACGTCCTCATCATCATCGCGGACGACTGCACCTTCAGCGACCTCCCGATCAATGGGGGTGAAAACGCCAGGACGCCCCACATTGATGCCCTCGCCAAACAAAGCCTTGTCTTCGACCGCGCCTATCTTGGCATGGCGATGTGCTCCCCCTGTCGATCCGAACTCTACACCGGCCGTTACCCCCATCGCAATGGCTGCGCCTGGAATCACGGCACCTGCCGACCTGACACCAAAAGCATGCCCCACCACCTCGAGCCTCTTGGCTACCGGGTCGGACTCGCCGGAAAAGTCCACGTCAAACCAAAATCCGTCTTCCCCTTCAAAAAAGTCCCGGGGTTCGATCCCAATTGTGTCCGCAACCCCACCCGACCACACGACCTGACCGGCACCAGGAAGTTTATCTTCCAAAACCCCGACCAACCTTTCTGCCTCGTCGTCGCCCTCACCGAACCCCACGCCCCGTGGGTCATGGGCGATGCCTCCGCCTATCCTCCCGGGAAACTCAAGCTTCCCTCGTACTTGGCCGACACCCCGCTCACCCGGCAACAATATGCCGCCTACCTTGCCGAGATCACCTACATGGATTCCCAGGTCGGAGAACTCCTCGCCCTCCTCGCGCAATCCGGCCACGCCGACAACACCCTCGTCCTCTTCACCAGCGAACAAGGGGCCCAGTTTCCGGGCTGCAAATGGACCAACTGGGACAACGGCCTCCACACCTCACTCGTCGCCCGCTGGCCCGGAAAAATCGCTCCCGGCAAACGCACCAAAGCGATCGTGCAATACGCCGACATTGTCCCCACCCTCCTCGACCTCGCCGGAGCCACCCCGACCCCGGAAGCGTTCGACGGCGCCAGCTTCACCGGGGTTCTTCGCGGAGAAAAGGACACTCATCGCGAACACTCCTTCGGGATGCACAACAACTATCCCGAAGGCCCGTCCTACCCCATCCGCTCCGTCACCAACGGCGATTGGCGTTACATTCGAAACCTCGCCCCGGAGAAACTCTACATCGAGAAGCACCTCATGGGAAAAAACGAGCACAACCCTTACTGGCAAACCTGGGTCTTCTCTTCGTTTTCAAATCGGCACCACGAAATGCTCGTCAACCGCTTCATGAAACGCCCTGCCGAAGAACTCTACCACACCGCTGAAGATCACTTCGAAATGAGCAACCTCGCCACTGATCCCGGTCACGCCGGGATCAAGAACAAACTCGCCGCGATTCTCGACCGGCAACTCAAAGAACAAGGCGACCCCGGTCGCTCACTGGACACTCCAAAAGCCCACAAGGCCGCCGCCAATCTCCGGCCCGCTTTTAAAAGCAAACCGTAGGGACCCGGGTCGCCCGCTGACACCCCGCTTCAACCACTCTTGCGGCACAAAAAACCCGAAGTGAGGCTCTCGCGTTTGATCGGTCCAAAGCCTTTTAAAACTCAAAGGCGATCGCCTCACGGTCATTGCGCACCAGGAGTATGCGGCCCGCCAGGACCGGATGATTCCACGTCCGCCGATCCAAGGCCTCAAATTCCATCACGACATCCTCCCCGTCGGGAGTCATCTCGACGACAAACACCTCCCCCTTCTCCGCCTGCACGATCAAGCGCTCCCCCACTCCGAGCAACTGGCCGTGCCCGAAATTTGTCCCACGCCACATCAGTTCCCCGTCGGCCAACTTGAGGCACACCAGACGACCTTCGTTCAACCCGTAGACATACCCTCCGTGCACAACCAAATCGGCAAATTTCGCCTTCAGTTTACGGGTATACCAGAGTTCCTCCGCCTCGAACCCCTCACCGCTCTTCTTGATCGCGATCCGGTGTGTCCCATGCCCATAGCCGCTACTCGTGATCACGGTGTCATCAACCACCATGGGCGAGGCACAGTTTCCCTGGCGGTTTTTGATTGGGAATGACCAGAGAATCTCGCCGCTGGTCACATCGTAACCATCCACCGATTTTTGCTGAATCGCCACGATCTGCCGTCGCCCCGCCAGGGTCGCCAGGACCGGTGAAGCATACGACGAACTGTAGTCGCCCGCTCGCCAAACCAGCTCACCGGAGGAAGCATCATAAGCAGCCAGGTTCTTCTCGGCATTACTTCCCAGAGTCACAATCACCCGCCCGTCCACCACCAGGGGACTACAACTTTTCGCCCAAGTCGGGACACTGTGCCCGGCCTCGGCCAAAACATTCTTCCCCCAAATCACCGTCCCGGTTCGAGCATCGAGGCAATTGAGAATCCCGGTCGCTCCAAAAGAAAACACCTTGCCGGCAATCACCGTCGGGGTGGAACGGGGCCCGTCATCCCCCATCGGCTCCTCGAAACGCTCGTAGTCGCCATGCACCCAGACAGCATCGCCCGTCGCCAACTCATAACAAATCGTCGCCTCCACCTCCCCACGTTGCTCCATCGTATAAGCAAAGCCACCCGCCACCGAAAACGCCGACCATCCCTCACCGATCTTCTTCCGCCACAGTTCACGGGGTTTGGACGCAAACCAGCGCTCCGGGAGTAATCCACCCGCGACCCAGTTCCTCATCTCCGTCCCGAGAAACCGGGGGAAATGCTCCGCCCCCTCCGTTTCAATCACCATCCCCTCCACCGCCATCTTTCCGGTCAGCTCGGGAATGTCTTTCGCCGACTCCTTGGACCATCGCCACGAAAACTGCGGAAAAAAGCTGCCCGTATGCCCGTCCATCTTCACCAATCCCGCCAGCCCCAGAACCACGCAAACCCCGCTCAGGCGAACAACCCACCGGAGTCGGCTGAGAAAAAGCAACCAAATCAAGCCCAATACCGCCACGAGCACCACAAGGAGAAGGTCCAGGGCCCCTCCGGCCCCCGCTTCCTCTATTTTCGGAACCTTCTTTAGAACCGCCCACGCCAGACCCACCACTGCCATCATGATCAACAAGAGCTTCCAACGCGGTCGCGGTCTGGAGGCCGCTTCGGACGATTCATTCATGCCGAAAACTACCTCCCTGCCCTCGTTTGCTCAAGTCCACACCCACCGTAATCTCGAAATGGCATCACAAACCACCGGCACTCCGGACTTCAAAACGCCTCGCCCTTTGCGAAACTTCACATGTCCGCCCCATACGAAACTCTTACCATTTATAAAATCGCGTCGCCTTAAAGTTTGACACCATCAGGATGAAAATCGCACCTCGTTTCCATCAATTTCACTTTCGTCGCGCGCCACACGCGCCCCGGTTGATTGCGGCAAGGTCTTTCCCAGGGAAAGAGATGAGTGAATAAACCGGCAGAATTTCAAACCGGATGCCCGTATCCACCCAACTTAAAACAAGAACAAGACCACCCTCCCTACCGATCATGAAAATCCACCACTTCGCACGCCCCGCGCTTGTCCTCCTCGCCGCTGCCCTCCCCCTCCACGCCGCTGACCCGGTGGTGGCCAATGTCGTCTCCGCCCAGCGGGCCGGCACCAAGAATGTCGAAATCACCTTTGAGGTCTCGGATGCCGATTCGGACACGCTGTCGATTTCGGTGGAGATTTCGGACGACTCGGGAGCCAGCTTCGTGGTGCCCGTCACCGCGCTCAGTGGCCATACCAGCGTCAGTGCCACGCCAACGCCAGCCAGCAAGACTCTCGTGTGGGACGCCTCGGTGGATTTTAACCAGCAGTTCAACGCCACCATGGTGGTGCGGGTGATCGCGGACGATGGTTCGGCACCGGGCCCGCCGCCGGCGGGCATGGTGCTGATCCCGGCGGGGCCTTTCGAGATGGGTCGCCAGTCGGACAGCGGTGACGCGGACGAGTTGCCCGTGCACACGGTGACCGTGAGCGCGTTCTACCTCGACCAGTTCGAGGTGACCAAGGCGCTGTGGGATGACGTGGCGGCCTGGGGCGCGACGAATGGCTACACCGATCTCCCGGTCGGTGGCGGCTCGGGGGCGTTCCACCCGGTGCGGGACGTGAACTGGTATGCGGTGGTGAAGTGGTGCAACGCACGCTCGGAGAAGGAAGGGCTGACGCCGGTCTACTATACGGACGCGGGCCAGGGGACAGTGTATCGCACCACAAATATTGACCTTCGGGAGACGTTTGTGAAGTGGACGGCGAACGGCTACCGTCTGCCCACCGAGGCGGAGTGGGAAAAGGCGGCACGCGGGACGCTGGTGGGCAATACCTACCCCGGGGGGAACACCATCGGCGGGGGCAATGCGAATTACTCGAACAGCGGCGATCCGTTTGAGGCGAATTCTGTGAAAACAAGTCCGGCGGGCTATTACGATGGCGGCCAGGTGCCGGCCGGAGTGAACCGCGCCAATGGCTACGGGCTCCACGACATGGCGGGCAATGTGTATGAGTGGTGCTGGGACTGGTATGACAACGGTTATTACGCATCATCACCTACGAACGACCCTCGCGGTGGGACTTCTGCCTCCGGGGCGCGCGTGCTGCGGGGCGGCTCGTGGATCGACGACTCGATCTACCTGCGCTGCGCCTATCGCAGCTTCGACACTTCGGTGGGCGGCTTCGACGAATTCGGATTTCGGAGTGCGAGGGGGCTTTAATTTTCTTCCTTTTACTCTTGGGGGTTCCCTTCTTCGCGCGATGAGCAACGAATGACCAGTTGAGCTACGAAGGACAAGCCGGGGGCTTGCCCCCGGGCGAAATTTTTGAGTAAAACTGAATATGGCGACCAGTGACAATGTCCTGACCAAGCTGCACGACCTGCTGCTGTATCTCATCCCGCAGTTGGGGAAGTTTCAGCGCGACCAGAAGTTCCTGCTGGCGGACCGGCCACGGCCTGTTTCCTGCGCGTCAAGCACGGGGAACGAACAACACCGCCGCGCCCTTTCCTGTAACGAATCGATTTCGGCCAAAGAACCTATTATGATCACGAAAACACATCCCACATTTTCCGTCCTGACCCTTGCTGCGGCACTTGGTCTGAATACCACGTCCCCACTGCGCGGAGCCTCGGCGGACTCGGCCCCATTCCTGCTGGATACCCGCAACTACAGGGAATCCGCGGCCAGCACCGTCCATACTGACAAGCGAACCTACCTGGAGGCGGATACCGTGCCCGGCTCGCTGCGGCAGGCGATCGCCAACGCGGCGGCGGGCGAGACGGTTGACTTCGATGCCGGGCTCGCGCCACTCGGCGACTACGGCGGGCCGACCCAGACGATGGCGCTGCGCGCCGGGTCCCTGGCGATCAACGCCGCTGGAGCGAGCGCACTCCTCACCGATCAACGTAGCTTCACCCGGGTGGGCGCTCCCGACATCGGCGCCTACGAGTCTGGCAACGCCGCTGGCTATGGCGTCTGGGCCATCGAGATGATCGCCGGGGGACTGGATGCCAGCTTCACCGGCAATGCCGACGAAGACCCCACAGCCAACGGCATCGAATATGCCCTCGGCACCAGCGTCCTGATCTCCGATCCCACCTCTCCCAACAACCCGGAAGTCATCACAAATGGCTCGGGTGAAATCGAAATCACCTTCGGCTTCAACCCCATCGCCGCCGTCGACACCCGTTGGATCATCGAGCGCTCAACGGACCTCGAAAACTTCACCGAGATCTACCGCTACGACGGCCCGACCAACACCGGCACTCCGCAAGCCGGGATCAGCGCCGTCGTCGGAGCCACCAGCATCACCGTCACTGACCCAAATCCACCTTCACCAAACGTCTTCTACCGCTTCGGAGCCCAAACCGCCCCGTGAGGCGGCCCGCGCCAGCGGCCCTCACCTTTCTGGCAACAAGGCATCCTCCACCCCCATCGATCCACTGATACAAGAGCCTCGTTACTCCTTCTTAAAGGCCGCATGATTCTTGTCACCGGCGCTAAGGACGTAGGCCACAAGATCGAGAATCTCCTCCTTGGTGAGCATCATCAGCAAGTTGGGTGGCATCATGGAAACCTTGCTCGGCTCAATGCTCTCGACCGTCTTACGGTCAACATTCACCCGCTGGTTGGGATCGCTGAGATCGGTATTGATCGTCACGTTGTCTCCGCTGAGATTGACGACCACTCCGCTGAGAGTTTCGCCATTTTTTCGGGTGACGATGATGGGCGCGAATTGCTCATTGATCTCCTTGCTTGGGTTGATGATTTGATCGAGTAAATCGTGCGGGCTGTAGCGACCACCGGCACCGGTCAGATCGGGCCCGGTCATCCCTCCGGCATTTCCAAACCGGTGACAGGCATAGCAAGCCGAAGCCGCAAACATTTGTTTCCCTTTCACGAAGTCGCGCCCCTTCATTCCGCTCTGGGCCGCTTTGCTGAGATCTTCAAGCTTCCACAGTGTCGGGGTGCGCCCCACGAAAATTTCACCGGAGAGTTCGATGGCACTTTTCCTGACAGGCTTTTTCGCAATGAGTTCGGCGTGCTCTTTTTTCTCGGCATCGGTAAAGGTCGCGAGTGAGTCGTTACGAATGAATTCGATGAACTTGGTGAAACTCGCTCCGCCATTATAGTTGGCGGCTTTCAAAAACCATTCGAGTTGTTGCTTACGAAGATCGCTGGTCCAGCCGGTCTTCAAAAAACGCAAACTGCGGGCATACTCCATCTGGGGCTCCTGACTTGGAGCGGCCTTGATCAGAGCCATTCCCTTGGCGGCCGTGTTTGGAGCCTGCAAGTAGGCCAGAGTTGCGGTGAGGAGCCAGTTCTCCTCGAAAGACTCCGCCGGATAAGCCGCGTCGAGCTTGCCCGCAATGGCAGAGAGAGTCGCCTCGTCAGGATCGCCAAATCGCTTGAGCACGATCTGGATGAGACGAGTATACGAAAGGCGTTGCTCCGCTGTCAGTCTGGCATAATCGCGCTTAAGCAGTGCCGCGAGGATCGCATCACGATTGGCAGGGTCTTTCTTCAATCCCTCGACCCGGGTCAGCGCGAGCAGGGCTTCGAGCTGCGCGCTGGCATTGGTTTCGGACAGAGCCTTTTCCCGCCACCCGGCAACCGCCTGGTGCTCCAGGGCGGTGCGAGCCGCGGCGCGAATGAAGCGATCTTGATGGCCGAGTTGCGGCCACACCGTGGCAAGGGCTTTGGGATCCGGTTTGCCATGGAAGGACTCGAGACTCCGGCGCAGTTCGTGAAGCGGAAGCTCGACGGGTTGCGCTTTCACCTGCGCGGTGCTCTCCCGGCCCGTGTAGGTCACGCGATAAAGCCCGGACTGAACACGACGACCTCCGATCGCGAAATACATCGCACCATCCGGATGAATGATGGCATCGGTCACAGGCAGCGGACCACCGGTGACAAATTCCTCTTTGGTTGCGGTGTAACTGGAACCTTCCGGGGTCAGGTGGACCGCGTAGATTTTCCCCCAGCTCCAATCGAGCACGTAGAAGGATTCCTGGTATTTGGCGGGAAATTTGGCCCCGTAACCGAAGGTGGTTCCGGTGGGTGAGCCGGGACCGATATTGAGAGTCGCGGGAAGGTTATCGACGTAGAACTCGGGGTATTTTCCGGCTCCGTTGCGCCAACCGTATTCGCCCCCGCTGAGGACATGGTTGACCCGGGTCGGGCGATACCACGGCGTATTAAAGTCATACTCCATATCGGCGTCGTAAGTGAACAAGTCGCCGTTGTGATTGAGGCCCGCATCAAAAATGTTGCGGAAACCATTGGCATACAACTCGAAGTTTTTCCCATCGGGATCGACGCGGTAGATCAGGCCACCAGGGGCAAGTCGGTCGCGATTATGACCCCGGCCATCCGGCATCCGTGGCAGAAGGTGATCGTCACTCCAGTTGGGCTTCACCGGTGAAGTCGCCGCGGCCTTGGTGGGGTCGACATTGTTACCGCAAATGAGATAGAGACCCTTTTTGTCCGGGGTGAGCACGATGGCGTGAACTCCGTGATCACCGCGGGCTTCCATCCCGCGAAGCTTCTCCACCTTGTCCAGTTCGCCGTCACCATTACTGTCAGTGATGCGATAGAGGCCGCTCTCGATCTTGCGCTCGTAGTCATTCACCGCGACGTAGAGGGCGTCGAAGGCAAAGAGCATGCCATTGACCGCGCGAATCTCGAGAGGAAGCTTTTGCACGTCGGAAGCCTTGAGCTGCTCCCCTGGTGCCGGGGGCGTAAAGCGATAAAGACCACCATACTGATCACTGGCGTAGATTCGGCCTTGGTCATCGTGGCATAGATTCACCCAGGATCCCTGCTCCCCACCGGGAACGGAATAGAGGAGATCGACATTGAAGCCCTTGGGCTTGGTGATATTCGCAACGGGCGTGGCTTTGTTTTGGCCAATCCCCGGACCAACCTGCGGGGCCTTCTTCCTGGGTTTGGCTGCCACTTTCTTCTTCGGCGCTGCCTTCTTCTTTTCGATCACCTGGGCATCGCTGGGGATCGCGAAGTCTTTGAAATCGATCACTCCTCCGTCCGGCAGAGTCTTGAGCATCACGTCCTTGATCTGAACTGACATGGCCGAACTGCGGGAAATTTGAAAAGCCAGAAGCCCCTGGAGAGAACGAGCCTTGGGATCAAAGTCATGGAACTCGGCGGTCTTCCTGCCATTCAATTTCTGAATGATGTGGTTCCCTTTGGCGATGACGGTGTATTCCTGCCACTTGGAGGAATCGACCTTGATCGTGGGATGCTGATCAGTGAGCCAGCGTTTCCCTTCCGGATCGGTGACGACGCCCTGACCATTTTGGGCCGTGATCCCCCGTCCGCGTTCCTCGTAGATCATGCCATTGTAGGCCGCCTTGGAGTGCACATCACATTGGTAGCCGCTCAAGGACCACTTCCCGACGCTCGTCAGTTCTTTGCTACGATATTGGATGCCGGAATTGTTGCCGGTGGCTTTCACCTTGGCGCGAAGTTCGAAATTCTTCACTTCCCCGCCCCGCCAGATCAGAAACTGATTGTATTTAAGCTGATCAGGACCGCTTGTTTTCCCCGTAATGACACCATCCTTGATGGACCATATTTCAGGATTGCCATCCCATCCTTTAAGATCGTTCCCGTTGACAAGGGAGCGAAAGCCATCCTTCTGCGCTCCGGCGGCCATGCTTCCAAGCACGAACAGCGTCGCCGCTTTGGTTAAAATCAGCCTCGTTGATTGCATCATTGTCATCTTGGTCATGTTTCTTGAAATAGCTCTACCCGGGATTCGAGACAGGTTTTTCAACTATGACGGACCCGATGACCAGCATTTGTCACCCTAAGATGTCACCTATTCCAGTGACATTCCAAGGAGACCCCGGGACACGATGCCCCACCTCCGGGCTGGCGGGAGATTTCATCACCTCTGCCTCCCCCCCTTTTTCCTCCAAAAGAAGCTCCACTTTTTTGATCATCTCTTCCCGCCATCCAACGTAAGATCATCTTGATGGCTTTCCTGCGTCCCCATTTCATCCTGGCCCTTGCCACTCTCTCCGGTCTTGCCCGGGAGGCGCTAAATGACCATGAAACCCTCCCGGCCATCGATCCCATCGTGCAATGGACCTTCGATCAGCCTGGTCCCGGCTCTCTCATCGGCAAAGCCAGAATCGAATCCCACTCACTCATCCGCCCGGAATACCCCACTTTCCCGGCCGAAAACAAATCCCTCGTCCTCCCCGGGCATCCCGCAGCCTGGCGGGTGCGCGAGTCGGAGCTAGCGGACCCCACTTCTCTCCGCTTCACAAATGGTGATTCCATCACCATCGAAGCCTGGGTTGCCCTCGACTCCCTCTCCTCGAATTCCTTCGCCTACCTTATCGGCAAGGGAAGGAACCACAACAAAGCCTTCACGCCCGAAAACCAAAACTGGGCTCTCCGCCTCAAGGGCGACAAGGGATACGCTCTTCCCACTTTTCTCTTCCGCTCTGCCGACGAACAGGCGGAATACCATCGCTGGACCGCTTCCGAAGGCCTCGACGCCGATGGCGACTGGCACCATCTCGCCCTCTCCTACACCTTTGGAAAGCCTGACTCCATCGTCGCTTACATCGACGGCAACCGCATCACGCAAGGCACCTGGGACATGGGAGGAAAGACCACCCGTCCTCCCGTCGCCGATGCCGACGACATCATGATCGGCACCGGAAACGGCGGCTCCGCCGGCAACCAATTCAAGGGCGCCCTCGATCAAATCGCGATCTATCGCGAACGCCTCCCTGAAGAACTCCTCCTCTCCCGCTACCAACATCTCGCTCCGCCTTCAGCCCTCGATCCCGATAAGATCCCAAGCAACACCGTCCTCGTCGAGATCTGCGAAAAAGGCGTCCCCGGCGGCAAGGCCTGGCCCAAGCGCGATCCCCGCGCCAGCGAGTCTTTCACCCTAACTCACTTTGCCATCCCCTCGCTTCCCTTCCGCTACGTCGCCACCGGGGTCCGCGGCGATCGCAAGCGCCCCTTCCTCCTTCGTGCCACTTCAAAAGTCACCCTCCCTGCCGGAACGCACCGCTTCCTCCTCCGGGGAAGAAACTCCGCCCGCCTCGTCATCGACTCCAGGAGGATCATGCAAACCGGTTTCACTCCTCCCTCTGAAGGCGCCCTTGGATACACCAAGGACCAAGACGACTACCTCAACCCCGGCGATCCCCACTTCCGCTTCGTCACTCCCGGCAATGAAGAAGCCCTCGCCACCTTCACCACCCAAGGAGGTCAGCACCTCATCTCCATGCAGCAACTCATCGGCACCGGCGGCAATCGCCCCGAACCCGGTGAGTTCGTCGTCGCCTTTTCCCTCGAAGGTTCATCCCACTGGCACGTCCTCACTCCCACCGGATCACCTCTCGCCTACAACGACGAGACTTTCCCGGCCTTCGAAAAGAAGCACCAACTCGGGGTCAAGCAAACCAACCTCGAACGCCGCACCACCGCCTTCAAAGAACACGCCCCCTACTGGAGCAAACGCCGTGAAGTCGCCCAATCCTACCTCGCCTCGCTTCAACCAATCGCTCTTCCCCCGGCGGCCGAAGACCTTCCGGCAAACAATCAAATCGACCACTTCCTGAACGCCCGCATCCAGGAACTCTCCTCTCAAATCAAGGAAGACAAACCGGGACAGATTCACTTCTACCAAGAGATCTTTCCCATCCTGGAAGCAAAATGCTTCTCCTGTCATCAGGGCCAAAAAACCAAAGGCGACCTCGACCTCACCAGTCTCGCTTCCGCTCTCGAAGGCGGCGAATTCGATGGCCCCGCCCTCACCGCCGGACATCCCGAAAAGAGCGCCCTCTTCGCCCGCATCACCACCGACGATGAAGAAGAGCGCATGCCCCCGAAAGGCGACCTTGTCACCCCGGAGGAACAAACTCTCATCAAGCAATGGATCAGCGAAGGAGCCCATTGGCCGGAGCTCAACGTCGACCGTATTCATCTCACCGAACTCACCGACGACCTCACCTTCCTTCGCCGCGTCTCACTCGACACCATCGGCGTCCCGCCATCACTCATCGAGATCGAAAACTTTCTCTCTCACAACTCTCCCGATCGCCGCGCCAAGGAGATCGAGCGACTCCTCGCTGACCCACGCTGGGCCGACAATTGGATGGGCTACTGGCAGGACATCCTCGCCGAGAATCCCAACATCCTCAATCCCACCCTCAACAACACCGGCCCCTTCCGTTGGTGGCTTCACGAATCCCTCCTCGATGAGAAACCGCTCGACCTCATGGTCACCGAACTCATTCGCATGCAGGGCAGTCAAAAGCTCGGCGGTCCCGCCGGCTTCGGACTTGCTTCACAAAACGACGTCCCCATGGCCGCGAAAGGTCTCGTCATCAGCTCCGCCTTTTTGGGCTTGGAAATGAAGTGCGCCCGTTGTCACGACGCCCCTTCGCACAAGTCAATTCAAAAAGACCTCTTCGAACTCGCCGCCCTTCTCAGCCGCAAACCCGTCACCGTGCCCAAGACCAGCAGTGTCTCCCTCGAAAGTCTCAGCAAGGGTGGACGCAAACCCTTGATCGAAGTCACCCTCAAGCCCGGCTCCAGCGTCGCACCAGCCTGGCCCTTCAAGGAGTTCATCAACCTCGAGCTTGGTCGTAATCTCGCGGAACACCCCTCCGACACCCGCGACCTCCTCGCCGCTCTCATCACCGCGCCACAAAACGAACGCTTCGCCCAAGTCATGGCCAACCGCCTCTGGCAACAACTCATGGGACGCGGCCTCGTCGAGTCACCCGAGGATTGGGAAAAATCCGCGCCCAGTCATCGACAACTCCTCCGCTGGTTGGGTCACGAATTGGTGCGCAGCAACTACAGCCTGAAGCACCTCGCCCGCCTCATTCTCAACTCGCACGCCTACCAACGGGCAAACGATCTCTCCCTGAAGAAAACATCGCCCCTCTTCACCTCACCCGCTCCGCGTCGACTGAGAGCCGAGCAAATTGTCGATTCCCTCTTCCACGCCACCGGCAAACCCTTCCGCACCGAGGAAATGAACATCGACATCGATGGCCGCCGTCCACTCGTTAGCAGCATCTCGCTTGGTCAACCGCGCCGCGCCTGGATGCTCGCCAGCCTCTCAAATGAACGCGACCGTCTCAGCCTCACCCTCCCCCGCGTGCAAGCCGTCTCGGATGTCCTTTCCGCCTTCGGTTGGACCGCCAGCCGCCAGTCCTCGAGCAGCTCCCGCAACACCGATCCCAGCGCTCTCCAACCCGCCATCCTTTCCAACGGCACAATGGGCATCTGGCTCACCCGTCTCTCCGACGACCACGCTCTCACCGACTTCGCCTTACAAAATCAATCACTCGACTCCTTCCTCGAGCAACTTTTTCTAAAACTCCTCACCCGCAAACCCACGGCCCAAGAAAAAGAGCTTTATCGCGCCCACCTCGAACCCGGTTTTCCGTCCCGCCTCACAGGGACGTCACCCACAACTCCCCCCGCAAAAAACCGCCCCCCACTCTACGTCTCGTGGTATAACCATCTCGATCCCGTCGCCGATGACCTTCGTCGCAAGGAAATCATGGCCGCCCGTGCCGGGGATCGCCCCACCCTTAAACTCACCAGCGCCTGGCGCGAACGTTTCGAAGACGTTCTCTGGGCGATCGTCAACTCACCCGAATGGGTCTACACTCGCTAACAATGAATCTGAAAACCACCTTCCTCGCACTTCTGCTTGCGGCCCACTCCTCAGCTCAAGATCTCCCCAACGTCCTCGGAACCCCGCCTGCGGCCACCAAGGAAGAGTGGCTGAAAACCCAGAGACCCCAAACGCTCGAGCTTTTCAAAGAGAATATTTTCGGACGCGCGCCCATTGGAAAGCCCGCGAACCTCAGCTTCAAGACGATCAAGGAGGACCCCACCGCCATGGAGGGCAAGGCAACCTTGAAAATCGTTGAGATTTCCTACTCCGGACCCGGAGGCGACGGGAAATTCAAGCTCATCGCCTTCATCCCCAACAAGGCTCAAAAGCCCGCTCCCGGATATCTCCTCATCTGCAACCGGGACCGCGAAAACATCGATCCGACCCGTGAAAAGAAGGACGACTTCTGGCCCGCGGAAACCATCGTCTCCCGAGGCTATGTCGCCGCGACCTTCCACAACTCGGAGCTGAGCACCGACTCCGATCTCAACTTCGACAATGGCGTGCACAAGGTCTTCGATCAATACCCCGGCAAACGACCCGGCGACGCCTGGGCCACCATCGCAGGCTGGGCCTGGGGAGCCTCGCGCGTGCTCGATTATTTTGAAAGCACCCCTGATGTCGACGCTTCAAAAATCGCCGTCATCGGTCACTCGCGCGGAGGCAAGGCCTCCCTCTGGGCCGGCGCAAGCGACCCGCGATTCGCCCTCACCATCTCCAACAATTCGGGCTGCACCGGAGCCGCCCTCGCCCGACGTCGCAAGGGGGAACTGGTCGCCCGCATCAACAAGTCCTTCCCTCATTGGTTCTGCGGAAACTACAAAAAATACAACGACAAGGAAAACACCCTCCCCATTGACCAACACCAGCTCATCGCCCTCATGGCACCACGTGCTGTTTACGTTGCCAGCGCCTCTAAAGATGCCTGGGCCGATCCCGAGGGAGAATTCCTGGCCGCGGTCCATGCCGGACCGGTCTACCAACTCTTCGGCCTCAAAGGCCTCGGCACCAAAACGATGCCCGCCAATGACACACCGCTCCAAAGCGGATCAATCGGCTACCATATTCGTTCCGGAAAACACGATCTCACCGCCTACGACTGGGAGCAATATCTCAACTTCGGCGACATCCACCTCAAGTAAATAGATCCCCCCTCATGAACCGTCGACACTTCCTCTCCGCTTCCGCCCTGGCCTCCCTTTCAGGAACATCTCCCGGAGCCACTCAGCCCACCCTGCCCAAAGGAAAGGCCGAACACTGCATCCTCATCTGGCTCGGCGGCGGCATGTCCCAGATCGACACCTTTGACCCCAAAAAACAAGGCAGCGCTAAAAAGCCCTACGTCACCGGTTCGAACTACGCCTCCATCGAAACCGCCGTTCCCGGAGTGAAAGTCTGCCAACATTTGTCAAAAACGGCTCGTTTCATGGACCGCATCACCGCGGTCCGTTCCATCAGTAATCAACTCATCGATGAGCACGCGCTCGCTTCCAACTTTGTGCACACCGGCCGCCCCATCAGCGGCTCCACCACCTATCCCTCGATCGGATCGATCATCGCGCAGCAACGTGGCCCGGCCAATTCCAAGGTCCCCGCCTACATGCTCATCGGCTTTCCCAATGTCAGCCGCGGCCCCGGATTTCTCGGCGCTCAATACGGCAACATCTACCTCACTGATCTTAAATCCGGACCCGCCGGATTCACCGGACCGGACTTCCTCACCAGCGAACGGATTGCGACCCGCAAGAGACTCCTCAAACCCCTGCAGGATCGCATCCCCGCCGACTCCGTTCTGGCCGATTACGAGATGGCCCAGGCCGATGCCCTCCGCCTCGCCGGTCCGGGCTTCATGAAAAATTTCAATCTCGATTCCGAACCAGCCGACCTTCGCCACACCTACAAAAGCGAATTCGGCCAACGCTGCCTCCTCGCCCGGCGCCTCGTTCAGGACGGGGTCCGCTTTGTCGAACTCTCCCACAACCCGGGCTTCATCAACGGCACCGGTTGGGACACCCACGGGAAAGGACAACTCAAGCAACACGAACTCATTCAAGACCTCGACAACGGCCTCGCCACGCTTATGGGCGACCTTGAAGAAAAAGGACTCCTCGACAAAACCCTCATTGTCATCGCCACCGAGTTCGGACGTCCCCCCGAGTTCGACGGCAACGGCGGCCGCGGCCATCAGGGATCGGCCTTCTCGCTCGTTCTCGCCGGGGGTGGTTTGAATCATCAAGGCGCCTTCGGTGCCACCGACGACCTCTCCAAAAAGATTGTCGGGAACCCGGTCTCCATCCCCGACTTCCACGCCACCATTCATGCCGCCCTGGGAATCAACCCCCACCACGAACTCATGGACGGAACCCGCCCCGTCCCCATCACCGATGGAGGCAAGCCCATCGCCTCTCTCTTTTCCTAGACGTCCTCCCTACGATCGACAGCTTATATTCCATCTGGACCCTTTGAGTCCAGAAGCTGCCAGCAATACCATTGCATCCTCGGCAGGTGAAACGGCCCCTTGAATTGATTTCCCTTCACTGGTGACGAGATTCGACCGTCCCGATGCAGATAACCAAACCACTCGCCATTCTCTCGATCTGGAAAAGTCGCGTGAGCATACTTGTGGATCATGCGATGCCACTTTGCATACTTCTCATCTCCCGTGAGTTGGTAAGCCAATAGAGTCGCGATGATCGCCTCACACTGGGGCCACCAAAACTTCATATCGTGCCAATACTCCTGCACCGGCTTTCCGTAAACATCCTTGAAGTAGAGGATGCCACCATGCTCTTCGTCCCAGCCCAGCTTCCACATGTAGTCAAGCATGCAACACCCCAACTCAATCAGCTCCGTATCACCTCCCCGTCGCTTCGCCTCGTCCAAAATAAACCAAGCTCCTTCAATGGCATGCCCCGGATTCAAAGTCCGGGCATCAATGTGATCCACCACTTCTCCATCCATCCCAATCTGTTCCATGACACACTCGATGTCATCCTTCACAAATTCCCTAATCTCCTCGATAAATTCATCAATCTTCCGCTCCGCCAATTCATCCCCGCCATTGGCAACCAGGACCTGGGCCACCTGAAGAAAAATCATGGGCACCCCGATCCCCTTCATCTGCCGCTCGCTTGTCCACTTCGGCTCCCCTGTCGGAATCCGGCCCTCTGCATAGTCCATGCATTTCGCGAAAAGTTGTCGGGCTTCCTCAATCCACTCCTCCTCGCCAGAGGCCTTTCCGTAGGCCGCAAAAGCCATCACCGCAAAGGCTTCCGAAAAATAATACCGCCTCTTCCGCAAAGGCTTCCCCTCACGCGTCATCAAAAAAAACATCCGTCCATCCTCGTCGAAACAATGCTTCTTCAAAAACTCCACCCCGCTTTTCGCCGCCGCCAACCACTCGTCCCGTTTTTCCACCGTGTTGTAGAGCGTTGATAACATCCACGCAAAGCGACCCTGGAGCCAAACCGACTTGTCGTCATCAATCAAACTCCCGTCCCGATCACGCATCGACAAATACCCGCCGAATTCCTCATCGACAATCTCCGGCATCCAGAACTCCAAAGTATCATCGAGCAAACTCGAACGATAAAAATCCCGCAGTCCGTCCAACTCCTCTTTCGAATATCCACTCATCTCTTCTTCTGTGTCCAAATCGTCAACCCCGCCACTTCTTCATTAGTCGCACGCAGGACAAACCCAAGGACAATCCCCGTCAGCAAGGTCGAAAAGAAGCCCACCGCCCCGTAGAGCAAAGGCATCAAGTCAATGATTCCCGCTTCATTCATCAGGTAAGCCGACAGCACGGCCACCACCCCCAAAATCAGCGCCAACAACCCGGCCATCCCATTGGGTCGTCGTGAAAAAATACCCAACGCAAACAGCCCGCCCAAGGGTCCAAGCGCAAATCCAATGAAGCGGTTGAAGAGCATAAACACCTCGTCCGTCTTGATCATCGCGAGATAGCTCGACACTCCAATCCCCACAGCCCCCAAAATAATCACGACCCACTTTGCCACCCCGAGCCGCTGCGCATCGGAACTTTCGGGCTTCAGCAACCTTCCATAAACGTCAGTCACAAAAGCCGTCGCCACCGAGTTCAACGAGCTCGAAATCGTCGACTGAGCAGCCGCGAAAACTCCTGCGATAATCAAGCCCGCCACTCCCACCGGAAGATTCTGCATGATAAAGAAGGGCAGCACGCTGTCCTTGGCCGGCAGGCCCGGATCCATCAACCCGGGCTTGTCCTGGTAGAAGACAAAGAGAGCCGTCCCCAATCCAAAGAAGATCGCCGAACCGATCAACACCATGCCAATATTCATCCACAAGGATTTAGCCGCCTCCTTCTCCGAAGACGTCGTGACATAGCGCTGCACGACATCCTGACCCGAGGTATACGAGGGCAAATTCGCCATCATAAAGGCCACGAACAAGACAAAGCCCGAAGTCGATCCCTTCGCAATCGAGAGATCTCCAAAATCCCAACTCGCGGTGAGGCCCTTTCCTTGCTCACTCATCGCCGAGCCAATCGCACCAAGCCCTCCATCAACTTGCGACACAATCAATCCAAAGCACAGCAAAGCCCCGCCAATCAAAACGAGTGCCTGAATCGCATCCGTCCAAACCACCGCTTCAATTCCTCCCATCACGGTATAAATCACGCAGAGCACTCCGATCACCGCGATTGCCAAAAAGATATCGATGTTCGTGACACTCGAAAGAGCCAGCGCGGGGAGATAGAGAACAATTGCGACCCGACCGACATGAAACAACATAAAGGTCACACTTCCGATCACCCGCGTCGCCACGTTGAACCTCTTCTCGAGATACTCATAGGCAGTCGTGATATTCAATCGCCGGTAAAACGGCAGGTAGCACATCACGACGAGAGGAACGATAATCAGAATGGGCCACTGCCCGATATACCCGTTCCAGTTCGTGGCATAAGCCGTTCCCGGAACCGCCATAAAAGTAATCGCCGACAACATCGTCGCGAAGATCGACAAGCCCGCGACCCAAAATGGAATCTTCTGCCCGCCCCGGAAGTAAGCCTCCGTCGAAGAAGCGGCTTCCCTCTTCATGAACCAGTAGCCAATCGCAACCATTCCCAAAAGATAGACCACCACCACGATCCAATTCACGACTCCGAAGCGCAACTTCGTCCCGCCCATCTCTGCCACCAACACCTGAGGCGATCTCACCCCGGGTTTGATCTCCCCGGTCGGAATGATGACCTTTCCATTCCAAAAAACCACCGGAGTGGTCACCGGAGCAAAAGTCCCCTCCATCGGAAAACTTCCCACCTCCGCCCACCGATCCGTGATCGTATTGTATGAGAGAATCGACCCCGGAAACCCCGGATGCGCCATCCCCTGACCATTGATCTCCGGACGCGCCGCCATCTGCTCCTTCAAAAAATCGACCGTCACCCCTCCCAACATCAGAAAAGAACTTGCCCCCACCGGCAACGCCATCGCCGGGGCTGCCGACCGCGCTTCGGGAAGATCAGCCAACCGACTCCAGCCCCCCGAATCCACATCCAATTCCCAGCAATCCTTCAACCAATCCAATCCAAAAATTCGCTCCTCTTTTTCCTCTTTTGAATCTTCAAAATCTCGTCCGCCAAAAAGGTAAAACTTTCCACCACGAACGCCACCGACGGCATACGTTCGTCCGCGAGCACCTTCCGGCCAGCCCAGTGATTTCCACGCCACTTTCTTTGGACCAAAATCACTCAAAAGGTAAAACTCTTTCAAGGTCTCTCCATTCGCTCCCCCTGCGCCCACAACCACCTCTCCAGCGACCACTCCCGCCACTCCTTCCGCCATCTTACGAGGGAGACTCCCCCACTCATCGAGATTCAACTTTCCATCACGCATCGAAACCTGAATCAAATCACCCCTCATTTCTTCGCCATTCTTCCCACCCATGAACAGCGCCACCCCTCGCTCCAAACTCACCGACATCCCATAGCCCGCCTTTATCGGTAATTTCACCCCGGCCTTCCGCCACGCTCCCCCCTCTTTCAAAGGCAGGACATAAATGTCATCATAGTAGACCTTTTTCCCGTCTTCCCAAGGCCGCCCCTCTGGAAAATTCGCGCCTCCGGCCACGACCAAAAACTCGTCCCCCCCGTCGCTCACCACGCCGGAAAAGACTCCCGCGAAGCCCTCTCGATCGGGCAAGTCAGGGAAACGATCCCAATCCAGATTTCCCCACGCGGAGGCCCATCCAAGAATCCAGACAATGATCCAGGCTTTCATCGCGAGATCACATTGACATCCTGGTCCACCCACTCAAACCAGCCCATTCCTTCGAGCCGTTTTTTGAGGGCCTCAATTTGATCAGGACTTGCCGGATCAATCGGACGGCGCACCGGACCGCAGTCGATGCCCACCATTTGCATCATGACTTTTAGAGAAGCCCGACCACAGGTTTCAAACATCGCGGCAATCATTTCCAGCGCACGCCCTTGCCACATCCGGGCCCGTTCAAAATCGCCCACGCTCAGCGCGGCTCTCACATTGTCATAAATTGGCGCCGCATAATTATAAGTGCTCCCCACCGCCGAGCGAAACCCCTGCGCCACCGACATGAGATAGGCTTCATCCGACCCGGCTAGAAATTCCAAACCCGGCCCGATTTTTTCCAAAAGCGGCAGATGATAAAGCGTTGCTCCATCGGAATACTTGATTCCACAAAAAGTCGGCAAACGATCCATTGCCCGGTCTGTGAGTTTCATCGGATCCAGATTCACTCCGGATAAAAATGGAATATGATAGTAGTAAAACGGGGTCTTGGGAGCCGCTTCCACGATTGGCAGCAAGCCCTCCACCAGCTCTTCTTCACCGCTCACTTTAAAATACCCCGTCGGCGTCGCCGAGACCGCATCCGCCCCGATCGCTTCGGCATGCCCCGCCAATTCCGCGGAAGCCTTCAAGCTGTTATGCCCCACCTGCACAAAGGTCTTCATCCGACCTTTCGCCGCGCCCACATAAGCCTCCGCCACCGCCCGGCGTTCCTCATCAGTCAGTGACATTCCTTCGCCCGTGCTCCCCGCGATATAGATCCCCGTGATCCCGTCTTTCTCCAGGTGATCCAGCACCCGGGGCACCACCTCCAGGTCCAGTTCTCCCTTCGCATCCATCGGCGTCACCACTGCCGCGACCAATCCGCTCATCTCTAAAGGCTTCATTTGCGAATGAATCTATCGGAGTTTTTCCACCACGACGAGATTCGATCTTCCCATCTTTTGAATCCCATCCAAAGACCAGCGATTCGGCCAAACGCGGGCGTTTGCACGGCGGGATCGCCGTTTGCGCCATTGAAGGGAATCGGAGAAGTGAGCACGCCTCTTCCAGCGACTTTGGAATGGGCTCGAGACAGAGCAATTTTCCTCGTTGATTTCAACGAAGAAAGAGATAGGCTGGCAGAAATGCCAAAGAAAGAGGAAAGAGACCCTTCTGATTTCGCCCTCTCCGGCGTAATATCGCGGGAGACGGTGATTCGTTGCGTTTGGGATACGATTCGCAAGGGGCGCAAGGTCATTCTGTCTTCCTGTCTGGTGCTTTTGGTGCCAACAACATCCCGGGCCGGGGAACCGAATCCCGGTTCAAGCAACTGGGCCTTTCAGGCCCCGCAGGCTTCTGTCGCACCGGAGGTTGGGAACGCGGACTGGCCGCGGAGCCCAATCGATACCTTCACCCTGGCGAAACTTGAGAAAGCCGGATTGACCCCTGTTGCCGATGCCGGCCGCGCCACCCTTTTACGGCGTCTCTATTTTGACCTCGTCGGTCTGCCCCCGACTCCCAGTCAAATCCAGGCGTTTGTGAATGACCCGGCACCCGAGGCCGTCGCCAAGCTGGTTGACGAACTACTCGCCTCCCCCCGTTTCGGCGAGCGCTGGGGCCGGCACTGGCTCGATGTGGTGCGATTTGCCGAGTCCAGTGGCAAGGAGTTCAACTTTTCCTACCCCCATGCCTGGCCTTACCGGGATTACGTGATCGACGCGCTCAACGCGGACAAACCGTATGATCAGTTCATCAGGGAGCAGGTTGCCGGAGACCTGTTGCCTGGAGCTCCAGACGAATCAGCCGGGGATACCGAAAATCGACTGGTGGCAACCAGTTTGTTGTCATTTGGGACCAAGCGTCACAATTCCAGCGGCATGGCCTACCGCATGGAGATCGTGGATGACCAGATCGATGTCACCACCCGCGCCTTTTTAGCGATCACCGTCTCCTGCGCGAAGTGCCACGATCACAAGTTCGATCCGATCCCGACCAAAGACTACTACTCGTTGGCAGGTATTTTCCTCAGCACCGAACCTCTGTATGGCACCATCAAACAGAAGTACAGCAACAACCCAACGGACCTCCTCCCGATTGGTCGCGAGGGCGCGGATTTACACGCTGCCGCGGAAGATTACGAAAAGAAGATCGATGCGGCCAAGAAGCCCAGGGACGAGAAGAAAACCGAACTGACGAAAGCTGAAGAGGCGAAGAAAAAAGCGCCCACGAAGGAGATCGCCAAGTCAGACGCTACGGCGACCGGGGCCGGGGCATCGCCTCCGGCAGAAGCCGGAACTGCCAAAAAAGAGGAGGAACCAAAAGAGGCTCCGGAGGCAATGATTGCCAGGCTTAAGGGAGAACTCGCGCCTCTTGAGGCCGCGGTTGCGGAGCTGGAAAAAAACCGTCCGCCGCGACCGCCTTACGCGATGAGCGCCCGGGATCGGTCGGATCCTGCTGACACCAAAATCGCGATCCGTGGTGAACTCAGTCAACCGGGCGAACTTGCCCCACGCGGTTTTTTAACCGCCATTCCGATCCCTGAATTACCCGCCATCGATCCCAAGCAGAGCGGCCGGCTGCAGTTGGCCCATTGGATGGCAAGCCGCCATAATCCCCTGCCCGCACGGGTAATGGTCAACCGCATTTGGCACCATCTCTTCGGTCGTGGCTTGGTCGAGTCGGTGGACAACTTTGGCGCGACGGGCACACCCCCCAGTCATCGGGAATTGCTCGACACCCTGGCGGTTGAATTCATGGACAACGGATGGTCGATCAAGGAGACCATCCGAAAAATAGTGCTCAGCAGGACCTATCAACTCAGCTGTGCGTCCCTTGAGCAGGGCCTGAAAATCGATCCGGAGAACCGCTTGCTATGGCGCTCGATGCCACGCCGTTTGCCCGCGGAGGCGATTCGTGATGCCATCCTCGCGGTCAGTGGCCAGCTCGACATCAAACCACCGGTCGGATCAACCGTGACCGGGCTGGGCGACAAGTTGGTGCGCGGCGTCGACACCAAAATATTACAACCGCCCAGCAATCACCGCAGCGTCTATCTGCCGGTGATCCGCGACTATGCCTCCGAACTCTTTGACCGCTTCGACTTTCCCTCCGCCAGCCTGGTCAGCGGGAAGCGGTCCGTGACCGAAGTCCCCTCGCAGGCATTGTTTCTTCGGAATTCCAAATTTGTCGCGGAGCAGGCAAAACACGCCGCGAAACGCCTGCTCGCCGATTCATCGGCGAAGGATGATGCCGACAGGATCGACCTCGCGATGCAGTGGGTATTTACCCGGGCAGCCACGGCGGAAGAGAAGAAGGGCGCACTCGCTTTACTTGCGCTGACCCAAGACGCCGAAGCTGAGATCGAAAATCGCGATGAGAGTGCTTGGTCGACCCTCTTTCTGTCATTATTTTCAACCGCCGAATTCCGTTACCTGGTCGACATAGAATAGTAAGATGAATCCCGTACAACAGCCCATCAACATCTCGCGCCGTAACTGGCTCAAGCTCGGATCGGGTGGCTTTGGCTCGCTCGCTCTGGCAGGACTGACCGCCAACCGGAGCATGGCTGGAACGAAATCTCCGGGCGGTCCGCATTTCGCCCCGAAGGCCAAGCGGATGATTTTCCTGTTCATGAACGGCGGCCCGTCCCAGCACGACATGTTCGATTACAAACCGAAGCTCTACGTGGATGGCGGCAAGGAAGGGAAGAAGAAAAAGAAGCTCATGGCTCCGATGTGGGACTTTTCGCAACATGGCAAAAGCGGGCTCTGGATTTCCGAACTGCTGCCCCACATCGCAAAGCAGGCCGACCGGCTGTGTGTCATTAACAGCATGCAAACGGACAGCAGCGCGCACCCGCTGGCCATCCCAATGCTGCACACCGGGAGTTTCCAATTCGTGCGGCCGTCTCTCGGCTCCTGGGTCTTGCACGGCCTCGGGAGCTCGAACGAAAATCTTCCCGGCTATGTCACCATCAAACCGACGCGCACTTTCGGCGGACCGTCCAACTACGGGAACGCCTTCCTCCCAAGCGCCTACCAAGCGACCCGCATCGGTTGGGAAGGTCGACCGGTGAAGGATGCCAAAATTAAGAACCTGAGCGGTCACGGGAAGATCCCGGGCGTCTCGGATGGCGTCCTCGACTTCACCCAATCGATGAATCGCCACTTGCTGCAACGCAGTGGAGGTAATCCGAATGTCAAAGGGGTCATCGATTCGCTCGACCTGAGCAGCAACATGCAGGAAGCCGTCCCTCAAGTCATCGACACGATCAGGGAATCGAAGGAAACCCTCGATCTCTACGGCATCGGGGGGAAGCGCACGGACGACTTTGGACGCCAGTGCCTGATGGCCCGCCAATTGGTCGAGTCGGGTGTGCGCTTTGTCGAGGTCGCCTGCAGCGGCTGGGATCATCACTCTGCCATCGAGACCGGTCTTCCGGCGCGGTGTGAAGAGATCGACCAACCGATCGCCGCTCTTCTTACCGACCTCGAACGCCGCGGCCTCTTGGACGATACCCTGGTCTTCTGGGGTGGCGAGTTCGGGCGTCAACCGGAGTCGCAGCTCCTCGATGGCCAAGGTTCCCCCGGTCGGGATCACAATGCAAAGGGCTACACGATTTGGATGGCGGGTGGAGGCGTTCGCGGCGGCCTCGCTTATGGGAAAACAGACGAACTCGGCTACGAAGCTGTTGAGAACAAGGTCCACCTCCACGATTTACATGCCACCATGCTTCACCTCCTGGGCCTCGACCACACGGAGCTCACCTATCGATATGGCGGACGTGATTTCCGGCTGACCGATGTCCACGGCGAGGTGGTTCACGACATCATTGCGTAGCGACCGGGAACTGGAGCGACCCTCTGAATATGAGGTGTTGTGATCGAATCCCGCGCAATGCCTCTCCCCCCTTCTCTAAAAGAGAAAATCCCTCCAGCAATCGCCGTTTTGGATTCGCAGAAGGCGCTCCGACATGCGAAGAAACGCCGTCATCATTCCTGTATCATGAAATCTCTGCTATCAGCCTCACTCCTCTTCGTCGCTCTCCCGGCCTCTGCCCTTGCAGACGACTGGCCGCAATGGTTCGGTCCGCAACGCGACGGGGTTTGGCGGGAGAGCGGGATTATCGACAAGTTTCCAAGTGGCGGCCCCAAGGTTCTCTGGCGCACCCCCGTCAACCGTGGCTATGCCGGACCATCGGTCGCCGGTGATCGTGTCTTCGTCATGGATCGCAAGGCGCTCAACACTCCGGAAGCGCAGGCGGTGGGAGCACGCACCGGTAAAAAGCAGGGAAACGAACGCCTTCTCTGTCTCGATGCAAGCACGGGAAAAGTGATCTGGGAAAAAGCCTATGACTGCCCCTACACCATGTCTTATTCGGCAGGACCCCGGGTCACCCCTCTGGTCGATGGAGACCGCGTCTATACTTTTGGAGGAGAAGGAAATCTCATTTGCCGCTCAACAGAGGATGGGGAAGAGAAGTGGTCTCATGACTTTAAGAAGCTCTTCGCGGTGAAAACCCAGACCTGGGGATTTGCGGCCGCACCTCTCATCCATGGCGATCTCCTAATCTGTCTCGGAAGCGGCGATGGCTCGACAGCCGTGGCTTTCCACAAGGTGACCGGCAAGGAAGTCTGGCGATCCGTCTCAACCAAACATCCCGGCTATTGCCCGCCGCGCATCGTCAAGCATGCCGGTCGTGATCTCCTCATCATCTGGCATCCGGAGGCCGCCAATGCGCTCGATCCACTGACGGGCAAAGTCTACTGGAGTATTCCCTGGAAAATTCGCTACGGCCTCACCATCGCAACGCCACAGATGATTGACGAAGAGCATCTCTTCCTCACCTGCTTCTACAATGGATCCATGCTCCTCAAGCTCAAGAAGGATGAATCGACCCCGGAGATCGTCTATCGCACCGAGCGTGCCAGCGAAAATAAGACCACCCACCTTCATGGCATCATGAACACCCCCGTGTTACGTGACGGTCATCTCTTCGCAGCCTGTAGTTACGGCCAGTTCCGCTGCATGGAAGCTCTCACCGGGAAGCGGGTGTGGGAATCCCTCAAGCCCATAGCCCTTGAGGAACCCGTGCGCTGGGGCACCGTCTTTGTCACCCCTCATGAAGACCGCTACTTTCTATTCACCGAAAAGGGCGACCTCGTCATCGCGAACCTATCCGTGAAAGGTTACGAGGAAATTGATCGCGCTCACGTCATCGAACCCAATGGCCTCGATCTACGGCAACGCGACATCGTCTGGTCACACCCTGCTTACGCAAGAAAGTGCGCCTTCATTCGCAACGACACCGAAGTCATCTGTCTCTCGCTTGCGAAGGAGTGATGAACGCGCCGAGCCTGGTAAATTTCAATCATCAAAGGCCCGGTAATAAAGGCTAGCACCTCCTGCTCTTCGCCATGATTCCAATTTTCCTGCCCGCCCGTAAAATTGATTCCTGGCACGGAGTTAAGCACTTGGTCGGTAAAAGTGGTGCCACCCGGGAGCCCACCGGGTTTAATTTTCCACAAGTTGCTTCACCGCAATAGCCGGTCAGTTTGTGACCGGCTGACCCGGTTCATTCCCTTTGCAAGGGTGATTCATTAAAATGGATAAGGGCTGACCTTTTTCTGGCGGCTCCAATCGCGGAGATGGTTTGGTTCGATGAACTTCAGCGGAGCGAAATTTTCAGCCTCAGGTATTGCTCCCCGCCCTCGTGCAATGGGGTTGCCATACGGAAGGTATTGGCTGACACCTCAATGGCTTCTTCACTCTGCCAGATCAGGAGGTCGGTCGATGACTCGAGCTGGAAGATGACGTCGTTCGCCAGCAGGTTCTTCTCGTAAGTGATGGTGAGGAACTGGTCACCTTCCCCGGTCGTCATACCGGGCCTTGGCAGACTGGAAGTGCTGAACTCGGTCGGAGAGGAGCCAAGGGCGTATTCAACGAAGGAGCTAAGGCCATCGCCGTCGCTGTCGTCATGATCGTCGGTGATGTTATTTTGCATCTTCCACGCCGGGTAGCTGTCGACCTGTAGTTCATCGGCTTGGCCTGGCGCACCGCCGATGACAGCATGAGTGCCCCAACTGGAGGGGAGCGCGTGATCGGGATTGGTAGTCGGGGCGATCAACACAAGTGAAAACCCTGCGCCGTCTGGGAGCGTTGGCCACGGGAATTTGTCGTTAAAGGTAACGTTGCGAAGATCCCCATTTCCCGTCAGGGACAGCGTAAGAGGCTCGCCATCGTTACTCAGACGGCCGGAGTATTCACCAGCAATCTGGATACCTTCTCCATAACGGGCGACGAATGCCGGGGCATCACGGACAAGCACCGCACGGGCACCCACATTAAGAAGGGTGTTTGTCGGAAATGTGAAATTGATCCCGTCGGAGAAATTGACCCCGCTGAGGTTGATCGCCTGTGCTCCAATATTGAGCAATTCGATGAATTCGTAGTCATCGCGGTCAGTCGATACTGCGATCTCCCCGGCCTCCAGCGGCTCGGCGGGATGGTAGTGAATTTCGGAGATCACGAGATTTTCCACCGAAGCCAGGACGGAATTGATACTAAAGAAGGCCGAGGTCAACGCACTCCACTCGCTCGTCGCTGAATTGTAGGCACGGGCATTGAGTTGAGCGGGTTCGCTCAAGATCACCGGTTTGGTGATGTTGTCTCCATTGCTGGTGTCGATCTCGCCTCGCAGGCGGAGATCGAAGCTGATATCCGAGCTGCCCGCAGAGGCGTTGTGGATCTCCACCGCGATGGTGTTCTCGCCGTCGATGAACAAGGATGGCGGGATGATGAACTCGAAATAAGTGCGCTCGTTGGGAGTGCTGGAAGAAGCGAAGGTATCGAAGGCCGCGCCAGCGGAAAGGTTTGTGGTGCGGACTGCCTCGGCACCATTGATGTAGACGGCAGCGGCATCGTCATACTTCATCTTGAGGCTGAAGTAAGAGAACGACGCAGGCTCGGAGATGTCGACCTTATGGCGGAAGTAAGTGGTGGCATTGCGCTGGGTTCCGGCGGATTCAGGATCGACGTCGATAAAGCCGACCAATGTCGCCTCGTCCCCCTCTGTGTAGCCCAGCTCCGAAGGTCCGGCAGGCCAGCCGCTGTCGTCGAAAGCGACCGCGCGCCACGCCGTGCCCTGATTCGATCCGTCGTCGAGGTAACTCCAGCTGGCACCGGTCCCGACAAAATCGCGGGGCTCCGGGACGTCGCCTTCAAACGGGGCGAGGGTTGCCCCCGGGGAGATTGTACCACCAGAGAGACGAGGATCGCTGCCATCGAGCGTGTAGTAGATGGCGGTGGCTCCGGTGGCCATGGTGACGCCCCCACCGACAGGAATGGAGCCGCCGTGCTGTGAAAACACCGGAGCAATGATGTCGGGATACATCCCGGCACTGCGCAACTTAGCCATCTGGGACGCGGTGAGGTTCGCGAGGGTGTTGTTGAGGAGGTTGTTCTGGTAGGCTTCCCATTGGACAGGAGTCCGGTTCGTCTGGTTGCCATTGTGAACTCCCCAGCGGGCAACCTCTGCGATGTAGCTGAGGCGGACTTCATCCACCCGGCTTTGCAATCGCTCGACCAGCTTCGGGCCGGTCATCGCGCCATCGTTGAAGAAGTGCTTGTGGATCTGGTCGGCGAGTAAGATTTTAAAGTCCGGATCGCCCTCGGTCCGATAACGCGTCATCGCATTGAGTGGCCCGTTGTGCGTGACCCCGCGGCTCGGCGAGCGCAGGTGACCGTCCGCGTCTTTAATCATGAATTTGAAACCGACACCATTGGACACCGAACCGCCTGCGCGAAATTCACTCTCAGCATTTCCGGACGTCCACAGCAGCATGAAGTCGATGAGGTCATCGACATCCATGATGTCTTTGGTCGCACTGTATGGACTGGCGCCGTTGAGTAATCCCCGGAGCTCGTTCCACTTGGTGAGATCGCCGTCCTGTAGTTGACCGGTGAGAAACTCGGATCCGGTGTTGTTGGCGTTGATGGTGTCGAATTCTTCCTCGGTGCCGGGGAGGTAGCTCGCCAGCATCGAAGCGTCCCAGCGCTCGCGGAGATGATACTGCCCGCGGTACTGCCCATTGAAGTAGAGGTGGACGAAGCGGCCGTGTGGAGCAACTTGTCCCATGTCGAGCAAGCTGTCGTCGGTGAAACGGTTCGACATGTAGGCGCCACGCGCGACCATGTCGTGGTTGCCAGCGCGGATGTCGAGAGCGTCAAAATCGCTTACCGGAAGGATATTTTTGTAGTCATGACCATCAAACAATGGGTAATTCAGCCGCTTGGCGCCATACTCCGAGCGGAAGTGGAGGCGGATGCTCTTCTTTTGAAAGTTGGTGACGTAGGAGCCATAGCGGGCGACGCCGGCATCGACCTGTTTGGAGCCGGATTCGAAGTTGAGCATCTCGACAGACACCGGGATCTCGCTGCGGTTCGCAGGAACGTCATTGCCCTGGAAGGTGAGAGCGATGGAGGGGATGGAATTGAGAGCGTCTTCCATCTGCGGACCGTAGGTCGGATCCTGGGTGATCTGGGGGCGCATCGCTGCTTGGGTGACAACGTCGGCGGGGAAGATGTAGGTATGGGTATCGACATTTGTGGGTCGGTATCCTTGGCGGAATGCGATCGCACGCACCACCATGGTTTCGCTGATGTGAATTGGTCCAGTGTAGGAGGTTCCGGAGGTCTCGGTCGGCAGTGAGCCGTCGGTGGTGTAGCGGATGGTCGCCTCCGCTGTCGCGGTGCTGATTATCAAATCGAAGGCGGTCTCGTGAAAGCCGCGGTCGGTAGTGAACTTCGTGTCTGCGGTGATGCCCTCGTAGAGGATGGAATTCTCTGCTCCGGGTGTCAGGTCAGGGAAGAAGCCTGGAATTAAATTGGTAACATCTTGCTGGGTGGCGGTGAGTCTCGGAGAGAAGAGGAAGTCAGAGCTGCCGGCAGAGTCGTTGAGCCCCTGGATGGCGAGTATGTTGGAACCGGCAACGAGATTGCCCGAGGCGAGCGGGTAGTCGGAGAACCGGACGACAAGTGTCTCCGGGGAGCGGCCACTGGCGGGGTTGCAGCCAGAGTTCCAGACGGGCGTCAGCGGCGCGCGCTCGCGGTGGATTTCAATCCCATTGAGATAGGCAATGAATCCGTCCTCCCACTGGGCACTCAATACAAAGTCTGCAATCCCAGCAGGCTCGGTGACCTCGAAAGGAACGCGTATGTAAACGCTGGGGTTCTTCAAACGCATCGCGAGTCGCAAATCATCTCCAGGACCGATGTGTGGGAGGTAGTCGCCACCGAGCGGGTTGTCGTATCCGATGCCAGTGGTGCCGGAAGACCAGGTGGAGTCGTCGAAGTCTGGTTGGTTCCAGTCTGTCACGGGCCCGCTTGGGACATGCCATTTGGCATTGACCCCCGAATTGACGAGAGTGATTGGAGCGGCAGTTTCAAATCCTGTGCCGTAGGCGATGTCATTCAATTGGGCCGGGTAGTTGTTGAACTCGCTGGCGATCGTGGTGCCGTCAGGTTTAACCAACGCCAGGTAGCCCCCTGCCATGGCATCCAGTTTAAAGTTGGCATGCACCTCGCCCGGCACGGCGCTGCGATCCTTGCCGGAGGCAAATACGAGAAGGTATTCACCGCTGCCGAGTTGCGCGGCAGGCAGTGTCCATTTGGTGAGAATGGCAGGATCATCGGTCAAATACCACCCGCCTAGATCGCCGCCGACACCGGAAGAGTTCCAAATCTCGATCCAATCTGAACGGTCTCCGTCTTCATCCTGAATCCCGTCCTGATTGCTTGCAAGGAACTCAGTGATGCGGGCGTCAGTGAGGGTCGCTGCTCTGAGGACGGTCAGACCGATGAGCGCAGCGGAAAGCAATAGGAGCGAATGTAGACGAGACGGCATGTTCCATGCGTATTGCAGATTGCCCCCGAAAAGCAATTGCCATTGTTGGGAGTTAACCCGCAACAAACTGGTCAGGCCCGGGAGTTCCGCCCCATTCTCGAGCGCTTACAATCGAGACTCATCGCGTCCTCTGAGCCGGGAAAGACGGATGCCTCCGAATCGCTTTCGATGACGCAACATCACTGCTCAGTCTTGGGATAGGGCCGGAGCCCGAGGAGTACCTCGGCCCTTTCAGTGAGCGGCTTGGCCGCAAATTCTTGGTCGGTGTATTCGGCAAGATTCTGCGCCACCAGGTCGTAGACAGTCTGGCGATCGTGACTCGTGTCTACCTCGAGACACTTGCCCTTGCTCTTGAAGAATTCCACGGTGGGAAGAGTTTCCGCCTTAAAGGTATCGAATCTCTTTTTGATGCTTTCGACATTATCATCGCTTCTGCCGGAGTATTTGGCCCGTCCAAGGACTCGCTTTTCCAGTACTTCGAAGGGACACTCGAAGTATAACATCTTGGGCAGATCTACTTCCACTCCGAATACTTCACGCCAACCTTCGACGTTCTCCATGGAGCGAGGGAACCCATCCAGAAGAAAATTTTTCTTTCCGGTGGTTCGCGTCACAGTCTCCATCGTGTCCTTAAGAAGCGGAACCATGATCGCATTGGGAACCAATTTTCCTCCAGTCACAAACTCCTCGATCGTTGCCGCCGAGAGGCCTCCCGCTCTCCGTGCGACGCGCAGAAGTTCTCCCATCGACAAATGCGTCCAACCCAATTGGGATTCGGCAAGCTCACACATCGTCCCCTTTCCCGCTCCGGGGCCACCCAACACAAAAACAACATTGGGGTTGGGACACGGTTTCCTCGGATCAAAATGATGCAGAACGACATTGGGAGCCGGCGCCACTCCCTTTTTGTAGACATGCCACTCGCGGTCCGTGGGCGGGAATTGATCCGCGGAGGTAATGTCGTAGGCAAGATGACCATCGAGCCGACAGATTCTCCACGACGTGTAGCTGTTGGAATAGGAAAGAGCCGGGCTTCGGGCTGACTTTCCATCCGCCCGATCCCACGCCATCTTTCCATTCCAATAGCCCAAGCTGGAAACTGTCCCGGACTCGGATTCGGCCGACGGGGCGGTGGATGGAACAAAAAGACCATCGACCTCGGGAATACCGGATCCTGTCACTTCAATGTAGAAGGTATTTGGTGGGAGCGCGTTGCTTTCTGTCATAGTCGCTTACGTGGAAATTTCGAATAGAATGCCGCCGAGCCATCTTTTGCAAGGTCTCTCGGATTTTTTTCCCGGCCAAATCTTCAGCAGTGGGTGTCAACACTTCCGCTTCAGCCACAGAAGCAAATTCCTGCGGCGGGGCCCGGACCACGATTTCTCGCAAAACCTTGCCGGCGATGTCGGTGAGTTTGCGAATCTACGCGCAAACCGGTTTGTCGAACGGCCAATCTTTGCAAGGAGGCGCTTCCTCCGCCCAGCCCCAAAGAGGGGCAAGAAAAAGGCGCTCGCGATGATCGCAATAGGTCGCATCAGCAAGCGGGAGAGCGTCTACGGGCGGCGATTCCAACCCTCTTTGGCGGCAAACACCGCCGGGTTCATACGAGACTGCAGGAGACGCCAAAAGCCGATCGCCCTGCTGGAAAATCGCCGTTTTGGATTCGCAGAAGGGGCTCCGGCATGCGAAGGATACCCGTCAACTCTCTTATACCATGAAATCTCTGCTATCAGCCTCACTCCTCTTCGTTGCTCTCCCGGCCTCTGCCCTTGCAGACGACTGGCCGCAATGGTTCGGTCCGCAACGCGACGGGGTTTGGCGGGAGAGCGGGATTATCGACAAGTTTCCAAGTGGCGGCCCCAAGGTTCTCTGGCGCACCCCCGTCAACCGTGGCTATGCCGGACCATCGGTCGCCGGTGATCGTGTCTTCGTCATGGATCGCAAGGCGCTCAACACTCCGGAAGCCAAAGCCGAGGGCGCACGCACCGGAAACAAGCCTGGGAACGAACGCCTTCTTTGTCTTGATGCCACCACCGGAAAAGTGATCTGGGAAAAAGCCTATGACTGCCCCTACACCATGGCCTATTCGGCGGGCCCCCGGGTCACTCCTCTGGTCGATGGAGACCGCGTCTACACCTTTGGCGGAGAAGGAAATCTCATTTGCCGCGCGACCAGGGATGGGACCGAGAAGTGGTCTCACGACTTCAAGAAGCTCTTCGCGGTGAAAACCCAGACCTGGGGATTTGCAGCCGCACCTCTCATCCATGGCGATCTCTTGATCTGTCTCGGAAGCGGCGATGGCACCACTGCCGTGGCTTTCCACAAGGTGACCGGCAAGGAAGTCTGGCGATCCGTTTCGGCGAAACATCCCGGCTATTGCCCGCCGCGCATCGTCAAGCATGCCGGTCGTGATCTCCTCATCATCTGGCATCCGGAGGCCGCCAATGCGCTCGATCCACTGACGGGCAAAGTCTACTGGAGTATTCCCTGGAAAATTCGCTACGGCCTCACCATCGCAACGCCACAGATGATTGACGAAGAGCATCTCTTCCTCACCGGCTTCTACGACGGATCCATGCTTCTCAAGCTCAAGAAAGATGAATCGACCCCGGAAATCGTCTATCGCACGGAGCGCGCCAGCGAAAGGAAGACCACCCACCTTCACGGCATCATGAACACCCCCGTGTTGCGTGACGGTCATCTCTTCGCAGCCTGTAGTTACGGACAGTTCCGCTGCATGGAAGCTCTCACCGGGAAACGGGTGTGGGAATCCCTCAAGCCCATCGCCCTTGAGGAACCCGTGCGCTGGGGCACCGTCTTTGTCACCCCTCATGAAGACCGCTACTTTCTATTCACCGAAAAGGGCGACCTCGTCATCGCGAACCTATCCGTGAAAGGTTACGAGGAAATTGATCGCGCTCACGTCATCGAACCCAATGGCCTCGATCTACGGCAACGCGACATCGTCTGGTCACACCCTGCTTACGCAAGAAAGTGCGCCTTCATTCGCAACGACACCGAAGTCATCTGCGTCTCGCTTGCGAAGTAGCGCAGAGCTGGCCAGGAACAAAAGCAGTGCGCAGGAATTGATTCCAGAGGGGCTGACTTCGCACCGTGAGTTTTTGCCCCTCTCATCCGGTCTGCCGCTCAATTTCAGGACTTCTTTGAATTTTTGCAAATTCCTCCGCTTGCGGACTCTCTGCTCCACGCTCAATCCCATTAAAAATTGACTCGTTCACTGGCAGTCATTATTCCTAGCAGTCCCCGCTCCTTCCTCGCCCCCGTGGACCAAATGCTATGCTGACGCCACCGACCACCGGTTTTGGCGCGCCATCCGCACCCGTTCGCTGTAACAAGCCACCCGATCGACCCAAGCAACGTGACCCAGGACCCCATCCGCTCGCTCTACGAATCGACGCCGTATCCCGCATTGAGCTATCCGTCGTGCGATCCTGCCGTGATGACCGTCGCCGCGAAACTGGGCGGACTCGACTGCCCGTCGCCATCGTGCTCCCGCATTTTGGAAATTGGTTGTTCCTCCGGCCACCACCTGCTGCATCTTGCCGCCCGCTGGCCGGACTCCCGCTTCACCGGCATCGATCTTTCCGCCACCGCAATCAGGCAGGCACGCGCCGCTGCAACCGCCGCCGGTCTGGAAAACATCGATTTCCATGACATCCCGCTGGAAGACTTCGATCCCGGAGACGAACAGTATGACTTCCTCATTGCACACGGTTTCTACTCCTGGGTCCCGCCCGATGTGAGGGACTCACTAATGACCCGCCTGCCCTCGCTGCTTGGCGAAACCGGCATCGCGGCTATTGGCTACAACACCCTGCCGGGATGGGCCCTGCGCCGCCCCATTGGGAAAATCATCCGCCAATGGATGACCCTGCCCGAAGCCCGCGACACCCCACCGACCCGCCTGCTCGAACAGCTTGAAAAGGCTTGCCCGCCCGATACCTACGGCACTCACATTCGAGCGCTGCTCCACCACATGCGCACCGCGGGAGCTTCAACTCTCCCGTTCGACGATCTCGCGGAATGCAACACCCCCTGCACCTTCTCCGATTTTGTTGACCACGCCCAACGGTCCGGACTCCGCTACCTCGGAGAATCTGACTTCACCCAAAACCTGCCCGCCAGCCTCGGCGACGACGCCCTGTCCACCTTGTCTCCGCTCGTCTCCGACCCAATCGGCTATCAGCAAGCGCTCGATGTCTTTTCCGGCCGCAGCCACCGCGTTTCCCTCGTTTGTGCCGACGGGGCCCTGCTCGAACCCCGCCTCACGACCGCCGCCTCACTTGAATTCGCAATCCGCACCGAACATCAGGTCCAGCGCGACGCCACCGGAGTCTCCCTTCGCCATTCATTCCGTCCCGGTGCCCACTTAAGCCACCCGCTCGCCGCCACCTTGTTTGAAATTCTCGCGGAAACCGCTCCCTGCTGTCTTGCGATACCGGACCTGATGGAACGCCTGGACGATCGCCTTGGGCCAGGCACCGACTTGTCCAAGCATCTGCCGGCTCTCGCCAGCTTGCTCACGGACGCCACGCGGCGCGGACTTGTCCTGGCCCGCATCGAGCCGGTCGATTTCCCGGCGACCGTGCCGGACCGTCCCTGTCTCGCGCCCATCCGCCTGCATTCAGTGCACCACGGTCGGTCACTGGTCGACATCTACCACACCCCGCTCGTGTTTTCCGATGCTGAATACGAGCTGCTCGCGGCGATGGACGGCACGCGATCCACGACTGAACTGGAACGCCTGTCCGCTCCGTTTCGCTCGGGACCGGAATTTCATCAGTGGCTCGCCTCGCTATCCCGCCATGGCGTGTTCGAGGAAATCTGAACCGCCCCCACCACCGGCAATATGAGTTCGCAAAAACAAGCGTCGTCCACCCCTTCCGAACAGCACTGAACGGTAAAAAACAACCGCAAAATGAACTTACGGTGTAACACGGCGTGAATGACTCTCGCAAAGATCACCCCAATAAAAAATGAACCTCGGTTTACGTGGCTGTCGGTCTTTGAGGCAATACCGCCAGTGTATCGAGATACTCATCCACAACTTCCGGTCATTTCTCCAGCCCTTGTCTTCCATAACTCAGTTCTGGGATTGAACCGTGACACGCATGAACAACCGTCCCTGGTGACTCAGTGTGGAACGGTAACGAACCACCTCATCCCCATCGACAACTTCTCTTGAAAGCAGTTGGACCGATAATGGACCTCCCGTCCATAACTCGAGATCCGTGGAAACTTCGACAGACACTTCCACACCATCATGGCTGACTGGCCTACGGTACTCGGTGATGAGGTAGTCGCCCCCCACATCGCTTGCGATGGTTGTCACAGGCACGTTCGGGTGATCGCCGCTCCAAGTAAGGGGATTGAGCCCAAAGGCATACTCAAACAGATTTGCGAATTCGTCCCCTTCCGGATTTGCGGTCGTCTGGGCGTTCGGAGCGTTCGTGGGATTGAAGTAGAGGCTGGCCCAATCCAAATAACTCACCGGGGCTACGTTCCCCACCTGAAAGCTCGCCTGAATTCCTGCCAATTGCTGAAAATCTCCGGTGCTTGGCATGCTTTGAAACTGGATGTTATCTCCGTCACCGGGCACGACCCAGCTTGGGTCCGTCACCACGGCATAGTGGGTGTCTCCGGTGATCGTTGTGCTCCCCGATGCCAGGTTGTCGAAGAAGATCACCGCAAATTTGTCGCCCGCATCGATCCCGTTTCCCAGGGTAAACGCTGCAGTGCCATATACGCCATGATAACCGGCCAAGCATTCGCGTCAACTTTTCACCTAACTGACTGAACGATAATGAATTAAACTTAAA
>ERZ887942.272-NODE-272-length-43504-cov-21.013280_pt1 | contig 43504 bp, 34 predicted proteins | sample MGYA00521099_ERZ887942 | MGnify/ENA primary metagenome ERZ887942 (study PRJEB32303, sample SAMEA104408605) | aquatic metagenome | biome: Brackish water; feature: Pelagic; material: water | place: Baltic Sea | collected 2014-06-07T06:48:00 | depth 16,251 m ... | reverse complement strand
CAGATTCTCGATCTCCCAAAAGGCTCTACCCTCAAGGACGCGCTCAGTCGATCGGGAGGTGCCACGGAGAACGCAGTATTAAATTGAACCAAGGTTACCAGAACGGGCAGGTTTATACACCGTTTAACCTCCAAAATCTTCGCTGGAGTTCACTCGCCCTACAACGTATGTTTCACCCATGAGTGTTGCTGAAATCACAAAACTTCCCGTCCGGGAAAAATTCCAGATCCTCGAAGCCCTCTGGGAAGATCTCAGCGACAAGATCGAAGATATTCCTCTCACCGAGGCTGATCGCGACCTCCTCGATCACAGACTTGCCCGTATCGAATCTGGGGCAGCCGAAATCCTCGAGTGGGATGACGTCAAACCCACCATCGGGGAGGCCTGATCCCTATCAAAATCTCCAGCGATGCGCTCGCTGATCTGAAGAATGGACATTCCTTTTACGAAAAACAGGAGGACGGACTTGGGAATTATTTCGCCTCACAAATCAGCGCCGACATTGACGGCCTCAAGATCACTTCAGGAATCCACCGTCAGCCCTATCGCGATCTCCATCGAGTGTTGAGCCGCCGATTCCCCTACGCCATTTTCTACCAATTCTCAGATGAGACGGTCTTGATTGTAGCGATTATTGATTGCCGCCGAGAGCCAGGATGGATTAAGACACATTTAGATCGTCAGGAGTGAACCTCCGGAAAGGCCATTAAAATTCGTCTGCGGTTCAAGAGCCACCTTTGTCGTGCTAGAGTAAAGTCATAGCCCTCCCTGACTTTAAGAAACTCCCCAAGATTCTCCTCCACGAGCACCTCAACGGCGGGGTCCGACCCGCGACCGTGGTCGAACTGGCCCGAGAGCTAAAGTCCGCAGTTCTCCCGACTTCCGACCCCACTGAACTAGCCCAATGGTTTCATCGTGGAGCGCAGCGCGGCAATCTCACCGAGTATCTCGAAGGATTCTCGCACACCATCGCCGTCATGCAGACCCGCGAGGGGCTCGAAAGAGTCGCCTTTGAATCTCTGGAGGACATGTCGCTTGATGGAGTCATCCATGCCGAAGTTCGCTTCGCCCCCGTCTTCCATACCTCCCGTGGCCTCACCCAGGATGAAGTGGTCAGAGCTGTCATCGCGGGTCTCGAAAATGCCGCCCGCCAATTCGGGGCTACATGGGGCCTCATCATCTGTGCCATGCGCGACCGCACCGATTCGCTCGACGCCGCCAAACCCGCCATTCGCTGGCGCGACCAAGGCGTAGTGGGTTTCGACCTCGCCGGCGGTGAGGACGGCTTTCCTCCCAAGCAACACCTCGATGCCTTTCAAGCGATCCAGCGCTCGAACTTCAATATCATCATTCACGCCGGCGAGGCAGATGGCATGGACTCGATCTGGCAGGCTTTGCAATACTGCGGAGCTCATCGCCTCGGCCACGGCACCCGCCCTCTCGATGACATTACCATCAACTCCGATGGCTCCCTCAAACTCGGAACACTCGCCCGTTTCGTCCTCGACCATCGCATCCCGCTCGAAATGTGCCTCTCCAGCGATGTCCACACCGGTACCTGTAAGGATTTCAAATCCCACCCCTATCCTCTTTTCCTAAAAGCCGGCTTCCGGGTTTTTCTCAACACCGACGACCGACTTATGAGCGACACCGAGATGTCCAAGGAGCTCGCCATCGCAACTGAAGTTTTCGACCTCACCCTCCATGACCTCGAAAAAATGACCCTCAACGCCGCAAAAATCAGCTTTGCCCACCATCGTGATCGCGTCCAACTCATCGATCAGATAATAATCCCCCTATTCCGCGAGCTTTCCCGCTGATCTTCCGTAGAAAAGCAGTCCACGTCCCTATTCGATGCCCTTCACCTTCCGCCTCTTTTTCCTTCTCCCAATCTGCCTCACCGCAGCATCCGGTGAGATCAGCTTTAATCGCGACGTCCTCCCCATCCTCTCTGACGCCTGCTTTGCCTGCCACGGGCCCGACTCCGAGACCCGCGAAGCAAAACTCCGGCTCGATCAGGAAGAGAATGCCAAGGCCCCGCGTGATGGCTTCCCCGCCATCGTTCCCGGGGATCCGGGCGAAAGCGAACTCATTGTCCGCATCCTCCATAGCGACCCGGACGAGATCATGCCTCCGCCCGATTCCCGGCACCAACTCACAGCTGCTGAAAGACAAACTCTGAATGATTGGGTTAAGCAGGGAGCCAAGTGGGAAAAGCACTGGGCCTTCGTCAAACCAGAAAGGCCTAAACTCCCCGCCGTTTCCGACCCTGCTTGGCCAAAGAACTCTGTCGATCGCTTCATCCTCCACACCCTCGACCAAAAAGATCTCTCCCCTTCCCCCGCTGCCTCCCGCGAAAAAATCCTCCGCCGAGTCACCCTCGACCTCACCGGCCTCCCTTCCACTCTTGAAGAAGTTACCGCCTTCCTCGCCGACAAAAATCCCGACGCCTTTGAACGCGCCGTCGACCGACTCCTCGCCTCTCCCCGCTACGGAGAAACGATGGCCCTCCCCTGGCTCGAAGCCGCCCGCTTCGCCGACACCGACGGCTACCAATTTGATGGTCCCCGCTCCATGTGGCGGTGGCGCGACTGGGTCATTGAAGCTTACAATTCCAACAAACCCTTCAACGAATTCACCATTGAACAACTCGCCGGTGACCTCCTCCCCAACGCAACCCTCGATCAAAAGATCGCGACCGGCTTCAACCGCAACCATCGCTACAACTCCGAGGCCGGACTCGTTGTGGAAGAATTCCTCCTCGAGAACGCCGTCGACCGTACCGACACCACCAGCACCGTTTGGCTTGGCCTCACCATGGGTTGCGCCCGCTGCCACGATCACAAATACGATCCCATCTCGCAGAAGAACTACTACGAGATGCTCGCCTTCTTTAACAACATCCCCGAATTCGGCCGCGCCATAAAAGCGGGCAATTCCGAGCCCTATCTCACCGCTCCCACCAAAACCCAGCAAACCCAACTCGCGGCCCTCGAAGCAGCCGTCACCGCTGCGGACGACGCCATCAAATCTCTCCAGAAAGCAGGGTGGAAAGAACAACTCACCGTCAGCGAAACCACCCCGCTCGTCGTCCAGGGACTCAACTACCAACATCCGCCCGAAGTCCTCAACTTCGATGGCGCCAAGTCCCTCAACATCCCCAACTCCCCACTCACCGAAAAGAAAAACGCCCCGGGCCGCTTCGAAGTCTTTTCTCCCCTTTCCCGCTTTTCCGTTTCCCTCTGGGTCAAACCAACCAACCTCAACTCCGGCACCATCATCTCCCGCCAGTCCGGCAACAACGCCCTCGCCACCGGCTTCAGTCTCTCACTCCGCGACGGATACCTCCGCTACTCCATCATCACCCGCTGGATCGCCGGAGTCGCCCAGGTCGAGACCACCCAAAAGCTGGTCGCCAACGAATGGACGCATCTCACCCTGACCTTCCACGGCCAGCTCCGAGCCACCAACCAGCACATTTTCATCAACGGAAAAGAGGCCCCTCTGAAGGTCCTCCACAACACCAACAGCAACACCGGCTCCGCCAAAAAAACCGCACCGCTCCTCCTCGGCGGTTACCCCAAGGACTACTTCCAGGGAGATCTCCGCGACATCCGCGTTTACAGCCGCCCCCTCAAATCCCGCGAAATTCATTCCCTCTCGGGAGACTCTAAAGCCCAGCTCCAAACCACCTTCCTCGAACAAGGCCCCGCAAAAAAAGCCTATCAAAAGCTCCTCACCGCCGAAGCCAAGCGCGACGAGTTCATCCGCACCCTGCCCACCACCATGGTCATGCAGGAAAATCCGACCGAAAAGGAAACCTTCATCCGCAACCGCGGCGTCTACCATGATCTCGGCGAAAAGGTCACCCGCGACGTCCCCTCCATCCTTCCCCCTCTTTCCAAAGACCTCCCCCGCAACCGCCTCGGCCTCGCCCGCTGGCTCGTCTCACCGGACAACCCACTCACCGCCCGGGTCACCGTCAACCGCTACTGGCAAAAATACTTCGGGACCGGCCTCGTCAAAACCTCGGAAGACTTCGGCGTCCAAGGTGAGAAGCCATCCCACCCCGCCCTCCTCGACTGGCTCGCCACCGAATTCATCCGCTCCGGATGGGACGTCAAACACCTCCAAAAACTCATCGTCACCAGCGCCACCTACCGCCAGCAATCCCACCTCACTCCGAAGCTCCTCGAAATCGATCCTCACAACCGCCTCCTCGCCCGCGGCCCCCGCCAACGCCTCCCCGCCCACGTCATCCGTGACCAGGCCCTTTTCCTCAGTAAGCTCCTCGTCGAAAAAACCGGCGGACCCTCCGTGAGCCCCTACCAGCCCAAAAACCTCTGGATCGAGATGTCGATGGGCACCAAATACAAACAATCCCAGGGCCAAGATCTCTTCCGACGCAGCCTCTACACCATCTGGAAGCGCACCGTCAATCCACCCTCCATGGCCATCCTCGATGCCGCCGACCGCGAAGCCTGCTGGGTCGGAACCAAGCGCACCAACACTCCTCTTCAAGCCCTCACCCTTCTCAACGAAACAGCCTTCGTCGAGTCCGCCCGCAAGCTCGCCGAGCGCGTCCTCCGTGAGAACCCCGACGACCCCATCACCCACGCTTTCAAGCTCGTCACCCAACGAGACCCGCGACCCGACGAAAAAGAAATCCTCACCGGAGCTCTCGCGGAATACCTCGCCAACTTCAAAGCCAACCCCGCCTCCGCCAAATCCCTCACCACCATCGGCACCTCCCCCGTCCCCAAAGATCTCGATCCCATTCAACTCGCCGCCCATACCACTCTCGCCAACGTTCTCCTCAACCTCGACGAAGTCATCACTAAAGAGTGATGAACGCAGAACGTCGAACGCCCAATTGTAAATGTCGAATGACCTGGAACCCGACCTGCGACTTTGAATGCCAAACACCCAGTATTGAATTTCGAATGGAACCGAATCCGAATTATAATCTCGAAGAGCGGCTCTTAAACTACGCCGGGGAAATTGTCGAACTCTGTAATGTCCCATACACGACCTACGCTGCTCAGCACGTTTCCCGGCAATTGCTCCGGTCAGGAACTTCTCCCCTCGCAAATCACGGAGAAGCCGAATCCTCCGAGTCCACAAAGGATTTCATCCATAAACTCAGCCTCTCTCTTAAAGAACTCCGCGAATCCAACCGCTGGCTCCTCCTCCTTCAGAAAACCAACGTCATCCCAAACGCACCTGCTTTCCCTCACCTTCTCGACGAAACCGACCAACTCATTCGCATCTTTGTGTCTTCAATTAAAACCGCCAAGAAGCGCCTCTAGATTTCCCCCTTCCCAATACCTCTCTCATGCCTCCCCATTCAAAATTCGACATTGGGAGTTCGGCGTTCGACGTTCGTCCTTCCCTCCCCCGCCGCGCCTTCCTCTCCCGCTCCTCCCAAGGTCTCGGTGCCGCCGCGCTATCCTCTCTCCTCTCCGCCCAAAACTCCCCTCCCCTCCCTGGAAAGGCCAAACGCATCATCTACCTTTTTCAAAGCGGTGGTCCACCGCAGATGGATCTCTTCGACCCAAAACCACAGCTCGAGAAATTTCACGGCCAAGAAGTCCCCGCCTCCATCTTCAACGGCCAGCGACTCACCGGCATGACGGCCGGGCAAACCTCCTTCCCCGTTGCCAAATCAACCTTCAACTTTAAGCAAACTGGTCAAAGCGGCCAGTGGCTCAACTCCGACCTCCTCCCCCACCTTTCCGGAGTGGCTGATGACATCAGCGTCATCCGCTCGATGCACACCGAGGCCATCAACCACGACCCGGCCATCACCTTCTTCCAAACCGGCTTCCAACTCGCCGGACGTCCCTCCATCGGATCATGGCTTTCCTACGGACTCGGCAGCGAAAATTCCAACCTCCCCGCCTTCGTCGCCATGACCTCCAACCGCTCCGGACAGGCTCTCTACGATCGACTCTGGGGCGCGGGCTTTCTCCCGTCAAAACACCAGGGCGTCCGCTTCCGCTCCGGAAAAGATCCTGTTCTCTACCTCAACAACCCAGAGGGTATGAGCAGCGACCTTCGCCGCAAAACGCTCGATCACATCGGCGCGCTCAATCAGATCCATCACCAGGAATTTTACGATCCCGAGATCGAAACCCGCATCGCGCAATACGAGATGGCCTTCCGCATGCAGATGTCCGTTCCCGAACTCACCGACGTTTCCAGCGAACCCGATAGCACCTTCAAACTTTACGGCGAAGACGCCCGCAAGCCAGGCAGCTACGCCTACAATGCCCTCATGGCCCGTCGCCTGAGCGAACGCGGCGTCCGTTTCGTCCAACTCTTCCACCGCGGCTGGGACACCCATTCCGGCCTCGCCGCCCAACTCACCCAGCGCTGCAAGGAAACCGACCAAGCCTCGGCTGCCCTCATCACCGATCTCAAACAACGCGGCCTTCTCGATGACACCCTCATCGTCTGGGGTGGCGAATTTGGCCGCACCGTCTACAGCCAGGGCAGCCTCACCCCAAAAGGCTTCGGCCGCGATCACCACCCCCGCTGCTTCTCAATGTGGCTCGCCGGAGGCGGAATCAAACCCGGCCAATCCATCGGCGAAACCGACGACTACTCCTACAACATCGCCAAGGATCCCGTCAGCGTCCACGACCTCCACGCCACCATCCTCCACCAGATCGGCGTCGACCACAAACAACTCACCTTCAAATTCCAAGGCCGCCACTACCGCCTCACCGACGTGCATGGCGAACTCATCAAGCCGCTTATCGGATAAGAAAAGCCCACAGGGATGAGGCCGATTTGGGCGGGATCGTAGAGGATGGCCTTGTCCACTCCGATCCAGTCGTGGAAGATTTCTCCATTAAGATCATCCGAAGGGATTCCGCTTTCGATATGCTTCGCAGACGCGGCAGGCTTCGATCTGAGAAATATGAGAGTCCATTTTCATAACTAAGGGAGCTTGCTGCGGTCGCCCACGGAGATGATGGCGTCACCGGATTGGAGGGTGCCGCTTTCGATGCCTTCGGCACGGATGCCGCCGCGATTGCGGAGGGCTTCGAAGGTACCGGGGCCGAGAAGGCGCTCAAGATAGCGGCAGGGTGGGCAGGTTGCGGAAGCACGAGAGAGAACGGTGCCGATACGGAAGTGCCCTCCGATTAGATCGGTGGGAATGAGGCCGCTGGTGACGAGGTTTCGGCGGTGGCGCCCCTGTGAAAGGTCGACATCTGATTCTTGCTTGATGGCTTGGAGAGCCTCGGACTCGATGAGGGAGACGGCGCGATTGGGGCGTTGCCAACGGGAGAAGGTCCCCTCCCCTTTATGGTATCGATCGCCCATAATGCCGTGGTCTTTTTCTACTTCAGCCTGCTCGAGCGAAAGCATGGGATCACCTGCAGCGGGAGCAACCCAGATACGATCCAGTTGGGGGGCGGACACGACTTGGATGTTTTGCGTTCTTACGTTTCCAATCGCGAAGGTTGGAGGGTTGCTACTTCGCGATACAATAGACCGCCTTGTTCGACCGCAGATAGATCGCGTCCCTGGCAAGAGCGGGAGTGGCATTGAAGTCCGAGTCGTCGCCCAGCGCATTCACGCCGACCAATTTCATCCCTTTTTCCGCCTCGAAGATAAAGGTGCCATCTCTCCGGCTCACTGCAACGAGCTTGTCTCCCACTCTCACCGTGGAGGCATAGAAGCTGAATTTCTTCCGCTTCTTAATCGCTGGGACCTCACGCTTGGTCACGGTTTCCCCTTTGGCCAAATCCATCGCAATCACCTGGGCTTCGTCATTCACCCAGTAGAGGAGACCATCTTTGAAAACCGAACTCGGAACATAGGAGAAGGTCTTGCTCCGCCAAAGGATCTTGTCGGTGACATCGCCCGAACCTCCCCCCTTGATTGCAAGCGAACCTTTTCGCGGATAACCACCGGTGGTGAACAGGACCTCGCCCTCGCTAATCACGCTTGGGGAGATGTTCCCCGGGATCCCGGACCTGGCCCACCAGAGTTTCTTTCCGGTCTTCGGATCGAGGGCAAAAAGTTCGTCGGGCGCGGCAATCACCAGCTCGGTCCTACCGGATTTCGGAGTATGCACCGTCGGGGTGTTGTAGGTGAGTTCAAGCTTCCCCATTTCGTATCGCCACTTCTCATCCCCCGTCGCCTGATCAAAGGCAATGATGGCCCGCGATTCATCCGCGGCATTCACAATCAACATCCCGCCAAATAGAATCGGACTGGCCGCCGATCCCCAGCGCCTGTTGCTCGAAGAATCGCCGACCTGCTTGCTCCACACTTTTTCACCATCCACGGTGAAAGCGTGGACCCCTGATTTTCCAAAGAAGGCAAAGACGTGCTTCCCGTCAGTCACCGGAGTCGCGCTCGCATATCCATGCTCGGTTAAGTATCCACGGTAATCGTCATCGGGATTCGCAAGGGGCACCGTCTTCTTCCAAAGGATCTTCCCACTGGCACGATCGAGACAGAGGAGCATGCGCCCAAGGTCTTTCGGCTCTCCCACGTTCTTTTGATCAATTCCATATCCGGTGTAGCACGTCACAAAGAGTTTATTGTCCCAAAAGATGGGGCTGGAACTCCCCGGCCCCGGCAGCCCGGTCTTCCATTTGACGTTCTTGTCAGCGCTCCATTCGAGAGGAAAAGTCGCGTCGTCAATGGCAGCCACTCCTTCACTCCCGCGAAACTGCGGCCAATTTTCCGCGGCAGCACCCGCGATGGTTGAGAGAATGATCGCCAACCCCAAAGATGCCTTTTTCATACCCGCAGCTTAGCGGGGCCGGCCACTTGGGCAATTCTGAAGATTGTGGGTGGGTAAAACGCCGAAGGCGGGCGATCTCCTGACCATCGCTTGAGTGCCAACCCTGCTGCGCCGGGCATCTCGAATTCCAACCGCAATCACCGACAATGAGTCAGCATGGTAACCGCCCCCTAACCCAAATGCGCCATCGCCCGTTGAACCGCATCCAGCACACGGTCCAGGTTCCGGCCAAGATCGGTTGTCAAAAACCGGAGAAGGAAGTAGCCGTTTTCCTGCAGAAGAACATCCTTTCTTCTATCCCGGCGGTAAGCCCCGGCATCCCCCAGGTGCTGGTCGCCATCGAGTTCGATCACCAGCTTTCGTTCCTCGCAGACGAAATCCACCTCCATCGTGCTGCGGTCGTTAAAGGGAATCGGAAGAAAAGCATTGAGAGTAAATTTCTCCCTGGTCTCCGGTAGAGTTTGGAGCCGCTTGAAGAGGAACTTCTCACTCGCACTGCGGGCACGTTCTTCTCCATCCGAGCCACTGGGAGGCTGCGCAGCGGCATGGACAAAAAGCTGTGCGAGCGGTTGATCAACCCCGTCCCGGATCAGCCGTCGCACACTGGCGGCGTGATCTTGCTTCCAGCGGGGATCAAGCGGAAGCGGAACCTCTTGAGGCCAGCCCGGAAGGGCACTGGCGGGGAGCAGGATGGTATAACCGACGGCTTCATAGCCCTCGCATCGACGATCAAACATACGGGAAAGCATCGGGATCTCGAGATCGGCATAGTCGTAAATTTGAACCAGATCCTTACCCTCGTGCAGCCGATGAAGGCGCCCCGCATATTGGGCGATGGTTCCCTTCCACGAGACCGGCATGGTCAGGAACAGGGTGTTGAGGCGGGAGTCATCGAAGCCCTCGCCGACGAACTTTCCAGTCGCGATGATTAGGCGGGGCTCGTTCTCGGGAACGGCAGCGAGTTTTGCCATCTCGGCACCGAGCTTCTTCTTCCCGAGCCCTCCCTTGAGCCGGATAATGTTGCTAACTTCGGGTTCCAGGATCCGGACAAGGCGATCAATGTGCTCGGTTCGTTCGGTCAAAACGAGCGGGGTCCGCCCTCCGCGAAGCGCCGCCAAAATATCGGCACAGATCATCTCGTTGCGCTCATCATCCTGCCAAAGGGCATCGCAGTAATTTTGATAGGCCATGCGGGCCTCTTCTGCGGCTTCCTCAAAATAGCGAAACCCGGTGGGACGCACCATCACCTCATGCGCAAACGGCCTGGCGGCGGCTTCACTTCGCGCATCGACCCGATGGCGAACCGGTCCACACTGCATGAAAATAATGGGATGGTGTCCATCCTTTCGAGTGACCGTGGCGGAGAGTCCGAGAAGATACCGGGCCTTGGCCCTACGAGCAACAAGCTCGAAACTGCGGGCCGACAAATGGTGGCATTCATCAATGATCAAATGCCCGTAGTCCGCGACCAAATCCTTCACCACCCCTTTGCGCACGAGGCTCTGGATGAGGGCGACATCGATGTTCCCCGTGAGTCTCTTTCGACCTCCTCCAAGTCGCCCGATCTCCTTTTTCTCCAGCCCAAGAAACTGCTGAAGGCGCTCGACCCACTGATCCATCAGTTGCTGGCGATGGACCAGGATGAGAGTATTGATTCCACGGGCGGCGACAAGCCGGGCGGCGAGAACGGTTTTACCAAAGGCCGTTGTGGCCGCGAGCACTCCGGTGTCGTGGGCCAGCATCGCCTCGGCCGCCTTCGCTTGTTCGGGGCGGAGCGTTCCGCGGAAGGTCGCCTCCAAAGCGTTTCCGCCGTTCCTCTGGTCATCAACCCGGGGAGTGATTTTCAGTTCAGCAAAGAGGGCCAGAACTTCCTCCAAACAACCACGCGGAAGGGCCAGATGTTTCGGGAGATTCTCGGCACAGGCAATGATACGGGACTTCTCAAATGTGGAGAGCCTCATCGCCTGTGCTTTGTAAAATTCGGGGTTTTGAAAAGCGGCCAACCGGGCGAGGGCATTGTGGAGAGATGGCGTGAGATCAGCTTTGACGAAGTAAAGTTGATCAGCAGAAACAATCTTCAAAACCTTTGGCATCTTGCCCCCTGGCTTCTGATTTCGTATCCGGGAAAGCGTGAGTTTCCAAGGCTCGGCCCCGTCATCATCATCCGGCGAAGACATGCGGATCCCCATCACCCGGCCCTTCGATTCCGCTTCCCCAACAAGCGCTTCGAGTCGGGATTTGGAAACATCCTTCACTGATTCGAGATAAGCCCACTGGTCGCGATGGGCTTCCAAATTCGTATCAATAAAGACACTGTTACCAGCGGCTCGCGGTTCCTTCTGAAGCGGCAGCGCGACCAGATTTCCAAAGCCGCCGCGCGGCAGAGTGTTTTGATTTGGGAAGAAACGATCATACGAAGCAAAAGTCGTCCGGGGACGACGCTCCGTGGTTTCGGTGAGGATGTGGGAACCGAGCTTGCGAGCGAGAGTTGCGGAGACCGCTTCGGCGAAGAACAGCCAAACGTGGCCCCCGTTTCCCGAGCGCGATCTTTCGAGGTAAGCCGGAATCTCTTTTTCGTGGCAGGTTTCGAAGAAAGCGAGGGCGTCGTCGGACCATGATTCGCCATCGAAGTCCACCGCCAGAAAGTAGCAGGTCTCATCGAGGAGCATCGGATAGACCCCGGCCGTGATCTTTCCCGAGAGGTGATCACGAATCACGGCATCGGTCACCGGAAGCCAGTTCTGATGAGCGCAGGCACTGCACTTGATTCGGGGTTTTTCACACACTCCCCGCACCCATTCGTTTCCGCAGACCGGAGAGTATCCCGCCCGGCCCGTCTTCTTGCTCACAAAGCGGTGTGGGTAAACCTCCCCGCGACCCCGAAAGAGGGATCGGAAAAGGGCTATTTTTTCGCCCGGTGCGGAAGTGTTGGTGACGGGCATCAGACCGGAACGGATCATGCCACTTAGCCCAATCCCAGTCCCGCGATGGCGATCTTGATTTTACCGTAGCCGATCTTTTCGCCGGCCGCTTCGTAGATGGGCTTGAGCGCTTCGATGCCGTGCTCTGTGACCAAATTTGCCACCGTTCTCTCTTCGGCATCAGTGACGTAGTCACGGTGATCAATCTCCTCCCCTTCCTCAATCAGGCGGGCGATGTGCCCCTCGATGGTGCTTCCTCCCAGCTCCCGGGCTGCCACGATTTGAGTGATCGACATCTTCTTTTTGAGCATCTCCAGGGTCTCAAGGTAGGTCGCGCCCAACGGCCGCTTGACCGACACCACCGGACTTGCCGGTAGCGTATCGAGCTTCGACGCGCCGACTTCAGGATGCTGTGCCAGGTAGCTCTTCAAACCCTCACCGAAACCGGCTCCAAACTTTTCATACTTCTCCAGACCGACTCCATGGATCTTGAGAAACTCCTCCCGCGATTCCGGCATCAGGGCCGCAATCTGACGGAGAGTCCGGTCACTCGCGACGACGAAGGGCGGTACCGCATGGGCCTCGGCCATTTCCTTACGGATGACTCGAAGGTGATCGAAGAGACCTTGATCGAACTTGAATTTTTCCTCGACCACGGCGCGCCCCTTTCCGGACTTCTCCGGCTCCACGCGCTGGTCCTCCGGCACCTCGAAAGTCTCCTCGCCTTTCAAAACCCGCCACGCTCGGGGCGTCAGTTTTGGCACCGAAAATTCCCCCGGAGGAATCACCACGATCTTCTCCGCGACCAGACAATCAAAGATCCCACGCCAGTGCGCTTTCGGCTTTTCTTTCCCGGCCGCATAAGTCTTTAACTGATCGTGATTCATCTCGCGGATCTTCCGGGTATTGGCCCCGGCCACGATGTCGCAAAGATGCACCGACCCGAACCTTTCCCCGGTGCGTGCCATCGCCGAAAGGATCATCCGGGCATCACGGGTGGCATCCTTCATCTCGAAGTTTCCATCGCAAAAATCACAGCCACCACAGTTTTCCTCTGCCAGCGTTTCCCCAAAATATTGCAAGAGCGCACGCCGCCGACACTGCGCACGCCCGCCAAAGGCCTCCATCGCCTTGAGTAAATCCAGCGAGCGCTTTCGCTCCTCTTCGTTCTCAATTTCATCGATAAATCGTCGGATCTTAAAACCATCGCCGGGCGAGTAGAGGAGAAGACAGCGCGACGGCTCGCCATCACGACCGGCCCGACCGGTCTCCTGATAGTAGCTCTCGATATTTTTTGGCAAATCGCCATGAATGACAAAACGCACATCCGGTTTATCAATCCCCATCCCGAAGGCAACGGTGGCCACGATGATCCGGCAATTGTCACGGAGAAATGCCTCCTGCGTCGCCGAACGGTCCTCGTTCGCCATCCCGGCGTGATAAGCCCGCGCATCGATTCCGTTTGCCTGCAACATCGCAGCGGTGGCCTCAACCGACTTACGGCTGGTTCGATAAATGATCCCGCATTCCCCCTCGCGATCCTTGATAAACTCCACCATCTGCTTCTCCCAATCCTTCTTGGCCCGCACTTCGTAGTAGAGGTTTTCCCGGTCAAAGGAGGCACGCACTTTCACGGCACCGCCGAGGTCGAGATTCCTCTCGATATCCTCCGCCACCTGATGGGTCGCCGTCGCGGTGAAGGCCGCCATCGCCACTTGTGGAAAGAGATTTTTCAACTGTGAAAGGAAAAGGTAGTCCGGTCGAAAATCGTGCCCCCATTCCGAGAGACAGTGTGCCTCATCAATCGCAAAAAAGGCCGGTTGCTTTGTCGGACAGGATCGCAGTTTGTCGACAAATCCCGGCACCGAAAGCCGCTCCGGCGCGACGTAGAGCAAGTCCAGCTCGCCCGCCCGATATGCCCGCGCCGCCTCCTTTCGCTCATCCATCGAAGCCGTGCTATTGACACAAGCAGCCCGTATTCCATTCGCCCGCGCCGCATCGACCTGATCCTTCATCAGAGCAATCAGCGGACTCACCACCACCGCACACCCCTCCGCACAAACCGCCGGCAATTGATAGCAAAGGCTCTTTCCCCCGCCCGTCGGCATCACTCCGAAAACGTCGCGCCCCTCTAACAAGGCTCTCACCAAACCTTCCTGATGAGAGCGAAACGCCGGGAAGCCAAAGGTCTCCCGGAGCACGAGATCAGGATCTTTTTTAAAACTGTTCATAAGAACATTTAAGACCGATGGCGCAAGGACAGTCAAGAGCCAATCTCGAGGTGGGCTCCGCTCTCATTCTAGAAATGATCTGAACTTTTTCTCCGCTTGATTGTTTGATTTCAAAAAGACATCCTGACCGGTTTCAAATTCCAGTTTGTGTGACCAAGGTAAACGGCTTACACTCAATCGAAATGCGATTGAAAGCGAGACCGGCTGCAAAGCGAATGATGATCCCGGTGCTTGGGTTTCTGGTGACATCTCCGGTCATCCGGGGGAAAACCGTTGCAAGACAATGGAACGAAGAGAATCTGGACGCGATTCGGATCGACTTCCCCGCACCAACAATTCACGCGCGCAACCTTTTCCATCTGTCCGCGGCCATGTGGGATGCCTGGGCCGCCTACGACACCAAAGCGGTCGGATATCTTCATAATGAGAGCGCTGTCGTTCCAGTTGGATCCAGCCTCGGGGAGGCCCGTGATGAAGCGATCAGCTATGCCGCGTATCGGGTGCTGCAACATCGCTACTCCTTTTCGACAAATGCCTCCGTCACCATTCTTGCACTGGAGGACCGGATGGCCACCCTGGGTTATGATCCCACAAAAACCTCGACCGCCGGAGATGCACCCGAAGCAGTGGGCAACCGGATCGCCGCAACCGTGATCAGCTACGGAGAGATAGACGGAGCCAACGAAAGCGTCAGCCCCGGCTACACCGATGACACCGGTTACGCCCCGGTCAATGCCCCTCTGATTCTCAGCACCAATAATACCGCGGCGGGATACCCGGCCGGATGGACCGATCTCAACCGATGGCAGCCCCTGGCCTTTAGCGTTGCCCTTACTCAAAATGGGCAGATTGCCGCAAAAATCCAACAGTTTGTCAGCCCCCACTGGGGAAGCGTGAAAGCTTTCGGCCTGTTTTCCTCCGATCAAAATCCGGACGGACTCTATTTTGACCCCGGCACTCCCCCCAAGTTGGGAGGAGTGGGTGATTCCGACTACAAGAACAACACGATCGAGGTTCTGGAATACTCCGCACTTCTCGACCCTGCCGATCCGACGCCCATCAATCTCTCACCTTCGGCACGCGGCAATAATTCCCTCGGGACGAACGACGGAAGCGGTCACCCGGCCAATCCGGTGACGGGACTTCCCTACCCTGACAACTTCGTGCTTCATGCCGACTTCGGACGTTGTGTCGCGGAGTTTTGGGCGGACGGGCCGGAATCGGAAACGCCGCCGGGACACTGGAATGTTTTGGCCAACGAAGTCACCGACATCATTTTGAGCGACCCCTCCCTTGAACTCAGAATGGCCAACACCGGACCTGTTCTCGACACGATGGAATGGGAATTAAAGCTCTACCTTGCCCTCAATGCCGCACTCCACAATACCGCCGTCGCGGTTTGGGGGGTGAAGGAACACTACGACTACGTGCGGCCAATCTCAGCCATCAGATACCTCGGACGCAGAGGAGATTTACCAATCGTTCCGGGCTTGGTGGAAGAAATCACTCCGGCTACAGCCGGGAGCTACCATAGCGACCTCTCCGATCATGTTGGAGAACTTGCGGTTCAGACCTGGCCCGGCGAACCGGATAATCCCGAGGCACGGGCGGGCGGGCGTGAGTGGATCCTGGCCCGGGAATGGTTGCCCTACCAAAGGGACACCTTTGTCACCCCCGCCTTTGCGGGATATGTTTCAGGACACTCCGGATTCAGCCGGGCGGCGGCTGAAATCCTGACTCTGATGACGGGCACTTCATTTTTCCCGGGAGGGATTTACAACCACACGATTCCCGCCGGAGGGCTCGGGTTCGAGGCCGGTCCCACCACCGATGTCACCTTGCAATGGGCCACCTATTACGATGCCGCCGATGAAGCCGGCGAGTCCCGGCTTTACGGAGGAATCCACGTTTCTCCGGATGATGGACCGGGCCGCGTCATGGGGGCAAAAATCGGGCAAGCCGTCTTTAGCCACGCTCGCAAATACTGGAATGGTTCAATCCTCGAGGAGGCTCCGGTCAGCCTCACTGAAACCGGAAAACTGACCTACCGGACCACTCCCGGATACCACTATACCCTCGAAAGTGGGACCGACCTGATCTCCTTTCCGACAATCGAAGCAACGCCCGGTATCGCAACAGACCACGAACAGACCTTCGTCGTCCCCTTAACTGATCCAAGTCGCTTCTTCAGGGTGAACAGGGTGAAAGCCACCTCACCCTGAGCCAGACTCCTCGCCCTTTTTAGGGGGAGCAATCTCCGATGCATGCTCCAAAAATGGAACCAAGAAGGCTGAACGCGGTGATCAGAGGCACAAAGATCAGGAAAAATTTGGCCCTCGAGATATCACCCTCGTGACGGACAAAGACCGACATGAGCCCCGCAAGGACTCCGATTTGAATCAGGATTCCCAACATGGATCATTGTCCGCACTAGACCGCATCCGCGCAGCGTTGGCAGAGGTCGTCTTTGACGACGGGCTCATACTTACGGCAGCGGGGACACATCGTATGGCTGGTGCCTTCAACCGCAGCGGCGAGCGCCTCTCCTTCGGTGACCTTGAGCTCGCTCACGATAAAGAACTCGGTCGCAAACCGGTGATCCTTGAGCAGATCGAGGCACGGATTGTTTGGGGGCACGGTGAGGGTGACGCTGGCTTCGTTGTTCTTGTTGAACTCCTTGGCCTGCACCTTTTCCTCAATCGCAGTCTGCATCACCGCCTTGATTTCGTGGAGTTTGTTCACTTGCTCGATGGCTGACGTGGTGGCGTATTTCGGGTTCACCCCGGGGAAGGTTTGCTCGTGAATGCTGCCTTCCGATTCATTGCGACCGGCGTGCTCCCAGGCCTCTTCACTGGTGTAAGCAAGGACGGGGGCGAGAAGTTTGACGAGGGCATCGAAGATCTGTCCCATCACCCAAACACTGGCCTTGCGTTGCTCGCTGTCTTCGGCGTCGCAGTAGAGGCGGTCTTTGGTGATGTCGATGTAGCTGGCGCTCAGATCGCTCGCGGCGAACTGATTGACGAGAGAGAACACTTTACGGAAGTCATATGCCTCGTAGGCATCTCGTACTTCGGCAATGATGACCTGAAGCCGCTCCATGATCCATTGGTCAATGAGCGGAAGGAACTCCGGCTCGCTGACCTTCTCGTCACGCATGTTGCCGAGGAGGATCTTGAAAGTATTGCGGAGACGTCGGTAAGGCTCGCCAACCTGCTGGAAGAGGCCTTCGCTAAAGGGAACCTCATTTTGCCAATCAACCGAGGAGACCCAAAGACGGAGAATGTCAGCGCCGTATTTATTGTAGAAATGGGCGGCGTCGGTGGGCTTGCCTTTTTTCTTGTCGCTCTTTGCGTGCTTCTTGCCGGTGTCTTTATCGACCACGAAACCATGAGTGAGGACCGTTTTGTAAGGGGCCTTGTCACGAACTCCAACACTCAGCATGAGTGAGCTTTGGAACCACCCGCGGTGTTGGTCGGTGGCCTCAAGGTAGAGGTCGGCCGGGCAGCTGAGTTCAGGGTGGGCATCGAGAACGGCGACGTGCGAGGAGCCGGAATCGATCCAGACGTCAAGGGTGTCGCGGCACTTTGTGGAGCCTTCGGGAAGGCCGAAAAGGGTGGCGAGGTCGGCGTCGGATTTCTCAAACCAAACGTTCGTTCCTTCTTTTTCGACGAGGTCGGCGATCTTCCTGGCGAGGTCGGCGGAAACGATGGGAGCGCCGTCCTTGTCAAAGAAGACCGGAAGTGGAACCCCCCAGGTGCGCTGGCGTGAGATACACCAATCCGGGCGAGCCTCGACAGTGCCATAGATGCGGTTGCGGCCCCACTTGGGAAGCCAGGTGACTTCATCGATTTCACTCAGCGCTTTTTCGCGAAGCTGGTCGATCGAGATGAAGAACTGCTCGACGGCCCGAAAGATAATGGGCGTCTTGGAGCGCCAGCAGTGCGGGTAACTGTGGGCGTAGGTTTCTTCGCCGAGAAGAGCACCTTTTTCGGTAAGAATTTCGACGATGCGGGCATTGCCTTTGAAAACATGCGTGCCCACGAGCTCGGGCAGGCCGCACTCGTCGGTGAAGAGGCCGTCGTCATCGACCGGGCTCAGAACGCCGAGGCCGTTTTGTTGTCCGATGGAGTAATCATCCGCACCATGGCCGGGCGCGATGTGAACGGCGCCTGTTCCGGATTCGGTGGTGACAAAGGGAGCGAGGATCACCTTGGAAGTGCGATCGAGGAAAGGATGCCGCGCTTCCAAACCTTCGAGCCCGGCACCTTTGATTTCGCCCAATTCCTCCTCAAGAGTGAGGCCGGTCTTTTCCTGAAACTCACCAAGGAGATCGCGGACGACGATGATCGTGGCTCCATTGGAATATTTCCCGATGGTGTAAGTGAAACGCTCGTGCACTGCGATGCCGAGATTGGCGGGAAGGGTCCACGGGGTGGTGGTCCAGATCGCGATGGACGAGCCATCGGGAAGCGAATCATGCGCAGGCAAATCAAACTTCACGAAAACCGCCGTCGACTTCTTGTCCTGATACTCGACCTCCGCTTCAGCAAGCGCGGTTTTGGCACCGTAGGACCACTGGACGGGTTTCTTGGACTGATAAACGCAGCCTTTTTCGATCAAAGCTGCAAAAGTGCGGATGATGTTGGCTTCGTAGCCGGGATCGAGAGTGAGATAGGGATTCTCCCAATCACCAAAGACACCGAGGCGCTTGAAGGACTCGCGCTGGGTATCGATCCAGCCACGCGCAAAGGTTTCGCAGCGGCGGCGGATTTCGGCCGGCTCGACGTCACGGGCGTCCTCGTCCTGCATCACCTTGAATTCGATGGGCAGTCCGTGGCAGTCCCAGCCGGGGATGTAGGGAGTTTCAAAGCCCGCCATGGACTTCGATTTCACCACGAAATCCTTGAGCACCTTGTTCAACCCGGTGCCCATGTGAACGTCGCCATTCGCAAAGGGAGGACCGTCATGAAGAATGAAACGCGGGGCATTCCCGGCTTTACGCTTCGCGATAATTCGTGCGTAGAGATTGTCGGAATTCCACTTTTCGAGGCGAGCCGGCTCACGCACCGTCAAATTTCCCTTCATGGGGAAATCTGTCTTGGGCAGGAACAGGGTGTCTTTGTAGGATTTTCCTTCTGGAGTGCTCATAGCGCTAGGGGCGGGACGCTAGGCAGCACTTGCAAAAAGGTCAAGGTCGGGCCAAAAGTGGAATTTTCTCCGGGGGCTCATGCCTGATTCATCTTTGAGCGGTATTCTCCTCACCAACATGAAGATTTTAAAACTCCTTCTCACTCACCTCATAGGGCTAACACTCTTCACCGCAAACGCCTGCACTCTCCGGATTGACATCAGCCACCAATTTGCGGGCAAACCTCTCTCCCTTAATTCTCTCAAATACAAGGCCACCGAAACCCTTTCCATCACCCGCCTCTCCTACCTCCTCAGCGAGCTGGCCATTCAGGACCAGGAAGGCACCTGGCAGGAACTACCCAACCAATTCGCCTTCATTGACGCCTCCTCCCGCCGCACTTCCTGCACCCTCAAAAAAGTTCCGTCGGGCTCCTATAAATCCCTCCGCTTCTCCCTCGGTGTTCCCAAAAAAGAAAACCACGGAGATCCCGCGCAATACCCGGCCGCCCACCCTCTCAATCCCAATCTTAACAACCTCCACTGGGACTGGGCCGGCGGCTACATCTTCCTCGCACTCGAAGGACAATACCGGCAACCCGACAAAGAGGTTAACGGCTTCGTCTATCACCTCGCCAACGACCCAAACCTCTCCCGCGTCCAACTCAATGCCGCCTTCCGCGTCAAAAACACCACCGCCCTGGGCCTCACTTTCGATCTCCAAAAACTCCTCATCCACCCCCGCTCACTCTCCTTCGGGAAAGACGGCAACTCCACCCACTCGCACCCCGGCGATCCCATCGCCAGCGCCCTCGTCGCCAACCTCCAAAGTTCCTTCACGATTCAGGGAGCTTCTTACCCGCCCGATGAAGCTCCCCTCGCCGCCGTCACCCCGCTTTACCTTCCCGGGAAATTCACCCCCTTCCCTTTCAAAATGAGCCGGCGTTTCCCAATGCCTCTCCTCCCCCGCGATAATCCCCTCCTCGAAGAACGCGTGAGCCTTGGAAAAAAACTCTTTCACGATCCGGGCCTTTCCAAAGACGACAGCATCTCCTGCGCGTCCTGTCATCATCAGGACAAAGCCTTCACCGACGGCTTGATCTTTTCCAAAGGCATCGCACAACGGGAAGGCAGCCGCAACTCCATGCCCCTCTTCAATCTCGCCTGGAAGTCGTCCTTCTTCTGGGACGGTCGTGCCAGGTCCCTCCGCGACCAGGTCCTTCAGCCCATTCAAGACCACCGGGAAATGGCCTCCGATCTCCCCACCGTCATCGCCCATCTTGAAAAAGCCGAACACCCCGCCTTCGAAAAGGCCTTCGGCCCCGGCAAAGTCACCGCAGAAAAAATCGCTCTCGCACTCGAAAATTTTCTCCTCACCCTCACCAGCTACGATTCCAAATTCGACCGCGCGATGTCCGGCAAAGCCAAGCTCTCCCCCGTCGAAGAACGGGGCATGGAACTCTTCTTCACCGAATACGAACCCCGCAGCCAGCAATATGGGGCCGATTGCTTCCACTGCCACGGCGGAGCCAACTTCTCGGACCACCAATTCCACAACAACGGCCTCGCACCTTCACTCAAAGAATCTGCGGTTCTCTTTTCCACCCCCAGCCTCCGAAATCTCACCCTCACCGCACCCTACATGCACGATGGCCGCTTCAAAACCCTCGAAGAAGTCATCGCCCACTACAGCGGCCCAATGCACCGGAGCAAATCACTCGATCCCAACCTCGCGAAACATCCCAAGCCCGGCCTTCAGTTAAAAAATGAAGACCAAGCCGCCCTCGTCGCCTTCCTAAAAACCCTCACTGATCCGAAATATGGTCGCTGACAGAGTGGGTGTAGTCAAAATGTGGATAGAGATGATCCGGATGACGAAAAAGGCGATCAACCTGAAGATATTCGCGGTCATCAGCCCACCTTAATCCCCCCCCTCACCCCGGGCTTGCGGAAGAATATCTGATCACCCGGCCGATTAAAGTTTCAGAAAATTGTGGTATTGCGGCGCCGTCCAAGTTAAGGCATCGGGTCGGCCTCTGCATTCGTCAGTTTTTAAGACTAACGTCTCACTGCAGAAGCCATTTTATTACGATGAAAATGTATGTAGGTAATCTGTCGTTCAATACGACAAAGGAAGAACTTGAGTCCTTCTTTTCCCAGTATGGTTCGGTAACGGACACTCACCTTCCTGAGGACCGCGAGACCGGCCGCCCACGTGGCTTTGCCTTCGTGACGATGGACTCCAAGTCAGCAATGGAAGACGCCATTAAAGGCGCCGACGGTCAGGAACTCGACGGTCGCAATCTTAAGGTAAACGAAGCCAAGCCCCGCGACGATCGTAGCGGTGGCGGACGTAGCTACTAGTCCGCCCTCAACGGATCTCCTCAAAAGGCAAAGCACTTCACCGTGCTCTGCCTTTTTTTATGGTCTCCTCCCGCGCCATCCCAACCCGACAAAAACCCCGGAAAGAGAAAAGGAACGCCCCCTATGTTGGAATCTCATGGGCAGTGAGGTGAAGCGTTGAAACGTAAATCAAGTCATCCTCTTCGCCATCCCCCAGATTGTAGATTTCCTTCTTCACCGCCCACCCTGTTTTCTTAAGAAGATTCTTCAAAGCGACATCCGTAAAAAACCGCAGCCGCTGCTCCGTTTCCTCCTGACGGACAATCTCACCTGAGCGGCTTCTCATGGTATAGCGATGCTTCCTCACCAAGCTCCCGGTCTGCTCCTTGATCCTGTGCCGTGTTTCCAGCTCTCCCTCCTCACCGGTCGGAAGCTGGATTCCACGATCAAAATACCATTGATTCTGAGGCAGGTCCCCGGAGAGCTCGGCCCAGGGAAAGAAGAGCGTGAGATAGAGATGATCCGTTTGTTCCCGCAACCTCTGGAGTTGCTTCTGCGGATCGGGAAACAATTGAAAGGTGAACGCGGGAATCAGGATCGACGAATACCTACCCTCATGCTCCTGCCAGGCTTCCTCGATCACCTCTGCCGAAGGATGCCTTTCCCGGGACAACGCCGCCATTTCTGAAGAAAGTTCGAGCCCTGTCAATTCATGCCCCGCCTCCACCAGCGGCCCCAAAAGTCTTCCCGAACCGGACCCCACATAAAGCGATTTCCCGTCCTTATCCTGAAGATAATCATCGATCAAAAGGAGCTCACCCGGGGCCTCTTCAGCCTCCCAAAAGAGGTCGTGCCAGAGCGCCTCCAGACCGTGGTAACCAGATTTCACTCCAGAGAGATGTCAGAACATATACAAAACGACAACCCCGCACTGAGCCACAAGGGTCATCATACTTGCCCCCCTTCTTCCAGCAGAGGACACGCCCGGGAGAGTCCCTCTTAATCCTCCCCATCACTTAGCACTTCTATCTTTCCCCAAAATGTGGTCCTAAAGCCCCCGTCATGACTTCGGCTGAGATTCGCACAAGCTTCCTCGAGTTCTTTAAGGAAAAGCAGCACACCATCGTGCCCTCCGCTTCCATCCTCCCCCAGTCCCCGGGCCTCCTCTTCACCAATGCCGGGATGAACCAATTCGTGCCCTACTTCCTCGGCACCGAAAAGGCTCCCTACAATCCTCCCCGCGCAACCGATACCCAGAAGTGCATCCGCGCCGGCGGCAAACACAACGACCTCGAGGATGTCGGCTACGACACCTACCACCACACCTTTTTCGAAATGCTCGGAAACTGGTCCTTCGGCAACTACTTCAAAGAAGAAGCCATCGCCTGGGCCTGGGAACTCGTCGTCGAACGCTGGGGCCTCCCCGCCAACCGGCTCTATGCCACCGTCTATTCTCCATCCGAAGGCGACCCCTCGGAATTCGACCAGGAAGCCTACGATCTCTGGAAAGGCTTCTTCGAAAAAGCCGGACTCGATCCCGCCGTCCACATCGTCAACGGTAACGTCGAAGACAATTTCTGGAAAATGGGCGACACCGGCCCCTGCGGTCCGTGTTCCGAACTCCACGTCGACATGACTCCAAAAGGCGACACCGGAGGAAAGCTCGTCAACATGGACTCCGATCTCTGCATCGAGATCTGGAACCTCGTCTTCATCCAATACAACGCCGAAGAAGACGGCACCTACCGCGACCTCCCCGCCAAACACGTCGACACCGGTCTGGGCTTCGAACGCGTCTGCTCCCTCATTCAGAACACCAAGGGTTTCACCGACTTTTCCGAAAAGCCCACCAACTATGCTACCGACGTCTTCCAACCCATCTTCCGTAAACTCGAAGAACTCAGTGGCAAAAAATACGTCGACATCTACCCCGGCGAAGAAAGCGATGCCCTTGAGGAAGCCATCGCCTTCCGCGTCATCGCCGACCACATCCGCACCCTGAGCTTCTCGATTGCCGATAGCATCATCCCCGGGAATACCGGCCGCAATTACGTCCTCCGCCGCATCCTGAGACGCGCCGTTAAATACGGCCGCACCCTCGGCTTCGATGGCAAAGAACCCTTCCTCCCCAAACTCGTCGATACTCTCGTCGCAGAATTCGGACACGTCTTCCCCGAGATCAAAACCCGCGCCGAAGTCGTCAAGGAAACCCTCGCCCTCGAGGAAGAGTCCTTCAACAAGACCTTGGACCGGGGCTTGGAAAAATTCGAAAAAGCCGCCGAAGGAAAAATCTTCCCTCCCGAAGACGCCTTCCAACTCTACGACACCTTTGGCTTCCCTCTCGACCTCACCGCCCTCCTCTGCCGCGAGCGAGGCATCTCTCTCGATGAAGCCGCAGTCGAAGCCCGGATGGAAGAAGCCCGTGAACTTTCGCGCGGTGCCCAAAAGAAAACCGTCGTCCGCGCCACCGACATCTCCACTGATGCCGTCACCGAATTCGTGGGCTTTGACCTAGACAGCTGCGAAGCCACCGTCCTGGAGATCCACGACAACCTCGTCATCACCGACCAAACCGTCTTCTTCACCGAAATGGGCGGACAGGAAGGCGATAGTGGCATGATCCGTCCCGGTCATGACCCCGCTTCGCAAGTCTCCGGCACCCAAAAAATCGGAGGTGCTGTCGCCCACCAAATCGAAGGCGACCTCCCATCGATCGGCGACAAAGTCACCCTCACCATCGACCGCGATCGACGCGCTCCCATCGAGGCCCACCACACCGCAACCCACCTTCTTCACTGGGCCCTCCACGAGGTCGTCTCACCCGACGCCGCCCAGCAAGGCTCCAGCGTCTCGCCCGACCGTCTCACTTTCGACTTCAACTCCAAGGCCCTCACTCCACAGCAAATCACCGCCATCGAAGAAAAGGTCAACGCCTCCATCGAAGCCGACGATCTCGTCTCCTGGATCGAAGTCCCTCACACCGACGTCAAGGACCGCTCCGACATCATGCAGTTCTTCGGCGACAAATACGGCGACCTCGTCCGCGTCGTCCAAATCGGCGGCGGCGACAAAACTCTCGACGGCTTCTCCATGGAACTCTGCGGAGGAACCCACGTCCGGAAAACCTCCGAGATCGGGCTCTTTAAAATTAAATCCGAAGGCTCTACCGGTGCCGGCATCCGCCGTATCGAAGCCCTCTGCGGCCCTGCTGCCGAATCCTACCTCGCCGAGCAAAACAAACTGGAAGCCCAGGAAAAAACCGAAGCCCTCGTCAAACTCGAAAAGGCCAACGCCGCCCTCACCAAGCTCGACGCCAACACCTTCACCGTCGCTGACACCGCGTCAGCCTCCGAAGTCAAAACCCAGGCCATCGAAGCCGAAAAATCCCTCAAAAAGGCCCAGTCCGCTGGCGCGGCCCGCTTGGCCGACGCCCTCATCGCCGACCAAAACATCACCGGCAACATCGTCATCACCGCCGAGGGACCTGCAGCACTCCTGCAGGAACTCCTCAACGGCTTGAAGAAGATTCATTTCTCCCAAGCCGCCTTCCTCATCGTCGATGATGGCGACAAGCTCCACCTCGGGGCTCTTTGCGGAGAAGACGGCAACAATGCCGGGCACGGTGCCGGAAACCTCATCAAGGACCTCGGCCCCATCGCCGGCGGCAGAGGCGGCGGCAAGCCCGACATGGCCCGCGGCGCCGCCCCCGAACGCGACAAACTCGCCGACCTCCTCGCTGCCGCCAATTCGGAGCTTGGACTTTAGTCCGAGCTGCAGAACCCACCCCCCCGTTTCATGCGTCCCACCGAAAGACGTCGTGAATTCCTTCACACTGAAGGCTACCTCATCGTCAGGAATTTCTTCCCCGTCGGGGAAATTTCACACGCCCGTGCCGGCCAGGACGCCTTCTATCAAGGCCTGTCCAACCGCACCCCCGAATTCAAGTGGCCCCACCCCCGCCCCTGCAAATCCCGTACTCGCAAACACCCCTACGCCTCCTTCTTCCGCACCGAGTTCGCAAGCCTCCTGCGCGACGGCCGCCTCGCCAAACTCATCCGGGAAACCTTCCCACTCGAGCAAGTCCGTTTCTGGCACGATCAGCTTATATACGATGAACCTCGTACTTCCGGAAAAATCAAATACCATTGGCACCGTGAAGAAAGCCGCTGGCTCACCTGCGCTGCACAAAAAATGCTCACCGCCTGGATTCCCCTCATCGATTTCACCCCCGAAATGGGTCCCATCACCATCATGGCCCGGGAGCAGCCCCGCCGCATGATCCTCAACGCCGGAGACCTCGTCCTCTTCGACTCCCACACTCTCCATGGAAATCCCCCCAACTACGGAATGCAACCCCGATGCGCCCTCGCCGCTCATTATGCTTCCGCCGATCTCACCTACCAATCCAGCGGCACGTTCTCACACGTCAACGAACGCGTCGTCCGTCAGATCAACGGCCTCCCCGACTTTCAAGACCCCGCTGTCTGCCCGATTGTTTCCTAAGCTTGTATAAGCTTCTGCCCCAACGCGACGCACCCCAGGAGTCCGGCATCATCCCCCAGCTCCGGAGGCCCCACCAGATTCTCAAGATCAGGCAATTGAAGGTATCCGTTCAAAAGCCCCGCCAGTTTTTCGCGGACCATCGGAAAAAGTTGCTCCTGGTGCATCACCCCCCCGCCCAAAACAATTCGTTCCGGCGGCGCAATCATCAGCACATTCACACAGGCCTGCGCAAGATACCACGCCTCCATCTCCCAGGCAGGATGATCCCGGGGCAACTCTGCTGCCGGAATTCCCCACCTCTCTTCGACCGCCGGTCCGCTTGCCATTCCTTCCAGGCAATCCCGGTGAAACGAACACGTTCCCCGAAAATTGTCATCCGGATGCCGGGACACCCTCATGTGTCCCATTTCAGGATGGCCGGATCCATGAACCAAATCTCCATCAATCATCAACCCTCCCCCGATTCCAGTCCCCACCGTAAAATAGGCGGCATTCTTGAGACCCTTCGTCGCCCCCCAGATCGATTCGCCAAAAAGAGCGGCATTCACATCAGTTTCAAAAACCGCCGGGATATCCCCCAGAACTTTCCGAAGTGGCCCGAGAAGATCCGTTTGCGACCAGCCCTCCTTGGGAGTCGAAGTGATATAACCATACCCCGCGGATCCCCGATCAAGATCAGCCGGACCAAACGTTCCCACCGCAAGAGCATCAGGCCGACCGTGGGCCGTTGCCGCCCTTAAGAAAAACCGCACCAAGTGTGCCATTGTTTCCTTCGGAGAGGTTGTCGGAATCCGCTCGCGCACCAAAATATCCGAAGGACTGGAAGCGAGGGCCGCCACCATCTTCGTTCCACCTGATTCCAACACCGCAATCAATCGTCCACTCATCTCTTTCATGGAAATACCGAATCAAACGATCGAGGTAAATATCAGAAGACACTTGTCAATAACTCCAATCCCCGCTAGTTCCCCCTCCGTGGCTGACTTTCGATTTGAAAACCTAGAGGTCTGGAAAATGGCAACGGAGATCGGACATCGCATCGCCGATCTTGCTGACACCGTCGAATCTCTGGGAAAAACATCCTTCGCAAACCGCCTTCGCGAAGGCAGCTATAGCATTTCCGGCATTCTTGCCGAGGGCAGCAGCTGTCCCACCAAGGCTGAGTTCGCTGAGTTTGTAGGCCGTGCCCGGGGTGCAACCCTCGAGCTTGCCAACCTCGTCATTTTCTTTGGTGAGCGCGAACTCGTTACCGAGGTCGAAGAAGCCGCTCTTGTCAATATGCTCAAGCGCGAGTCCAAGATGCTCGACAATTTCCGCCAAAGTCTCGAGCGCGCAGTCCGGCCTGACGCCGTCGTCGCTTAAACCTCCTTCGAGCGTTCTGAGATCCGCTTGCGGGCCTCCCGAAGCTTCATCACGAGCCAGGTGACCGTCAGGAAGGCAACACCCTGGATAAACCAAAAGGCGTTCGGAACCGCTCGGGCAACATCCCGCGGCATTCCTTCCTGCGAAAGGAAAACCCCCGATCCATAGACCGGCCAAGAGAGCGGACAAATCCCCGCCAACCAGACTCCGGGCGCAATCAGTTCATCACTACTCGCCGAAAGGATCACGCCCAGCATCACGGGGACAACCCCGACCAGGATCACCACGATCCCCGTTGCTTTCCGCCCGATCCATTCCAATAAAGTCAAAAGCCCCAGCCCTCCGATCAGCAAGATCGCGAACATTGCTCCCTGAGTGATCGGCAGAAGCGACAAGGCGGGGTACCAATGGGAATCCACAACCGAACTGGCAAAGACATACCAGCCCACTCCCCCCATCCCGGCCATCGCAATGGTCCAGGGCAGCGAAGTCGCCGCATCAGATAAAACCGGGAGTTTCGAGTTGCCAAACTTCCTCGCCCTTCGCCACCCGCGGACCTGCCCGTCACTCTGGGGCGAAATCAAAAAGGTGAGCCACCACAGGAAAGCCAGGGTCACCAGGCCATAGAGACCAATCATGACGGTTGCCTCCCAAGCCTCGGGCCTCCATATCTTGGAATCCGGATCCAGAATCCTCCCATACTTGCGGTTGAATCCCAGGGAAGGAAAAACGTCCCCGCTCTCGATCAAGGGCAGGGCATTCCCCAGGAGCATCAATTGCAGCCATCCAAAGAGCCCCGTCGCCCCCACTTTCCCAAGTAGGTGGCAGTCCACTTTCCGCCATCGGCGCCACAGCATCACCACCATTGCGAGACTCAGGACAGCCTGGGAAATCAGGGTGAAAATAGACTGCGGCAGATTGAGTCCAAAAAATCGTGCCTGGGGAACCAGCTGATCGTAGAGCGCCACCATCTCCCCCAGGGGGACCGGAATGAGGTGGGGCTGCACCTCATCGTAGACCGGATAGATCGTGACATATTTGAAGTAGACCAGCCCGAAGTTTGCGGCCTGGGGAATGACGGTGTAGAGAAGAAACACCATGCCGGTTGAAGCCAGAAAGGCCCACCGACGGTTCGTCATCACCGAACCGGCCACCAGCCCGGTCAGATGATACAGGATCGCCGCCATCACAAAGACCGCATAGAGCTGCACGATGCTGGAAACAGGCACCTTGCCTTCCCAAACCGACCAAAAAGTGAAAGGCATCGTCGCCAGAAAAAGAATCCACTCGCGAATCGGTAAACCAAAAAGATATCCCAACACTTTCGACATCGGCGTCATGGGTGCCAGACGCTGATAGTCCATCACCCCTTCATCGGCCTCGGTGGTGATCCCGGCTGCCGCCTGCCCGGTTCCCATCCCAAAGAGAATGATTCCCTGGAGAATCAGAAGAGGAATCAAGGGCGTGCGCGCAATATCAGCCGCGTCCTTTAACCCGCGGGCACTCCCCTCGCGGGTCACAAAGAAGACAAATCCGGCAATCAAAACCGTCAAAAGCAACATCACCCCAAACCCGGTCAAACGAAGCCGGCTCCGGGCATAGCGTCGCACGATGGGATTTGCCCAGATCTTCCACGCAGGAAGCGGCTTCTTGTTTCCTGCCTCACTCATTTTTCGCGATTACCCTCCGCCACCCTCACCAAAATATCCTCAAAGGAAGAACTCTCCTCCTCCAAAGCCCGAACCTTCAATCCGGCATTCACAAGGTCCACCAAAAGCTGCTCCTGTTCCGTGTCATCGCCGGAATACTGAAACCCAACCTTCGAACCATCGATCTTGATTTCCGTCACCCCCCGTTTCGTTTGAAGCCACTCTCCAAGTGCTTCCGGATTCCCAAAGGTCACCGCACAAAGATGTCGTTCCGCCCTCCCAAGCTCCTTGCGAACTTCTTCCGCCGTGCCACTCGCAAGCAAGCGGCCTTGATTCATGACACAAAGGGAAGAACACATTTCCGCCAATTCACTCAGGATATGGGAACTCACCAAAACCGTCACCCCCTTGCTCGCCAAGCCTTGCAAGGCAATCCTCATCTCGCGCCTCGACAGCGGATCAAGTCCACTCGCCGGTTCATCCAAAATAAGAACCTTGGGACGATGAAGAAGCGTCTTGGCCAGGACCAGACGCTGCGTTTGTCCCCGCGACAACTCCTTGCACCACGCCTCTCTCTTCTCGAGAAGATTCACAATCCCCAGACATTGATCCACCCGTTCCCGCCGTTCCTTTCGATCACCCAGTTGATGGGTATCGGCATGGAAATCCAAAAACTCCCAGAGCTTTAAATCCGATGGCACCGGCGCAAGATCCGGCATGTAGGCCATCACCCGACGGGCCTCATCAGCCGATTCAAAAATATCAAAACCCGCGATACTGACCTCTCCATAGGTCGGCTCCATTAAGGTCGTCAGCACCTTGAACGTGCTCGTTTTTCCCGCTCCATTCGGACCGACCAGCCCGTAGACCTCCCCATAGGGAATGCTCAGGCTAATGTCCTGCACCGCCACAAAGTCTCCATAGTCCACGCGGAGATCCTTGATCTCGATTGCCGCCTCGCTCATCTAAAAAATATCGCCCTCCAGCGCGTCGACATTCTTTGGAGGTGCCAGTTGATACTTCTCCCATTGTTCCGCCAGTTTCTGGGTCCGCTCGGCCTGATGTTTCTGAAGAGCCGCACGCTGTTCAGGTTGCAGGACCGCCTCGATCGCCGCATCGCGACCCGCCCGATCCAGCGGGGTTTCCTCTCCCGTAAATCCCTCCGGTTTCACTTCCGGTCGATAGTCTTCCGCACCTCGAACCAGCACCCCAAAAAGCTGCGAATGCTGGTCGTCATCCAACGACACGATATCATCGAGCCTCTTCAACTTGCGGTCCGCTTCATTCTGAACCGTCTTCACCCGTTTCTCCAAACTCTCCGCCTGAAACTTCTCCAGCTCCTCTCCCTCGAGAAACCCTTCCATGATCTCTTCAACCTCATTGAAATCCCGCCAATCATTGTCGGTCGCTTTCACAAAATCGACAAACCCACTCTCGTTACTGTCAATCACCTCGGTGATCCGCTCTGCATTCCTTCTGCTTTGTTCAGCGAAATACTCTTTCAGCTCCTCCTGCTCGGCCTCGCTGAGATTGTAATTTCTCGTCCACTCGGACACCCGGGCATCGGCCCAATCGGCCTCGCCCACTTTCCGAACCCGCTCCATCACCGGAGCGACCTGACGCATCCATGGCTTTGCACTTCCCAGAATGTCATCAAAACTCACCTCTTTTCCCTCCTTAAAATCACGGGCCATTCTCCGAAATTCCCCTTTTCCCGATCCCCCCATCCGCTCGACATGCTTCTCCATCGCTCGAAGTCGCCGATTGGAGCGAGCCAGTGACTCTTCGGAAATCTCGAGCTTTTCCTGCATCGACCCCGGATCGGGACGAAGACTCTTTGAAAAAAGAATCCCTCCGGTAACCCCCATGATGAGGCCAATGATTAATCCGAGAGCTTGTTTGATCTGCACTCTCTACCAGTAGCAGATTCCCATAATGTTGCCGGTATAAAGTTCAATCGGTTAATCAAAAATCAGGGAGCCGGGCGCCCCAAGATCACTTCTTCTCCTTTCCTGCCTCCACCTTGAGAGGAGTCAGCATGAGCCCCTTGAACTCGACCTCAACGCCCTCGGCCTGCAACGCGATCTGCCCCTTGCTTTTAGTGCAATTCGTTCCGTGATTCACAAAATCACCATTGACCCAAACTTTCAATTCGTTCCCCTGACACTCGATGACCATCTTGTTCCACTCCCCCACCGGCTTCTCGGAACCATCGGTGAGATTCAGAATGCGACGTGAATCGCCTTGATTCCCGCCCCACTTCTGATTCTTCCCCTTGGGACGGCGCTTCTCCATGTCAGGCACCTCGATGTTCTCCGCGATGCACCAAAAATCACCTGCATTGGTGTGATGCATCTGCACCTCAATGGACGCAGGGAACATTTCATACAGCGCGCGTGGAGTGGACGCATAGACAAGAACTCCGCAGTTTCCCGGCTCCTTGGCAAAGCGATACTCCAATTCCAATTTGAAGTTTTCGTGGACCTTGTCCGTGATCAGGTGCCCACCCGGCTTCCCAAGACTCACCAGCTTGCCATCACGTACGATGAAGCTCGGCTTGATATCGGGATTCTTATCAGCCGCCGGCACATCGGAATGCCAGCCGGTGAGATCTTTCCCATTGAAGAGAGCAATCGAGGCTGCCTTTTTCTCCTTCACCTCCTGGGCCGGAACAATGGCAGGAACAAAAGCAAGAACAGCAGCGGTCAATACAGGGATAATTGGTTTCATGATGACGAAACGTGGCTCAAGACGTCCGTTCTTTCAAGACGCACCAACAGCGGGAAAATGAAAACCAGAATCGCAAGGCCACTTGACAGACTGTCTGAGGCTGGCTTGATGAAGTCTCAAAATTCCCCATGGCGTCTCAAAAAAAGAACCCCTCACCCGATTCCACTTCGACGTGCCCACGCCTGCCCTTTTGGAAAAAGGCCTTGTTTTCTCTCCTGACCCTCCTGGTCTTCTTCGGCTTGATCGAGTTGGTTTTATTCGTCGCCGGAGTCAAGCCGCTCTCTTACGAGGAAGATCCATACGTCGGCTTCTCATCGCAAATCCCCCTGTTTATTGAGCAAAAAAGCGACGATTCGCAAATGGTAACATCGCGCAACAAGCTGTCCTACTTTAACAAACAGAGTTTCCCCAAGGAGAAAAAGGACAACACCACCCGCATCTTCTGCGTGGGAGGATCCACTACCTATGGACGCCCCTACGATGACTCCACTTCCTTCTGCGGATGGCTTCGCGAACTCCTCCCCGTCGCTGATTCTTCACAAGACTGGGAACTCATCAACGCAGGGGGAATCAGTTATGCCAGTTATCGGGTCTCGGCCCTCATGGAGGAATTGGCTGAATACGAACCGGATCTCTTCATCGTCTATTGCGGACAGAATGAATTCCTCGAGCGACGGACCTATTCCAAAATCATCGATATGCCCGCCTCGGTCCGTGGAATCGGTGCGGTCCTCAGTCGCACCCGAACCTACAGTGGCATCACCCGCCTCGTCAGAAGTTCAAACAAAGAAGCCGATGATGCCCCCGAGAAACTCGATGGCGAGGTCAACGCGATCCTCGATCAATCCGTGGGCCTGGACGATTATGAACGGGATGAAGAGCTCGAGTCCCAGGTGCTTGACCACTACCGCTATAACATGGCGCGCATTGTTGACATTGCCCGGTCCAGCGGAGCCAGGGTTCTCTTCGTCTCCCCGGCTTCGAATCTCAGAAATTGTTCTCCCTTTAAAAGCCAACACCGTGACGGGCTGGGCAAAGACCAAAAAAAGCAATGGGAGGCCCTCATGGAAAGCGCCCGGGCCAAGGTTGACTCAAAGGATTTTCAGAACGCCCTGACCGATCTCGATCAAGCCCTGGAGATCGACGATCAATATGCCCACGCCCACTACTTGCGGGGCCGGATTTTGGAAGGCCTCGAAAAATTCGACGAAGCAAAAACCGCCTACCAACGGGCCCTGGATGAAGATGTCTGCCCCCTGCGCTCGCTTTCATCCATGCCCGGCATCGTGTCGGAGATTGCAAGCGACCGCGAAGTTCCCTTGGTCGATTTCACCTCCATGATCGAGGAGAAGTCTCCGCACGGCATTCCGGGGGAAGAGCTTTTTCTTGATCACGTTCACCCCACCATCGACGGGCACCGCATGCTGGCCTTGGCCATCGTTGACGAAATGAAGGCCCGGGATTGGCTCTCGCCCGGGAATGACTGGGGTGAGGCCGCCGTCGACGGCGTCACCAAAAATATCATGGGAAAGGTCGACCCCAAAAAGCAGGGCGTCGCGATGCGAAACCTCTCAAAAGTTTATTCTTGGGCCGGAAAAATGGAGGACGCCTACGGGGCCGCCAAGAAGTCCCTCGAACTCTACCCCGGAGATGCCGAAGCCCATTATCAGGTCGGCAACCTGGCCCGCAATTTGGGAAAAACGGACGAAGCGATCGAGCGACTGGGCCATCTCGTTAGCGTGAACCTCAAGCCTGAGATCGGCTTTTATGTCAAAGCCCACCTGCAGCTCTCGGAGATTCTTTCCGAACGAGGTGACTTCACCGAGAGCGAACAGATTCTCCAAAAACTCCTTCGGTTGGACCCCGGAAATGCCCTCGGTCGCGAGCAATGGATGAGACTCATGAGCCAGCACGGCCAGCAATTAGTGAAAGATGGCCTGCCTGCCGAGGCTGCTAAAAAATTTGGAGAAGTAGCCCGCCTCCAGCCGGACAACTTCGACGCGAAAGTTCAGCAGGGAGTCGCACTTGTGCGGGCGGGAGATTACCCGGCGGCTGCCAGGACGCTCCAAAAAATCATCGACCTTCGCCCGGACTACCTGCCCGGCTACGACAACCTGAGCTTTGTTTTGGCCCAACTCGGACGCTTGGAGGAAGCCGAGCAAACCTGTCTTCAGGCCTTAAAAATCGATCCGAACCACGAAGCCGCGCGCAAAAACCTGCAGATCATTCGGAACAAGAAAGCCGCCGGAAACTAACGGGAGTCAGTTTAAAACTGCCGGAAGTATTTCCGGGTATCGGTGCTTTTCTCACGCTTCCTCCAGTAACTCTCGCAATCAGGATCGAACTTCCGGCTCAAGGCATCATATCGCAACAGCCGCATCAGCAAGCCGATCGGAAAGACCACGAGGTAAAACACGACGGCCAGGAGAAGATGCGAGACAATCCAGCCGATCGGAAAAACCGCGCCCAGCCAGGCCATGTAAAGCCACTTCCGCAGCGGCGGGACAAGGTAGTAGATCACGATCACGACCGCCGAAATCATCCAAATCCATTTGGCGACGGCCGGGGCCTCAAATTTCCACAAGGCCAACCCTCCAATCATGCCACCAAAGAGCGCGAAGAGTGGCCCAAACCACAACAACTCCCTGCGCGAGAAGGAGGTCTTCATTTCGATCATTCCCCTCCCCCTTTCTGCTCTTCTTTCAGTAGGACCAAATCTTCAAGGACCAGCGCGTCCATCTCAGTCGCCATGAAACATCGGTAGGCATCATCGGGACCGCAAACGATCGGTTCGCCGCGCACATTGAAACTCGTATTTACCAGCATCGGACACCCCGTGAGCTCGCCAAAAGCAGACACCACTTTGTGGTAAAAGCCATGCCGCTCCGAATCAACCGTTTGAACGCGCGCCGAGGCATCGACATGAGTGACCGCCGGTATTTCCGACTGAGGCACCTGCAAGCGATCAAGTCCCCGCGCACTCACCTCGCCCGCATCCTTCCTCTTGGTATCCCTGACTCCGGTCACCAAAAGCATGTAGGGACTCTCCTGCCCGGGGTCGAATTCAAACCACTCACTTGCCTGCTCGCACAAAACCGAGGGCGCAAATGGCCGGAATGATTCGCGATATTTGATCTTCAGATTGATCAAGCGCTGCATTTTCTCGCTGCGCGGATCGCCAAGAATACTCCGACATCCCAAAGCCCGGGGCCCAAACTCCATCCGTCCCTGCATCATGCCAACCACTTTTCCTTCCGCAATTCGCCCGGCAACCCAGCTCGCACGCTCGTCTTCCGATTCGATAGGCTCAAACCTGGCACCTTCGCGCCTCACTGTTTTCAAGCAGTCCTCATGATCAAAACGTGGACCCAGTAGCGATCCCTTTTGCCCATCCCCCGCCACCACCGTCCGTGGCTGGTCCAGGAGCTGGTGCCAAATGAACTGGGCCACCCCCAGCGCCCCGCCGGCATCGTTTGAGGCCGGTTGGATCCACAAATCATCAAAGATGCCCTCGCGCAAAATGCGACCATTGCCGACACAGTTCAAAGCCACCCCTCCCGCCAGACACAGTTTGTCCATTCCGGTGACTTCACGCACGTGACGCGCACAACGCACCATAATCTCCTCGGTCACCGCCTGCACCGACGCTGCCATGTCCATGAAATGCTCGCTAATTTCCGATTCCGATTCACGCCGGGGCTCACCGAAGAGGGCCTCAAATTTCTTCGAAACCATCGACAAACCCGCGGTGTAGTCGAAATACGACATGTCCATTCGGAAAGAACCGTCTTTTTTCAGATCCAAAAGGTGCTTCAGAATCAGGTCGTAAAATCTCGGTTCTCCGAAAGGCGCGAGCCCCATCAATTTATACTCGCCCGAATTGACCCGAAATCCGCAGTAATGCGTAAAAGTCGAATACAACAGACCCAGTGAGTGCGGAAAGTGCAGTTCATCGGTCAGCTCGATTTTGTTTCCGCGCCCGACTCCAAAGCTGGCAGTCGCCCACTCGCCGACGCCGTCCAGGGTCAAAATCGCCGCCTCCTCGAAGGGTGAGGGAAAAAAGGCACTCGCTGCGTGCGATTCGTGATGCTCGGTGAACGCAAAGCGCTTGCGATACTCCCCTCCGAGCGCCTTCCGCATCTCGCGGGGCAGGTGCAACTTCTTCTGAAGCCAGACGGGAATCGATTTGAAAAACGAGCGGATCCCGAGCGGAGCGGTGGCCACGTAAGTCTCCAGCAAGCGCTCAAACTTCAAAAAGGGTTTCTCGTAGAAACCGACATGGTCCAAATCGCCAGCACTGATCCCGGCTTCGGCCAAACAGTATTCAACCGCCTGCTTCGGGAAACCCGGGTCATGCTTGACCCGGCTAAATCGCTCTTCTTGCGCCGCCGCGACGATCTCCCCATCGACCAGCAGGACGGCAGCGGAGTCATGATAAAAAGCGGAGATTCCAAGAATTGCAGCCATTTGCCTCGGGAAAGATGCCTCATAGTCGTCCTCAAACCTAGAAGAACGGATAAATAAACGGCGCGAGCGGTGTTTGACTAATAATCACCAGGGCAATCAAAAGGAAGAGGACGATTAATATCGGAGTGAGCCACCATTTCTTGTTCTGCCTGAGAAAACTCCAAAACTCGCTGAAAAACCCCGGTTGCCTGTCGTCGGCCATCTCGGAAAACTGTCTCGCCGACTCCGAGGCAGATTTTTTCGCAGGTTGATCACTGTCGGGCATCCTCCGAGGGTAGAGAACGCCCCATCCTTTGCAAGCTCATGTCTCGGCCATCCTACCCCAAAAAGGGGCAGGAACTTCACCAGAATTCTCGATTTCAGACTGGGCAAAAGATGTCCTGCCTGTGCACTTTTAAGATCGATTATCGGTGGGAAATTCCTCTTTGACAAACCGACCATCAATCGGGTCCACGAACCACTCCCAACTCCTATCACTATGAAACCCTCTTCGCTCCTTCGCGTTGCCGCTACCGTCGGATTACTGACATCAGCGGCTCACTCAGCCAACCTCACCTTCGGAATCCGGGACCAGGTTTCCACCAACAATGCAAACTTCGAACTCTCCGTCTTCCCCGGCGCCGCATCTTATACCGATGCCGGACTGGGCGGGGTCGAACCAGGCGTTTCCTCGTTCACAAAACTTTTCGGCGATGGCACCGTCGTTGACTATAATTTCTTCCATAGCCCCGATGAGACCATCGCCAGCTATGCCAAAGGCGAAGCCGGTTTGATCAGCGATGCCACCAGCCCCCCCGAAAACATCAACGGGGCAGGGGAAAATTGGGTGAACGTCTGGACCACCACCGATCCCGCCGACTTCACCGGCACCCCGGATTTCACCAATGGAGAAATCCCAAACACCTTCGCCAGATCGGCCGAAATCACCGGAACGGTTGATATTTCTTCGCTGACGGATGGCAGGGTCTATTTCCCCCATGGCAGCTTCGTCAACCAGTGGAGCCTGACCGTGACCATGAGCGGCCCCGGACAGGCCGATATTGTTGCCCTGGACTCAACAGACGCCAATATTGACGGTAACAACGGCTGGATCAGCGACTTCGCTTTTGAAGACGCCGGAGATTACACCACCCTTACCTACGTTTACACCAATGCCGACCGAGACGGATCCCGCGCACGATTCATGGGGGTCATACTCGATGGGGAGTCAGTCGCAGGAGGCAACGACACTGATGGCGATTTCCTCCTCGATTCCTGGGAAGACGAGAACTTCGGCAACAACGATGGCAACATCGATGCGGAAGACCTCAGTGTCAGCGATGGCACCGGCGATTTCGACGGCGACGGCGCCACCGACCGACAGGAGCAGAACTTCGGCTCCGACCCGAAGGACAGAGACTCTGACGACGACAACCTTGAAGACGGAGCGGAAATCAACACCCACGGCAGTGACCCCACCCTCACCGACACCGATGGCGACACTCTCGACGACGGTGTTGAGGTCGATACCCACGGAAGCGACCCCACTCTCGTCGATACCGATGGTGACACTCTGAACGATGACGAAGAAGTCGTCGACGGAGCCGATGGTTTTGTGACAGACCCGGCACTCGCCGACACCGATGAAGATAGTGTCAGAGATGATATCGACTCCAACCCGGTTGACCCGACCAACGACAACGACTCCGACGGCCTCAGTAATACCGACGAAAAAAATATTCATCTCACCGATCCACTGGTGGATGACTCCGACGGCGACGGAATCCTCGACGGTGAGGAAGTCATCGCCGGAGTTGACGGCTTTATCACCCTCCCCCTTGATCCCGATACCGATGGTGATGGATTCACTGACGGACAGGAAGTTTCCCTTGGTTCCAACCCCGCGGACGGAAACTCAATTCCCGGAGGCATCTCCAATATTGGCTTGATCGAGAGAGTCCTGGTCTCGGAAAACAACCAGAATTTCAACATCTCGGTCTTTGAAGGTGCTGCGGGTTATGACAACACAGGTACGTTGACGACCAATCCACCCCTTGTGACCGGGCTCTTCGGAGAAGGCACCGTCCTCGACTACAACTTTGTTGGGAACGAAGGAACAGGCAGCCCGCTCACCACCTATGCCAGCGGTGAGCCCGGTCTGATCCCAACTCCTACCGCTCCCTCCGAAAACGTTCATGGAAACGGCGAAGAATGGTCGAACGTCTGGACGGTCACCGATCCCGAGGATTTCACCACCCTGAAGGATCACAATCCGACCAACACTGCCGGAGCAGCGAATACCTTTGCCCGGTGTGCCGAAGTCACCGGAACAGTTGATATCACCGGCATTCGGAAAGGAACACTCTACATCCCGCACGGAACCTACATCAATCAGTGGACCCTGACCCTGACCATGAGCGGCACCGGCCAACCTGACATCGTGGCCACCGACTCCCAGGAGGCGAACGGCGTGGGCACCAACTTCGGTTGGATCACGAGCTTCGCCTTCGTCAATAAGACGGGCTACGACACCATCACCTATAATTACACCAACGCAGATCGTGATGGTTCCCGTGCTCGCTTCATGGGCGTCATCCTTGTCGCAGACGGTGGTGCCAAAGGACTGGAAATTACTGATATCACCCACACCAGGACAAGTGCCCCGGATAACGTGATCGCAACCCTCACCTTCAACTCAAGAGAAGGCAGGCAATACACCATCCTGACGAGTGCCGATCTCTCCCTTCCAATCGAGGAGTGGCTCGAGATTGATGATGGCTTTGAAGCAGCCGTTGGCGACTCTTCAACCTTCGCGGTTGATTATAATATCTACGCCCTGCAACTCAGTGAGAAACAATTCTTTGTCATCATTGAAAATTAACTCTCTCAAGAAAAAAACAACCGAACTAACATGAATAAACTAATCCCAATAATTCCAGTAGCCATCGGCCTGACCGCAGTGGGAGCAAGTGCGGCCTCCCTTTCTCTCGGAGCGCGCACGCAAGTCTCTTCCAACAATGCCAACTTTGATATTTCTGTCTTTGATGGAAATGCCAAGTATAACGACCGGGGAATGGGTGGATCAGAGCCAGGAGCTCCCACCTTCCAAACACCCTTGGGCAATGGAACCGTCCTGAGCTATAACTTCGTTGGAAACGAGGGAACGGGCAGCGCGCTGACCACCTATGCCAGCGGTGGCTCAAGAATCCCAACACCTACCGCTCCTGCCGCCAACGTGCATGGAAACGGAGAAGAGTGGGCCAACGTGTGGACATCCAATGATCCGGGTTCCGCCATGGATTTCAGCGGCTCAGTAAAAAATCACAACCCCGGGGTAGCGGGAGCAGCCAACACCTTTGCAAGGGCTGCTAATGTCGATGGCACCATCGACATCACCGGCTTGGACTCAGGACAAATCTACGTTCCACACGGCACCTTCATCAATCAATGGAGTGTCACCCTAACCATGTCTGGCGCCGGGCAAACGGACATCACTGCCGCTGACTTCGCCGACGTCAATGGTCCGGGCACCAATATGGGCTGGATTTCGGACTTTAGTTTCGACAACACGGGTGGACTCTACGACACCATCTCCTACAACTACACCAATGCTGACTCTGACGGATCACGCGCTCGCTTCATGGGTGTGATTCTTACTCCGACAGCTGTTCCCGAGCCTTCCTCGAGCGCTCTCCTCGGACTGGCCGGACTCGGCCTTCTGCGCCGTCGTCGCTAGTCTCAAAGGAAAAGACACTTCAAAAAGGGCTATGCATCACTGCACAGCCCTTTTTTGATCTCATCTAAATGACCCCAAAGTTCCGGGGCCTCAAACCCGCTCAAGAATAAACCACCACCGGCCCCACTCCACTGCCCCCTTGGACCTGACGGAGCTTGCTCACCGCTTTCTTGATCTTACCCACCGCCTCATCGGTCTCTGTACGGGTCGTGAACGACGAAAACGAAATCCGGAGACTACTCTTGGCCTGCTCATCGGAGATCCCCATCGCCTTCTGCACGTGACTGGGTTGTTGCTTGCCCGTCATGCAGGCGCTTCCGGTCGAAATCTGGACTCCGGATTCATCGAGTAAAATCAACAATCCCGCCCCCTCGCACCCTTCAAAGGAAACATGCGCGCAAGTGGGCACCCGATGCTCCCGGCTGCCATTCAAAGTCACCCCCTCAACCTCTTCGCTAAGCCGTTTCTCAAGGTGATCCCGGTTCGCGGTAATTCCAGCGTGTTGATCTTTCGCCATCGCCGCCCGCATCAGACCGGCCGCTTTCCCGAGTCCGACAATGTAAGGAACATTCTCGGTGCCGCTTCGGCGCCCCTCTTCCTGACCACCCCCGCGAATCAGGGGTTCGAAACGAACTCCTTCCCGCAGATAAAGCGCTCCAATTCCCTTGGGCGCATGGAATTTATGCCCGCTGATGCTCAGAAAATCCACCGGCACTTCGCGCACATCAACGGGGATCTTCCCAACCGCCTGGATGGCATCGGTATGAAAGGCGATCCTGTTCTCCCGCGCGATCTCGCAGGCTTCGGCAATCGGCTGAATCACGCCCGTCTCGTTGTTCGCCCACATCACGCTCGCAAAGCCCGTCTCCGATCCTTCACAAGCCTCCCGGAATTGATCGACCCTCAATCGCCCCTCCGCATCCACTCCACAGCGATGAACCTCAAAACCGACATCCTCCATCGCCTGACACGGTCGCAGCACCGCACTATGTTCGATTTCGCCCGTAATGACGCGCGAGGTCTTCCTCCCAAAAACCCGCGCCAGCGACTTGAGCACCATGTTGTTGGACTCCGTCCCGCACCCGGTGAAGACAATCTCCTCTTCCCTGGCCCCAATCAACTCCGCAACTTCGCCGCGCGCCTCCGCGATGGCCTTCCTCACCACCCGGCTCGCCCGATATCCACTCGAGGGATTGTGAAAATGCTCCGTAAAGAAAGGCCTCATCGCCTCCACCACTTCGGGATGCACCGCCGTCGTCGCGTGGTTATCGAGATAGATCATTGAAGAGATGTAATCCGCCCCTATCCTTTCGGCAAGTCGATCCCCTCATGTCCATCCGCCGCCTCCGCCAAACCCTGACCTATCTCACGGTCATCCTCGCCACCCTGGTTGCGATGTTCCTCTTCCAGCGCTTCCAACAACAGAAAAGCCTGCGCCACGTTGCCGCTCAAATCACCACCCTCTGCAGACTCCCGGAAATCCCCGAGGAAATCACCGTCCGCCACGCCACCATCGACCCATCCGAAGACCGCCAATTCGTCGATGTCATCCTCGCACTCACCGGCCCCACCGAAACCCTCGACACCTGGCTTGAAGAAGTCGACGAGTGGGAAAAAAAACGCCCCGGTGTCATCCAGAATCACAAGATCCGCGAAGCTGAAATGAGTTCGCGTGTCGACATTAGCGCTGAAGTTTTCCTTAAATAGACCATGAAAATCATCCTGCTCTCCCTCTTGTTGGCTTCCGTCGGGCTCACCGCGGAAAAGCCCAATATCCTCTTCATCGCCATCGATGACCAGAACGACTGGATCGGTTGCCTCGGCGGACACCCCGATGCCAAAACCCCCCACATCGACAAGCTCGCCTCGCGCGGCACCGTCTTCCTGAACGCCCATTGCCAGTCCCCGCTGTGCAATTCCTCCCGAGCCAGCCTCATGATGGGCCTGCGCCCCGACTCGACCGGCATCTACGGACTCGGCCCCTGGTTCCGCAAGCTCGATGAATTCAAGGACCTCACCGCCCTCCCCCAGCACCTCAAAGCGCACGGCTACACCACCTACTCCGGCGGAAAAATCTACCACGGCAACTATGGCCGCAAGCCCAAGGACCAGGAGTTCGACCATCTCGGCCCCGGCGCCACCGGAGCCCCTTTCCCCAGGAAAAAGCTCGTCGACACTCCCAGTAAAATGAAGCTCGTCGATTGGGGTCTCTTTCCCCACAAGGACGAGGACAAAGGTGACTATAAGATCGCCGATTGGGCCGTCAAAACCCTCGACTCCAAACCCGAGGGCCCCTTCTTCCTCTCCGCCGGCTTCTTCCTCCCCCACGTCCCCTGCTTCGCCACCAAAAAGTGGTTTGATCTCCACCCCGAATCCAAAACCACCCTCCCCCTCATCAAACGCGATGACCGCGCCGACACCCCCCGCTTCTCATGGTATATGCACTGGGCCCTTCCCGAGCCACGACTCCGGTGGCTTGAAGAACATCACGAATGGATGAATCTCACCCGCAGCTATCTCGCCTGCACCAGCTTTGTCGATGCCCAGGTCGGCCGCCTTCTCAATGCCCTCGAGCGCAACGGATACGCTGACAATACCATCGTCGTCATCTGGTCCGACCACGGCTGGCACATCGGCGAAAAAGGCATCACCGGAAAAAACACCCTCTGGGATGATGGCACCCGCGTCCCCCTCATCTTCGCCGGCCCCGGCATCAACAAAGGCCGTTCCAGGCAACCCGCCGAGCTCCTCGACATCTACCCCACCCTTTGCCAACTCGTGGGCGCAAAATCACCGGCCCACCTTGAAGGGATCAGCCTGATTCCCCAGCTCAAGAACGCCAACGCCAACCGCGAACGGCCCGCCATCACCACGCACAACCACGACAACCACGGCATCCGCTCCCAGAACTGGCGCTACATCCGCTACGCCGACGGCTCCGAAGAGCTTTACGACATGAAAAAGGATCCCAATGAGTGGAACAACCTCATCGGCAAACCCGGCTACGAAGAAATCATCGCCGGGCACAAAAAGTGGATCCCCAAAACCAGCCGCCAACCTGCCCCCGGCAGCCACTCCCGCATCCTCACCTACAATTCCGAAACCAAGGAAGTGGTCTGGGAAGGCCAACAAGTCCTCCCCACCGATGCCATCCCGATGGATCGCTAAAAGACTCTCCCATCCCGAACGTAGCCGACAGCCTCTCCCGCTTTCGGTCCCCTCAACCAAATCCCCATTCAACCTTCAAGATTGGGTGTTCGGCGTTCGACGTTCAATTCCCCCCCCCTAACAAAAAAGCGGCCACCATTTCGGATGTTGTGTGATGGCCATGGAAAACAGGAGGCGTGACAGCCCGCGCGCTTTGGAATTTTGACCGACCAACGAGGGGCGAGGTCCAAGACCAAACAAATTTGAAACGCCCCAAATCTGCCCCATTCTACACCTCCCCACCCCCCTTAAAACCATTGATGAATAGAGGATGCAGAGGTTTTCTTTTTTTAGTATGCTCGGCATATTTATTGTGCATGAAGCAATGGGGATATTCTACCTCTCATCCATTCTCCGGCAGGGTGTCCTCTTTTGTGAGGCAACACGGAGCGCACTGATTCTGATCAGTTTTTCCTTTTCACGAAGCTCTGAAGTGGTCCCGGGAAACGGAGCCAGCGAGATGTTGATTTAGCGCTGGTCTT